>Ga0099364_10010237_pt1 | contig 12903 bp, 12 predicted proteins | sample TergutTh196P3_FD_73070 | JGI IMG/M metagenome (GOLD analysis project Ga0099364, IMG submission 73070) | Microcerotermes parvus P3 segment gut microbial communities from Pointe-Noire, Republic of the Congo - Th196 P3 | ecosystem: Host-associated > Arthropoda: Insects > Digestive system > Gut ...
ACCCATGCCGGGGTCTACTTCTTGGAGAACTCCGTTTACGGACATGTTTGGGTTGTCTATTTGCATTAATATGATGTTTTTCGTCACGCCGTCGGGCATATCCGATACGTCGCCGCCTAGTATCGTCGCTGCCGTGGTGACGCTCACGGGGCCGATTGGCTCGCCTAGTTGTTCGGGTTCTCCTGTGGTTGTGGCTTCCTTTAGCACGGCTCTCAGGGTGTAGTAATAGGTTGTGTTGGCGTTTACGTTTACGTCAACGAAGTCGGTGCCGGTTATCGGGAAGTCAGTTATGGATATGCCTTCTTCGCCTTGGACAGTTGAGCGGTATATCCTGTAGTAGAGCGCGCCTTCAATCGCCGGCCAGTTTAGCTTCACGCCCGTTTCCACGGCTACGGCGGTTAGTCCTGCGGTCTGGGGGGATATGTTGATGTTGGGGTCGAGTGCGGGAGCGGGTTCGGGTTCCGGTTCGGGTTCGGGTTCAGGCTCAGGCTCGGGCTCCGGTTCAGGGGTTGGAGTGTTGGTATGGGTGTGGGTGTGGGTGGTTGTGCCGGGCTGGCCGATTGTATTGAATACTATTACTATTTCTCTTGTGGAGTTTATCCATTCCACCACGCAGCCTACGTTTTCGGCGGCGAAGCGGAGGGGGACCATCGTGCGGTTGCCTATTATTTGGGGTGCTACGTCCATTTCCTTGGGTACGTTGTTTACCGTGAAGTCTTTTCTGTCAGGCCACATTTTTACCAGGTAGCCGGAGCAGTCGAGGGTTATCGTGCGGGTGGGGGTGTCGTAGTCCACATTGCCGCCCATGGCTTCTATTATTGCGCGGATTGGGACTAGGGTGCGTCCGTTTCTCAGGAGGGGTGAGGTACCCATGCCGGGGTCAACTTCTTGGCGAACTCCGTTTACTGACATGTACGGGTTGTCTATTTGCATCAAGATGATGTTTTTCCTCATGCCGTCGGGCAGGTCTGATATGTTGCCGCCTAGTATTGACGCTCCTGTGGTGGCGGTCATGGGAGCGGATGCGGCGCCTAGCTGTTCGGGGTCGCCTGTTGGCGTGGCTTCTCGCAGGACTGCCCTCACTGTGTAGTGGTAGGTTGTGCTGGCGTTCACGTTTACGTCAACGTAGTTGGTAGCTGTTATCGGGAAGTCGCTTATGGATAAACCTTCCTCGCCGGGGACCGTTGAGCGGTATATCCTATAGTGGAGCGCGCCCGCTGTCGCTGCCCAGCTCAGTTTCACGCCTGTTTCCACTGCTACGGCGGTGAGTCCTGTGGTCTGGACGGAGTTGTTGATGTCGGTGTCGGGGGTAAGGGTGGGGGGGCGATCCACATTTTCGTTGATTTCGTCGTCTGCTAATGCCGCCGTCGGTAGCAGCGCGATGAGGAGCAGTAGCGCGAGGGTTAGTGTGATAATTCGGTTTTTCATGTTGGTGATCCCCTTATCAATTTATAATTATTGGTTGGTATGCTGTGCTTTTCAGTATTGCCGGTGTCCGGGGTGCTTCGCTTGCGCTCGCAAAGACAGGGTTTTTAGTAATTCATAATTCATAATTCTTTTACGGGGTGGCGGGGGTGGCGTGGACTGTGAAGGAGCCGGGGACTAGGGCGTAGTTGGCGGCTCTTAGGTAGTATGTTGATCCGCCTGCTAGATCCGCTGTCATTTGTGCGTTGATTGTTCCTTGGTTGCCGTCGTCGTAGGCTATTGTGTTTCCGGCTTTGTCATAGAGATGCAGGTATGGTTCGTAGTTGATGTTGTTTGAGATTGTGAACACCCATCTGCCTGAACTGCTCGGAGTTATTTCGAACACTTCCATCCTTTCGACATCGGCCTCGCCGCTGCTTGGGAATGGTATGCCTGATATCGGGGGATAGTACCCGGAGGAGCCTTCGCCATATGTCACGACCATTGTGCATTCTCCCGAGCCGCTGCCGAAACCGGCTCTTATGTAGTATAGTGTTCCTGCGTTGAGGTTTGCGTACGTGAACGCGGGGTATTCAACGCCGCCACCGTAGTGTTCGTTTAAGGGTGTGCCGTCTTCTTCGTATACCCCAAGGTACGGGTCGCTGCCACCCAGAAACCATGTTGCTAACTCCCATCTGCCTGATTCGTTAGGGGTGAAGTCGTAAATGGTGTCTCCGTTTACGCGTACGCTGCCTCCGCTATCCGGCATCGTGTAATAGCTTGGTTCTGGTTGTTCGGGCGGTGTGGCGGATGGGGGTTCGATGGGTGTGGCGGGTGGTTCGTCGGGGATTGTGATGGGTGGCGGTTCGGGTGGGTTTTGCGGGGTTATGTCTTCCGCTGGCTCTAGTTGTTGTACGTTGGGGTCGCCGCTGATTTCCGTGATTGGGTTTTCGTTGGTGTTGTCGTTGTCGCCTTTGAAGATGTCCGTGAATATTGCCAGCACGGCGAATACAACTGCCAGCACGGCGATTGTTGCGAGGATTGGGACTAGGAGTTTGTTGGGGGACGGTGCGGCTTGCGCCGGTGCGGGGTGCGGGGGTGCGGCTTGCGGCGCAAATTGAGAATTGAGAGTTGAGAATTGAGAATTAGGGGACGGGGGCGGTGGTGAGTTAGGAGTTAGGAATGAGGAATTAGGAGTTGGGGACGGGGACTGGGGTTGTGGGGTTCCGCAGTTTGCGCAGAATTTTTTTCCTACCGTATTCTGCTCTCCGCAGTTTGGACATGTTTGCATTTTTTTATACCTCTTTCTTTGTTTTTTTGTTGGGAGTGGGGTGGTTTTTTTTGCTAGCCTTTTTTTGTTGGTAATTGTGGTTTTCGCTTTTCTTCGTCGATTTGCGTGATTTCGACTTGATCCCCGCCATTGAGCATAGAGTCCAGAAGCGCGAATTGTCGGCGTATTTCCTTTACTTTGTCGCGTCGCTCGCCGGTGAGTCTTATCGTGACCTGGCTTTCTTCTTTTTTTATTGCGGTGACTGTGTAAAGAATTTGCCATTCATGACCATACATCGCTATTCGGTACAGCACCTTGCCGCGTATGGCGTCGCTAATCACCATGCTTCCGTTTTGCAGCTCTATGATATCGTGGATCGTTTCGAGGATTATCGCCTTGGGTTTATAGTACGTCTTTTTACCTTCCATGTCGTTCGCACCACCTTTGTAGAGGGTATAATCGTGAATAAAAAGATTTGCAGGTTCTAACTTGTCTTTTCGTTCGCGAGTATATTTATAGTATAAGTAAGTTTTTTTCGAATGTCACGGGCAATTCTGTCAAGTAAATTGCCCAAAACCCAAAAATGGGTGGGCAATTTTGTCAAGTAAATTGCCCAGGCGCGGAAAATGTCACTCTATTCTTGCTTTTTTTTGTGTTTGGCGCGAAATGCGATATTTTTGCTGCACACTTACGCTTGTTTTCGGTCTTGCTGTTTTTTATTATTTGGATGCAGCAAGATGAGGGCGAACACAGTTCGCCCCTAAAAATGTACGGTAATTATTACCCCAAATGGATTTAAGACACGGGGACGGCTCTATTGTCTCCTTCTCATCGTGAGACAATAGAACCGTCCCCGCGTCTTGGTCTCCGCGTCTTGACGCGTTTTTTACTTCTTGGGATCCTTTTGCGAAGCTTTGAGTTTTGAGAGGTCGAACGAGACAATCGGGGCATCTAGGGCTTCGACGTTTGTGCTTCTTGTCGCTTCTAACAACTCTTCCCTGAATATCTTGATGTCCCTGGGAGCGTCAATGCCCAGTTTTATTTTATCCCCGTCAATACCGAGCAACGTTACTTTTACGTTGTCGCCGATTACAATGGTCTCGTTGAGCTTCCTAGACAGTACTAGCATCGACGCCAACCCCCTCCCTGATAACCGACTTGCTGATCTCCGGGAATATCGGCGTCCTGACGTTAAATTCGCTCCCACTGAGCATGATTTGCTTCGCTTTCCATGTAACGGTGTTGATGATTATTGGAGCTGCGAGATTGGCAGTCATCCCCTTAATGTTGTCGGGGATGACTAGCACGTTGACAACGTGCAAATCCTCGGGTTTTGTCAGTTCCAGCGCATTCACATCGTTGTCATCGATATCGAACACATAGTTGGTCATCACCGCAAACGTATCGAGAACCGGCAGGCATATCGCGCCTTCGTCAATCGATTGAAGCCAGATAATCGGATAGCTCTCCTCAAACTGGAGGAGCGCGTACTTGTGGTACTCTTCAAGCCCCGGAATGCCGTCTTCGAACGTTATTAGCTTTGATTCGTCAATATCGACCATACCAAACCTAACAGTATTTATCTGCATATTTTCCCTTCTCCTTAAATTGCTTGATCTACGTATTGTCCCGCCACATTCGGGTCGGTTATTTCCTCAACGGTGATCCTGAAATATGGCTCAGTGCGCAGGAAGATTTCTATCGAGTGCTTTGGGTCTATGGTTAGTTGCGGCATGTAGTCCCCATCCCAGTCAATGACCAGGCTGTGCTTTGACCAGTTGATGCTCATTTGCCCTTTGTCCCAGACTATTTCAGGGCTTTCTTTGGGCATCAGACCGAGGTTTACCTCCCTCTTTCTTAGGGCTTGGCTCATTCTCTTGCTGCGGGCAAGTTTTCCGACTCTGTCTCCGCGTATCCTTGTGTCACCGAGGAAATCGCCTTCTTCGCCCGCCGTTTTTGTGCCTTTGAGGGCACCTACCTTACCGGCATCGCGATAACTCTTGGTAAAATCTCCGGGAGTCGCGATACCCATATCGGCGTTGAGTTTTTTTCTGTTGATTTTGAACGATGGTGTCTTTCTTACAACTTCCATTTGCGGGACTTCGTTTTTGATTCGCATTTTCATGCGCGGCTGTGTTATGTTGATCCTCGCAGGCGTAGATCGTATTCCAAGCTCCGCTATCTGCTGATCAATTGAGATTCTCTTGATTCCTGCCATTTCAAACACCTCCTTGTGTAGGCAATGGTTAGTTTGCCAATGTCAACAATTTAAAGCGCTAATTTATCGTTTCTGTGTAGGGGCGATTATTAATCTGTCCATGCGAGGCATTCCGTTTCGGGCGATTAATAATCGCCCCTACATGAGAATCCTAATTCGTTGACATTGGTTAGTTTACTAGCGTAGGAAGTCCATTAGGGTTGGTTGGATTATTCTGGCACCGGCGGACATTGCTGCTTGCATTACGGCCTCGGCCATTCTTAGGTTCATTATGACTTCCGCCATGTCCACGTCTTCGGCATCCGAGAGCATTTGGCTGTAGTTTATAAAATCTTGATCGTACCGTGCGCTGAGCAAATCCAACCGCCTGTCCCTGCCGCCAATCTCTGAGACTTTTGTCAGGAGATGGTTTTGGGCATCTTGCAACGGCTTTATGATTTTCGTGAGATCCGCTGCGGGCATGTTGTTGGCGGTCCCCTCATACAAGTCCGTGAGAACGCTGTATGCGTTGCGCACAATCGCATTTCCATTATCATCATACGACGTATAGAGCACTAAGTCAATACCATTCATTGTCACCGGCATACTAATTCCGGGGCCAACGTCGAAAGACACAACATCACTCATCAGCCTGTGCATCATTTCAAGGTCTGGCACAGTGACGCCAAGAGCCGCTGCAGCCGCGAGGTCCGCGGGATTGGCCGTCGTCATGTCTGAATTGAGTAGGAGCGATGCAGGGATTCCATCAAACATCGAAAGATTAAAGCCGTTGTACATGAGGTTGCCATTTTCGACCGTAAATGGTCTTATCGTTTTGTCGGTTAGGGCAAAATCCGGGTCGCCGGGGGTGTTGTAGCCGCCGAATACGTAGTTATTCCCAAACGATGTGTTGAGCGTGTCCACAAAATGGGAGCGGAGTTGATTTATAACCTTGTCTATCGTTTGCTTGTCGCTGCCTGTCTTCGTGTCGCTCGCGGCATCGACGTTAGCTTCATACGCACTGATTATGACGTTTTGCAGCTCCATCACGCCGATTTCTGAGTGTTTGAGCCAGCTCTGTGCGGTTTGTACCGTTCTATCAAAGTGCGACAAACGCGCAAGCCTATTTCGGGCTGCCTGGCTATAAATGAGAGCCGTTGGGTTGTCGCTGATATGCGCGAATTTCCTACCGGAGGCCATTTGATTCTGCAATTTATCAGAGTTGCGCATATTCGCATTGAGATTTTTCATAAGATTGCTAACAAGCATAGAATTAGTAACACGCATAATATATCCTCCCAGCGGCCATTAAAGCCGCAGTATTCATTGTTTCTGTGTAGGGGCGATTATTAATCGCCCGTGTCCATGCGAGGCATTCCGTTTCGGGCGATTGATAATCGCCCCTACATTTTAATTATCAATTCCCTACAGTCCTACTCTGCCGGTCCCGTTTATCAGCCTATCCAGGGCTTCGTCCATTGCTGTTATTACACGGGCCGCGCCGGAGTAGGCGTGCTGGTATTTGATAAGGTGAACCATTTCCTCGTCAAGTGAAACGCCCGCTACGGATGTCCGCTGGTTATCCATAGCAACTATCAATGTATTGCTGTTTCTTGCTGCGCTGTCGGATAATCTGGTTGTGTTGCCTACATCATGCCTGATAGATGTGGCATAGCTGTCGAAACTGCCGATTGGAATACCATTAATCGCGATGTCCCTGCGCTGGGAGAACACCTCGTAGAGGTTATTCATGTTCTCATTGTTCCCGCGCTGGAGATATATCGGTTGCCCAAGAGGATCTGTGCCTCGCCTTATCTCCTCATCGGAACATGCTATGTTATACGCGCTATCGGTAACGGCATCGCTTAGGCGAATGTTTGCAGCGGTAATGTGCATTAAGTTCGAAACAACGAATGTGTAACCGGCACCCGATGGATTTGGGACAACAACTCCAAATTGGTCTTCCCAGTCACCTGTCGCGTTTAGTGTCAGCCTAACGGGGGGTGTGCTGCTATCCTCCCAGTATCCTGACTGATAGCTATACCCCGTTGCTGCGGGATCGTTCACCACCTGCCCAAGATTATCGACCCAAAGTCCGCTGGCGTTTTGGACTAGGCGATTGCCGCCTGCATCCTCCCAAAAGGCGTATTCATCATGGAAAAAGTTTACGCCTGTCTGAGAACCATGCACAGGATGATCCGTCCATCCCATGCGGTGTACCAAGTTGACTTCGTTGACGAGCGCGCGGGCAAGGTTGTTGACCATTTCGACAAAGTACGGGATGCCCTTCGGGTCGTTGGTCGCGTGAGTCCCCATGCCATCGCGCATGTCCATGTACGCTTTCATTTCACCACCGGTGACTCTGGACATATCAAGGTCGTCCACCCCCGGAACCCCGGGAAGACCGCTGGGGAGAACCCAAATGGGGATATGCCTCTGGTCTAGGCTCGGATCGATTACATTGTCATCAAGATACGTAGTCAGTTGCTTGTAATCGTCATGCCTTACAAGCTCCTCGCCTGCTATTCTCACTATGAATATGTCATTGCCTCTAGCGTCTACGTCGTCAAAGTATTCCACGTCGATTATTGTTGACAGTTCATCGACCAGAAGATTCCTCTTGTCCCGCAAATCGTTGGCAACGAGTCCGGTTACTTCGAATATGTAGATGGATTTGTTGAGTTCCGATATCTCTATCGCAATCCTGTTTATCTCGTCTATCTGCGTCGGGACGGCGATGTTGTGAGCGTTTTGTAAATCAATAAGCCCTTGGTATACCATGTTCAACTGCTGGGTCAAATCCAGCCCCGCATCTTGAAGCAGTGTGCGTGGTGACCCCTCAACCGGTTCTTCGGCAAGGATTTTGACAGCTTTGAAGAATTCTTGGATTGTGTAGTTAATGCTGGTTTCCTCATGTACGCTGTCGAAAAACGACTCCAAGTATCTCAGTTCCTGCGTCCTCGTCTGCCAGTAGGAATGCTGCGTGTTTTCCGTTCTGAAACGCCTGTCAAGGTATGCCGAGCGAATCTGATCATGTATTAAGACTTGTGTGCCGATTCCGACGCGCATCTGCGACATTGGCATTGCCTTGCCGAGCGCCCAGTGCGGATCCACTGCCGTCTGCACCATCCTCTGGCGCGTATAACCTGCTGTTTCGACGTTTGCGATATTATGGCTTGTAACATCAAGTCCATATTGGCTGGTAGTCAGCCCGGATTTACCAATCTGTAATCCAAAAAAAGTAGACCTATACATAAATAATCTCCCGTTCGAGAGCTATCCTTGCAAAATATCAGCTATCCTTAGCCATTTATTTTTAGTTGAATCATGCTTGCCCGCTGTAGAAGCCTGTTGTCTTCCTCCTTTCCGATGTCGTGCTGCCATCACCGCTGTAAAAATTGTTTAGCGGGTCGTCCGGTTCTGACATTAGCTCCAGCATCGCTCCTGAATACTCCATGTGTGACTTTATGAGTTCGCGGTTTTGCTTGTTTACGTGCTTATGTTCCTCTATCAAAGCAGTTAGTTCTGCTTGCAGCTTCCTGAGCGCCTCGCGTTCATCCGGTCTTGCTCCGTCCGCTATCGCGCTGACCGTGATGCCGCCTTGCTTTAGGTTCATCTCTTTTGCGATATCTTTATTGAGCTCGGCTCGTTTCTTCTCAATTGCGCCCAGTTTCGACAACTCCTTGAGTTCCTGCCGAACCAAGCTCTCGAGTTTTCCCGACTCCCCGCTGATAATCACCCGCTGCTCTTCTCGCGTCAGCTTTAGTAAGTCAGTGAGTATGCTTTTCTGATTTTCGAGCAAGCCACAAAGCTCACCAAGAACCAGCCTCAAAAGACCACCCCTCCCGGTCGGCAATCGCTTTGCGGGGGCGATTGCCAGTTATAAGTGTTGAGTTATGAGTGTTAAGTGGATTTGAGTCACGATTCTCCGCTGCTACCCAACTCTCAACTATCAATTATCTAAACCAATGCCAACAATCTAGGGAGTCAATTTTTCGTTTCTATGTAGGGGCGATTATTAATCGCCCGTGTTCACGCATGGCCTTCCGTCTCGGGCGATTAATAATCGCCCCTACATGAGAATCCAAAATTTGTTGACATTGCTTTCTAAACTCCCTCGATTGAATCGAGAATCCTTGCCGCTATCAGGTTGCTATCGACTTTGTATTGCCCTTGCCTGACTGCGTTAGTCAACTCGGCGATACGCGCCTGCTCCTCGACAGAACGGAACTCAATCGCATCCCTCGCTTCAGCCAGCGCTTTAGTAAAGCTCTGAGCCTCCTCAGACAGCATTACCTCATCGCGACGGTTCGAGACATTCGCCTTATCAAAACCGGGCTTTGTCGCTTGGTAACTCCGAAGTACGTTCGGGTTCGTGATTGGATTAACTTTCATTTTATTCACCTTCCAACTCTGGGTTATTTAGTGCGCTCTGCGGAGCGCAAGGGATCAGGGAACAGGGATTAGTAGACGCAGGAACGATATTCTTGTTATTTATTTCAGAAATTAGTTTATGCGCTACTATAGTAATGGGCTATAAGAATTACTTACTTATCTTTGCAGAAGCGAAGTGATGCGATGGATCGCTGCTTTGCGTTTGTGAGGGTTTGCTGGTTGTGATGCTCTTATCTATCGTTGAGGCGATTTTGCCTTTGCAATCTTTGCAGAGCCTGCCTGTGTTTATGGATTTCTTGCATGATTCACAAAACAGCACACCGCCTCCGTCCCCATGTTCGTCACCTAGTATCAGCCGGCCTTCCTTCAAGAGGTGCATGATGACCTGCTTGGACACCTTTGTCTCCTCTGAAACCCTATCTATATCTGTATCTTTATTATCGTAAATGTAGTCTCTGACAATTATGAACTGTTCGTCAATCTTTTTATGACAATTTGTACATATTTTCCCGCCCAAAGTATGAAACGGTCTTTTACAAAAAGTGCATTGTACAATGTTCATGATACTTACTAACTCCTGCCCTAAACAAATTGGAAAAGACTTCCTTGGTTTCTGTTCCCCTGGTGTGCGATCATAGTTTACCCCTACAAAGGATTTCGTATTTTTCGACTTTTGTACGAATTTGACTGCTAACTACTTAATTCCTAATCTCTAATTCCTAATTCCTAATTGTAAGAACCTATCTTCTCATGTTGTTGGCTATGCCTTCCATGTCGTCGGCTGTCGTTAATGCGCGGGAGGCGAGTTGGAATGCCCTTTGTGTGCGCATTATGCGGGTCATTTCCTCTCCCAGATTGACGTTTGAAGCCTCCAGCATACCCTGCACCACTCGTGTGTCCTCCGCCGGCATCCGCTCCCCGGACGCTACGCTTTCCGCATATGTGCTATCACCCGCCGAGAGCAGCCCCGTTATGTTTCTGAAAGTGTAAACCCCCAACGTAACTGTAGTTTCTTCCTCGCCCGCTACGAATGTTAAAGCCCCATCATAACTTGTGTCGATTCTCTCCGTGGCATCGGGAACGAGTATCCTCTCCCCATCTGTGTCGAGTACATATAGCCCGGTGGCATTTGTCAAATAGACTCCGTCTTCTTCCGCGCTGAGCGAGAAATTGCCATTTCTCGTATAGACGATATTGCCGTTTAAATCTCCCAGCTCGAAGAACCCTTCACCCTCAATCGCAAAGTCAAACTGCCTCTCTGTGCTTTGCAGGCTGCCTCCGCGAAAGTCTTTCACGATCCCCGCGACCATCACGCCGTGACCTCTTTGTTGGTTGCCTTCGGGTGTCCTCGCGGGGCCTGGGGTGATTCCTGCTGTGTATAAAGCGTCTTTAAAATCAAGTCTCACGCTCTTAAACGCCACAGTGTTGACATTGGAAACGTTGTTGGCTATCGTATCAAGGCGTTGCTGCTGATTTCTCAGCCCGCTCGCGGCAATCATCATAGCTTGGTACATATATTATTTACTCCCTACCCTAATGCGGACAAGCCGCAGTTGTCAGTTTTCAGTTATAAGTCGTCAGTAGACGAAGGAAACGGTTTTTTCCAATTTGCAAAGAATCGCGGCAATGAGAGCCAAATTCGGAAGTCTACCTTAATCTTGCTATTTCGTTGACGGCTTTGCCTACTGTTTCGTCAATCATAGTGATCATGCGCTGGTTCGTTTCATATGTGCGGAATATTGACAGCATATCGACCATTTCGCGCCCGATGTCCACGTTTGATGCTTCGAGGTACCCCTGCAAGATAGAGTATTGATTAGTGGCCGCTTGCGGTTCTTCCATTGAGAAGTAGAGGTTGCTCCCCTGTTTTCTGAGGGAATTGTTATCGGCGAAGGATACGATGCGGATAGTGTCAGCAAATTCTTCTCCAACGCTGACTCCGCCTGCCGTATCGACCGTGAAGTCAAGCCCGCCTACATATATCGGTCCGTTCGCGCCTAGAAGGAAATTGCCTTCCCCATCCACGAGATAACCGAGTTGATCGATATAGAAAGCGCCGCTCCTAGTGTAACGTTCGCCATCCGGGGTCTGCATCACGAAGAACGCATCGCCCATGAGCGCTAAATCGGTCGGGCGTTCGGTGCCTTCGAGGTTCCCTTCGGTGAAGTTGATGTACAGTTGATCTACCTGCGTACCGAGATTGAGCGGTCCGACAATGGGGGTCTGCCCGAGAACATGGGGGTCGTTGATCCGTCTGACCATCACTTCATCGAAACTGTGCGAGACAAGATGCTCTTTTTTGTAGCCGGTTGTGTCCGCATTTGCGATGTTGTTTGTGATAATTTCCATATGCCTGCGTTGTAGCAACATCCCGGTTCCGGCTATGTACAATCCTCTTACCATAACAGCTCCTGCATTTCTATAGTATTTCCTATTCTATTTATCGTAATTTTATTGCAGCAACTTAAGTGAAATTTCAAAAACATATAAAATAAGTCGCGAGCTCAATTATAACGTTCAATCCCCACACTTGTCAACGAAAACGTGTAAATATAACATAAACATAGTACACACAGATACTAAATATTGCGGATTTTCGTGAATTGTGCTATCATCTTATACGTGACACGGGATCAATTGGCGATATAAAAATGGAGTAAAGAAGGTTCTTAATGCCGAATTTTAGAGTTGTCAGCGAATTTGAGCCGGCGGGGGGGCAGCCGGAGGCTATTGATGCGCTTGCAAACGGGCTTGAACAGGGCTTTGAGGAGCAGACGCTGCTTGGGGTCACAGGTTCGGGCAAGACGTATACAATGGCAAAAACAATCGAGCGTGTGCAGCGACCAACGATTGTGCTTGCGCATAATAAAGCTTTGGCGGCGCAACTATGCAGCGAATTTCGCGAGTTCTTCCCCGAGAACGCCGTTGAATTTTTCGTGTCTTACTATGACTACTACCAGCCGGAGGCCTACATCCCACATACCGACACATACATAGAGAAAGACAGTTCGATAAACGATGAAATAGAACGCCTGCGGCACTCGGCGACATCGGCTCTTTTTGAGAGGCGCGATGTTATTGTTGTGTCCTCGGTTAGCTGCATATACGGTCTGGGCGACCCGATCGACTATTCAAGCATGGTCATATCGCTCAGGCCGAACCAACAGCGTAGTCGCGACGATTTGCTGAAGAAACTCGTGGAAATCCGTTACGAGCGCAATGACATCGCATTTGAACGAAACGCCTTCCGCGTCCGAGGCGACACCGTTGAGGTATTCCCGGTGTATGCCCGCGACTATGCCATACGCATCGAGTTTTTCGGCGACGAGATAGAACGTTTGAGTGAAGTCAATGTCGTCACAGGTGCCCCTGTTAGAATCCTTTCGCATGTGGCGATATACCCCGCCTCGCATTACGTCACGACCGAAGAAAAAACAAAGAAGGCCATCGCGGAGATTAAGAAAGAGATGAAAGCGCGAATAGAGCATTTTGAGTTGGGCAACAAGCTCGTTGAAGCGCAGCGAATCCATCAACGGACTATGTATGACGTGGAAATGCTGTCAGAACTCGGGTATTGCAATGGGATAGAGAATTATTCCCGAATAATCACAGGCAGCGCAGCGGGGAGCGCCCCGAT
>Ga0099364_10010238_pt1 | contig 12903 bp, 10 predicted proteins | sample TergutTh196P3_FD_73070 | JGI IMG/M metagenome (GOLD analysis project Ga0099364, IMG submission 73070) | Microcerotermes parvus P3 segment gut microbial communities from Pointe-Noire, Republic of the Congo - Th196 P3 | ecosystem: Host-associated > Arthropoda: Insects > Digestive system > Gut ...
AATTCTGCGCGGAAAAAAGTACGTACATTGAGTTTAAGGATGGGAAGCTGCTTGGGCACTTCATACCGGAGCGCGGAAAGATTCTCCCGCGGAGAATCAGCGGGGTCTGCTCGACGCATCAGCGTCAGCTCACTGAAGCCATCAAACGCGCGCGTCACATGGCGATACTGCCGTTCGTCGCGGACTAGAGGGAACCTCTAAAAACTTCGGAATCAAGGCTTGCGACCGAGACGGAAGCTGAGTTGGCTTGACGTAATTGAGCATTTGGGTCTGGTCGCGTAACGCAAAGTCCGGGGTTTTCAGAGGTTCCCTGAACTTTTTCCCAAAAGGTGAAAATATGAAGGTTATTTTAAAACAAGACGTTGAAAAACTGGGTAAAGCCGGCGATATTGTGAAGGTTGCGCCCGGTTACGGGCGCAATTACCTGGTTCCGAGAAAAATTGCGGTGGAAGCGACTCCCGGTAATATTAAAATCATCGAGATCGAAAAGCTTGCCCTGGCCAGACGCGACCAGCGCGAAAAGGACGCAGCCTCTCTGCTGGCGCGGGAACTGGTGAAGCTGACGGTGACCGTAAAGCGGAAAACCGGAGAGGAAGGATCGCTTTACGGATCGGTGACAGCGCAGGATATTGCGGAATTCCTGGCCGCGCGGCAGATCGAAATCGACAAGCGCAGGATACAACTGGAAGATCCGATAAAGGCTATCGGTGAATACCAGGTTCCGATTCGTCTGCACAGGGAAGTGACGACTTCCATCAAGGTTGTTGTGGACTCTGAAACCGAAGATTAGTTATCAGTTGTCGGTTTTCAGTTTTCAGTTTGTCGTCAGGGTGCGATAAGCTGAAAACCGAAAACCGACAACTGACAACTGGCAACGCCATGGCCGACATTAGTCTGGAAAAAACGCTTCCGAACAATCTCGAAGCGGAGCGCTCGGTTCTGGGCGCGATTCTTCTTGACGATAAGGCGTTTCTCTCCGTATTTGAAAGCCTCAAGCCTGAAGATTTCTATCTCGACGGTCACCGGAAAATCTTCGAGCGAATGGTTCGCCTGCTCAACATTTCCCGCCCGATAGACCTTATTACCCTCAAGGAAGAACTGCAGAAAGCGAATGAACTTGAAACCGCCGGAGGCGCCGCTTATCTGGCGGGGTTGACCGACGGTCTGCCCCGCGCGCTGAACATTGAATATTACGCGGCGATTGTAAAGGAAAAATCAACGCTGCGCCGCCTTATCCGGGTCGCAAATGATATCATGGCGCGCGCGTACAGGGACGACGATACCGCCGAAGAAATCCTGCAGGTTGCCGAGAAAGCCGTCTTTGACATAGCCGGGCAGCAGTTTCGCACGGGCTTCAAGGAAATCTCTCCCATCGTTACCAGGGTTTACCGTGAAATCGAGGAGATGGCCGATCAGAAGTCAGCCATCACCGGACTGGAAACGGGTTTTATTGATCTTGATAAAATTACCGCCGGTTTACACCCATCCGATCTTATAATTGTCGCCGCGCGCCCTGGTCTTGGAAAGACCAGTTTATGTCTGAACATCGCCACTCACGTCGCCGTTCGCATGAAGAAACGCGTAGGAATATTCAGCCTGGAAATGAGCGAAGATCAGCTTGTCAAGCGCTTTTTAAGCAGCGAAGCGCGCATTGACCAATCGCGTATCAATACGGGTTTTCTGAACAGGGACGATTGGACGCGGCTCCGGCAGGCATGCGACGACATTACGGAAACCGGAATCCACATCGACGACACGGTTAATGTTCCCATAACTGAACTTCGTACCAAGGCGCGCCGTCTTAGTCTGGAAAAGGGGCTTGACCTGCTGATTATTGATTATCTGCAATTGATGTCCGGCAGCGGGACGAATCGTTATGAAAACCGTACGCAGGAAATCGCCCAGATTTCACGTGGGCTGAAAGGCATTGCCAAGGAATTGAACATCCCGGTGATTGCCGTCTCGCAATTGAGCCGGGCGGTGGAAGCGCGCCGCGGCGACGACAAGCGTCCCAAACTTTCCGACTTGCGGGAATCGGGGTCGATTGAGCAGGACGCAGACATAGTGATGTTCATTTACCGCGAAAATGTGGAAGATCCGGCGGGAGAGAGCACAGGAACGGCGGAATTGATAATAGCCAAACATAGAAACGGTTCGATTGGCACCGTTCCCGTTGCTTTCAGTCCCCAGTTTACGAAATTCGACAATCTTTATCAGGAGTAGTAATCTTTTAAGCGGAACATGTCGATTTTTGTAAAAGGTGGCTTATGCGGGCAATGCAGGCAAATGCGCTTTACACATACGCTGATTATGAAAACTGGAATGACGATAAGCGATGCGAACTGATTGACGGGGTAGTTTACATGATGGCGCCGATGCCTTCAAGCGCGCATCAGGATATCAGCGGGGAACTATTCGGGCGGCTGCATACATTTTTGCGCGGCAAGCCATGCAAAGTTTTCCATCCTCCTTATGATGTACGGTTAAACGCCGATTCCGGCGATAATACCGTCGTTCAGCCTGATTTGTTTGTGGTATGCGACAGACATAAAATAAGTCACAAGGGCTGCAAAGGCGCTCCCGACATGATAATTGAAATATTATCGCCGTCCACCGCAAGCCGCGACGCGATACTTAAACTCAACAAATACTTGCAGGCAGGGGTTAAAGAATACTGGATCGTTGATCCTGACAGTAAAAATACATCCGTCCATATACTAAAAGACGGGAAATATATTGTAAGCGTTTATTCCGAAACCGACGTCATACCCGTTAATGTACTTGACGGATGCCTGATAAATATGAAAGAAGTTTTTGAAAACATATGGGAAGATGAAGATGCTTCTCCGGACTTTTGAAAAACCGCCTATATGGAGGAATTTATGACAGCACGCCGATTGATTGCAGTGATTGCCGCGGTATTGCTGGTTTTTGCGCTCTCCGGCGACCGCTCGGAGGCGCTTCAGGAAAAAAGCGACGCGCGATTAACTGACAACGAATTAAGAAGGCGTCCGGTCGCTCCCTCCGGCAGCGAAATCGGCGACCTGTTGCGCAGATGGTACGCAGCAGGAACCGCCGCTGGAAATATAGGTGATTTTTACGACAACAGGGACGGCGGACATTCACAGCTTCCTCTGTCCAGGCACCCGCAGCTTCAGCAAATCATATACACCGAAGCTCAAATCAAGGCACGCTCGCATCGGGGAGCTTCAACGCGCGTTCTCCCCGATGTCGTAGTCGGCAATTCATCCACGTCGTATCAGCCGACGTCGGGCGGAAGCAACCCACGGGTGTTGTATGTAAACCAGCAGAGCACAAGCATCCTTTATCACCAGTACACAAGAAATAATATCTATATTTATCCGGAGCATCAGGATTACGACCCCGGACGAAGCGGAGCCGGCGGCGGCTACGGCGATCTATACCCGATCAATACTCCGTACCTTGTCATATCTCAGGGATCTTCAGGGTCTGATCAGCCGTTTTTACAGGCGATAGCATATACTCTGGCCGCCTTTCGTCCTGAAGTAAAGCAAAAGCTAAAGGAATCGGGACTCCTTATGCCGACGGTTCAGATGCTGCTGCGAATTTCCGGACGCAGGATTACAAACGACGCCGACTATCTGACCGGCAAGGCGCATCCGCCCGTGTTTCAGGGAGGCGAGATTAACGCGCGAAAAATGGTGGAGACGGCGCGCGACATCAGGCTTAACAATATCCCGCCGATGGCGTTGATACGTGTTGTCAGGGAAGATACGCCTCTTTTCGGGCGCGATTTTTTCGAGCCTGGGAGAAATGAAAAACTAACCGACACGCCCGCCGTCGTCGGTCGCGTTTTCCGCGGTTCGGACGGGACCCGCAGCATCACAATCGACGCGACCGAGAGTAAAGACGTCAATGGAAAACCGCTGAAATTTTTCTGGACGGTTTTGCAGGGCGACGCAAACCGGATAAAAATTAACTATCTCAATAACGAGCAGTCCATCGCCGAAATCACCGTTCCGTATTTCGACCGCTTCCCGGTCGACGGAAGACCGCGGCTTGAAACAAACCGCGTCGATATCGGCGTTTTCGTTCATAACGGTACATATTATTCTCCGCCCGCGTTTCTGACTTTCACTACGCTTGACAGGGAAGACAGAACATATGATTCCGACGGGAAGATCGTGGATATCGGCTACAACGCCGGAACCGCGTCCATATCGGTTGCGGACTGGTCGACGCTTATGCGGGTTTTAAGAGGCGACGGAAACAGTTGGGCGGAGCGGCTTCTGCGCGGACGTTTCAGCCAGGATGAATTGTCGGCAATAAGGAACATCGCGGATGAATTCGCAAAAGCCGACGCCGTTGCCTCTGCCGCGAAAACAAAGCATGACGCCGCCGTCGCCGCGCAAAAAACGGCTCAGGAATCCGATAAAGATAAAGCAAGGGCGGCGGCGGATGCGGCGCGCCATGCGTCCGAAGCCGCGCGCAGGAGCGCGGAAAGCATTCTGGAAAAGACTCTGCCCAAACGGGATATTTCTGCGGCGGTTCTGATTCAAAATACTTTAAACGAACTTATGACCGATGTTAATTTTTCGTTCGCCAATTCCGCCGCGCTTGAGCAGCTTATAAATATCGTCGACAAAAAGGAACAGGCTGAAATCGACTCAATCCGGAAAACTCTTGCCGTTTTTGGCGTTCTGCGTCAATCGGCAGGCGCATTCGAGGTTAATCCCGTCAGGGACGGGGACGCGCCGCTTTCCGAGCGGCTTACCCGTTTTGAAAAGCTAAGCATCTATCGCCTCAACGCGGCGTTGCTCGCCCGCGTCGTCTTTCCGCGAATATTACGGGACGAATGGCGCGCAAATTACGTGGATACGCGATTGGATACCGCGAAGGATTGGCGGGATGTTTACCGCTACGCCAACGATGGCGCATTGCTTGGATGGACGCGATACCTGAAAGACGGCGTCGAAGAATTTAACGCGGAAGGGCTTCAGATTGTTGAGAAAGACGCACTGGGGCGTTGCGTAAGCGCGCGGACGGTACGCTACGGAAGATCCGGCGGCTCAATAATTACGCTTCCTGGAGAAATTCAGGCGTGTGCCCCCTGACGAGGAAACCGCCTGACGACGGTACGTAGACAAAATCAGTGGCGCGATTTATCGCGCCCTCCGCCTTGAACCATTGTATGAGGTGACTTCATTTGAAGTTATCGTTAAGGAATATGAAATATGACCGAAAATATAGCGCCATTGGAAAGTGAAATTCTCAACGCCCTGAGAACCGTCATAGACCCCGACCTTAACCGCGACATCGTTTCTTTGAATTTTATAAAAGACCTGGCAATCAAGGGCGGCGCCGTGTCGTTCACCATTGAATTGACAACGCCCGCATGTCCGATGAAAAAGGAAATGGAACGGATGGCGCGTGAGGCCGTCACAACTGTTCCAGGAGTTGAAACCGTAGAAATTACGATGACGGCTTCGGTAACCAGGGGCGCGTCCGGAAAAGAAAAACAGGCTGTTGAAGGAGTCCGCAACGTCATCGCGGTGGGAAGCGGCAAGGGCGGCGTCGGGAAATCAACCGTCACGGTTAATCTTGCAATCGCGCTGGCGCAATCTGGCGCGGATGTGGGCATTCTCGACGCAGATATTTACGGACCGAACATTCCCCTGATGATGGGCATTACCGGCCGCCCGTACGCGATAGGCGAACGCATTCAGACACTTGCAAATTATGGAGTGCGGCTTATGTCTATGGGCTTTTTAACCGACGAAGACGATACGCCTGTAATCTGGCGCGGTCCTATGCTGCATAGCGTAATTCAGCAGTTTATCCGACAGGTTGACTGGGGTGAGTTGGATTACCTGCTTGTTGATCTTCCTCCGGGAACCGGAGATGTGCAGTTGAGTCTTACGCAGACCGTACCGCTGACCGGCGCTGTCGTTGTCAGCACGCCGCAGGATGTGGCATTGCAGGACGCGCGCAAGGCGATTCAAATGTTTCGAGAGGTTGATGTAACGGTTCTGGGTATAGTGGAAAACATGTCATATTTTGAATGTCCAAAATGCGGCGAAATATCACATATTTTCAGCCACGGCGGAGGCGCGAAGACCGCCGGGAAGTATGGAGTTCCCTTCCTCGGAAACGTGCCGCTGACGGCGGTACTGCGCGAAGGCGGAGACGCCGGAAAGCCCGTCGTTGCCATGACGCCCGACGCTCCAGCCGCTGAAGCGTTCAGACAAATCGCTGCGCGCGTCGCCGCGCAGGTAAGTATCGTAAACGCCGCAGGACGAAAACCGACGCTGGTTCAAATCAATTGACGGTTGCGTATGCGGCGCCCCCGCTTCGGCACGTAAGGAAGTTAAAAATATCCTTGAATTCCTGCCTTCCGTAAAAAAGGCGGGATTTCACCGTGCCGGCGGGACAGCGGGTGATACGCGCGATTTCCTGAATCGTACTTCCTTCCATATCGTGCATCTGAACCGCCTGCCGCTGTTTTTCAGACATTCTGTTTAGAGCTTCGCTCACCAGCGTTTGAAGCTCCTTTTGAGAGGTGTAGCTAAGCGGATCGGTTTCGGAAGTCGTTTCCGCAGGCAGTTCGCGGGCGAATTCGTCTTCTTCTATATCGACAAAGCGCCGGTTTTTCTTCTTGCGCAACATGCCGAGGCAGACGTTTATGGTAATGCGGCTTATCCATGTAGAGACTTTTGAATCGCCGCGAAAATTCGCTATTCCACGATAGATATTCATCATAGTTTCCTGAAGGGCGTCTTCAGCGGAAGCCTCCTCGCCGAGGATCCTATATGCCGTGTTGAAAATCTTGCGGTTGTAACGAGTGAAAAATTCATTATAAGCCTCCGGATCCTGGGATACGCATCGTTTGAGCAGCTCCAATCCGGCATCTTCCGTGTTTAGCATTTCTGCGGGCGTCATGGCTTTCATCCTTTCAGAAATTTTCAAGTTCCACCAACCCTATGAAATATCCGGGTTTATGTACACCCTGTATATAGCAATTCATGTGCCAGATTTTAGATTATTGATAACTGGTGAAATATAACGATTTGCGCTGTTTTCCGCGAATCGGGTTTAAAAGCGCGAAACGTTAATAAATTAGACACCCATGCCCATAATTTACATATGTCTTTTGTATTCAATACTTAGATGCTGTCTATAAAGTTTACAGATGCTGTCAGGCCGGTTTGCAATATTACAATATATTAACCGGTCAACTGATAGTCGCCGGATTTACGTGTACGACTTTCGCGGGAGCGAAACCATTGAAGTATGTGGAAGAAGCGTGAGTGTAGGCGCCGATGTTTTCGCTGTAAACAAGATCACCTAATTTCAGGTCGGGAAGTTCTTCCGCCTGGGAAATCGTGTCAAGCGCGTCGCATGTCGGTCCGAATACCGCCGAAATCCGTTTGTCGCCCTTTCGGAACGACTTTATACGGTATTGGCAATGATCGAACAATATCCCGGAAAAGGTGTGATAAACACCGTCGTTTATGTAATAACAGCGCTTGCCGTCGCGCTCGGATTTGCCGATGACTTCCGCTACAAGCGTTGCGGCAGTCCCGGCGATGAATCGTCCCGGCTCGGCAAGAATTTCCAGACTTTTGGGAAACAAACGGTTCAGTTCCGCGTTGAGAATCCGGGCAAGTTCACGAAATGGACGCACCTGCGAGTCATAACGCGCGGGAAACCCGCCGCCTATGTCGAGCAGCTTCAACTCAATGCCGCGCGAAGCCGCTTCCTCCATAATACCGGCGGAAATCGTAAACGCCTGGATATAATTTTCAACGTTCGTGCATTGGCTTCCTACGTGAAACGCCAATCCTTCCACGTCAAGCCCCGCTTCCGCGGCATACGCAATAAGGTCTACAGCCTCGCCCGGCGCGGCGCCGAATTTGCTTGACAGTTCGACCATAGAACCCGTATTTGGAACGCGGATGCGCAGAGCCAGTCCGGCATGCGGCGCGTGGCGGCGGATTTTCCTGATTTCCTCCACGTTGTCGAACACGACCAGAGGCTTGTATTGATCAAGCTCTTCCAACGTCCGCCGGTCTTTGATGGGATTGGAATAAATGATCTTGTCCCAGATGTAATCCTGGCGCTCCTTTGCCGGGAGGTTACGTATATTTTCGTAAACCAGGTTGAATTCGGCAATGGACGCCACGTCGAAGCTCGCGCCGATGTTGTACAAAGTTTTCAGAATTTCCGGATCGGGGTTGGCTTTTATTGCGTAATAAGCCTGTACGCGCGGCAGATATCGCTTGAATTCCGCGTAATTGCCGCGCACGGCTGTGTGGTCTATCACAAACAGCGGGGTGCCGTGTTCGCGCGCCAGATTCTTCAATAATGCCAATGAAGCCATTTTAAATTCGTAATTCTTAATTGTTACAAATAAGTAAGATGGGTATTACTCCAATTCAAAATTCATTATTTTAAAGTGTTTTATTGTTCTTCCAATATTCGGCCTCAACCATCGCCATGATTTTACCGCGCTGATCGTACAGTCTCTTGAGCTTGCGCGGCTTGCATTTTGCCATCGCGTAATGCACGAGCAGCGGGAAAGCAACCGTCGAATCCACGTAGCAGACAGCCGTATCCGGCAACTGCGCCGGATCGACTTTTCCCCATGTCACCGCTTCCTGCGGCGTCGCGCCGGAAAGCCCGCCCGTATCCGGGCGCGCGTCCGTAAACTGGATGAAGTAATCATGCCCTTCTTCCTTGACGCGCAATATTTCCTGTATCTGCGGCTCTGTCTGGAGCGTGAAATTCTTTGGAGAGCCGCCGCCGACAAGGAGGACGCCCGTTTTGTGTCCGGCTCGCTTCGCGGCCAGCACGATGCCGGTAGTCTCGTTTACGTCGATCGACGGATTGACGCGCAGGGCGTTTTTACGGAGTTCCAGCCCCGCCACATTCATGCCGATGGTGGAGTCGCCTGGAGACGGGCAGTAGCACGGCACGCCGGCGCGATAGGCCGCCGCCAGCAGCGAGCTGTCCGCGCGCCCGGTCTGTTCCTCGAATTCCGCGCAGTATTTGCCGATCAGCCAATGCAGTTCGGCGGTTCCCATTTCTTTCTGAAATTCGGGCTGCATCAATATCTGGCGCAATACATGATCAGTCGCCATCAGCACGTCGTTGTAATCAAGCAGAACATCGTAAATACGTACCACGCCGAGTTTGCGCAGTTCCTGATCGGGCGTAAACGGCGTTCCGCGAAAAAGCGGCATGTTCATAGCGTGGTGCATGTCGTGATAAAGATTCGCGCCGGTGGCGACAATCCAGTCCACAAAACCGGCCTTTATCAGGGGAATCACGGCCGCCGATCCGAGTCCCGCCGGAGTAAGAGCGCCCGCAAGACTCATGCCGACCGTCACGTTCGGCTTGAGCATCTTCTGCGTGAAAAGGCCGCATGCATCCAGCAAACGCCCGCCGTTGTATGCCAGAAACGTATTGTCAATCAGATCCGTCAACGATTCCTTTCCGGTAATCGGACCCGGCAGGATACGTTTTCCCCGCAGAAACTGCTGCTTTCCCTTGGAAAACTTGTGAGGATATTTGCTTACAAACTTACGGGGCAGCTTGATTTCACCCATTTTATCATCTCCTGTTTGCCGAATGTTTCAGGCAACCTCCGAAAACCCCGGACTCTGCGTTACTCCCTTCGCCGAAATGCTCATTTACCTCTGTGTAAACTCCGCTTTCGGCTCGGTCGCAAGCCTTGATTCCGGGGTTTTCGTAGGTTGCCTTCAATTTCAAGATTTTTCGGCTTTGCCGGGAACTCGCCGGCGGTCCGCCTGTTGCCGTGTCTGTCTGCCGCCGGGGACGGACAGGGACGCCCCGCGCTTTCCCACGTTTTGTGCAATTTGTTCAATTTTAGCAATCGGTCCGGACGCCATTAATAAATATGAAAACAGCTTGTAGACAAGTTTCGCCGCGAGAAAATCAGCGGCTCGGTATCCGGGCAGCGGCGCGAGTTCGACAACGTCAAATACCGGCACGGACGCGGCGTTCACCGAAACCGTGCGGATCACTTCAAGCATCCGGTTCCAGGAAATTCCTCCCGGTTCCGGCGTTCCCACGGCCGGCATGATTGAAGGATCGAGTCCGTCAAGATCAATGGTCAGATACACATTTTTATTTCGAACAAAATCCGCCAGATCATTCAAAAATCCGCCGCCGGGATCGGTCGAGGCTTCCGAAAACACGGTATGCGCCGTTTTGCAGGAACGCAGAAATTCCGCTTCGCCAATTGACAGATTGCGAATTCCTATCTGAAAGACCGGACACATTGACACAATCCGCCTGGCGGCGCATGCATGGCTGTAAGACGAACCTTCGTACTCATCCCGCATGTCCGCGTGCGCGTCCACATGCACCGTCACGAGATCGTCCGCGGATCGCGCGCCGACAATCCCGCGAACGACGCCGGCGGAAAGCGAGTGTTCTCCCCCCAGGACGCCCAGAACCTCCGGAGGCTTTTTGCCGGAAAGCAGTTCCGTTACGACTTCCTCAACCGCTTCAACCATCGCGCCGGGAGATGTGACGACGGGGTTCATCGGCGCAAGCGTATGGATGCCATACTCCATGGCCGGCTCGCAGCCGAATTCATGGTCGTAAAGCTCCACCTGGCGCGACGCGGCCAGAATAGCCGCCGGACCTTCGCGCGTTCCCGCTCCATACGAAGTCGTTGCTTCGTATGGAACGGGAAGAAGCCATCCGCGCGCGCGTTCCGGTGAAGCAAGTTCATCAGGCAAACCTAGAAAATTCCACGATGCTTGAAAATAATCAGTGTTCATAATTTTTTTATTTTTAGTTGGTTGCTCTGCCCTTGACGCCTTTGGCTGTAGCGGAGTTCTTTTTAGCCGCTTCCTTAGGGCGCAATTCCCTGGTTTTTCTTCCGGCCTGCCACATTTCAGAATCGGCTATGACCTTCAATTCTTTTGTGAGCTGTTCCTGGTAGTCGGCCTTGCCGCAGGATGAAAGCACACGTCGGGTTTCCGTGCCGTCCGCCACCTTTTTGTAGAGATCCTTGAATACAGGCTCAACGGCTTTTTTGAATTTGGGCTTCCAGTCGAGCGCGCCGCGCTGCGCCGTCGCCGAGCAGTTGGAGTACATCCAGTCCATCCCGTTTTCCGCGACCAGTTTTATCAGGCTTTCCGTGAGTTCCTCCACGGTTTCATTGAACGCCTCGCTGGGGCTGTGGCCGTTCTTGCGCAGCACGTCATACTGCGCTTCCATGACGCCCGCGAGCGCGCCCATGAGGATGCCGCGTTCGCCGGTCAGGTCGCTGTAGACCTCTTTCTGGAATGTCGTCTCAAACAGGAATCCGGAACCGACGGCGATGCCGAGCGCCAGGCATTTTTCGCGCGCCTTGCCGGTAGCGTCCTGCCCGACGGCGAAGCTGGAGTTGATGCCCGCGCCGGAAAGGAAGTTGCGGCGGAGCGACGTGCCGGAACCCTTGGGCGCAACCAGGACGACGTCTACGTCCTCAGGAGGGACGACCTTCGTCTGGTCTTTGTACGCGATCGAAAAACCGTGAGAAAAATAAAGCGTTTTTCCCGCGGTAAGATGCTTTTTCACTTCCGGCCAGATCGCGCGCTGCGCCGCGTCGGAAACCAGCATTTCAATAACGGTTCCACGTTTACAGGCTTCGTCAATTTCAAAAAGGGTTTTTCCCGGAACCCATCCGTCTTTTCTCGCCCTATCCCAGTCATTCTTGAATTTCTTTGACTGGCCGATAATCACGTTAAAGCCGTTGTCTTTCATGTTAAGCGCCTGAGCGGGACCCTGAACACCGTATCCGATTACCGCGATAACATCGTTCTTGAGCGCCTTGCGCGCCTTCGCCATGGGAAATTCTTTTCGTGTAACAACCTGTTCCTTAACGCCTCCAAAATCAATAAGCGCCATACCTGCACTCCTCCCTTGCAATTAACCCGGATATTTCCTCACCTGAATAAGACCAATTAGACCAATGATAAAAGGTTATTTATAAGTTATTTATGAGCGGGATTCAAGAGGGTGGACTAAAATTTCCAGGCATGGGAACGCGGACTAGCTCCAATACTGTTCAATTAAGCCCCGAATATGAAGTATATATTATTGAAAACACAGCATTTATGGCGACAACAACATGCTTAATTGAACAGTATTGGGACTAGCCCGGATATTTCATAGCGTTTCTTCCACGCCCGCTTGCGACGCACGAGCGGCAGAAACCCTATGAAATATCCGGGCTAGGATTTTTGATGCAAGACAGCTTCCTTTTATGCAATTTGTACCCGTCCGGAGTATATACTTACCCCGGAGAAAAAAATGCCGATATTTGTTTTCATATTTCTTGCTATTTTTGGATTTGCAAACTTTTACGTATTTCTTCGCGGTTGGCAGATCCTCCCGGCAGGTTCCGGGATTCGTCCGATTTATGCCGTTTTATACTGGCTGATCGCGCTGTCTTATGTCGGCAGCCGCTTTCTCGAAAACATCCCGCATTCCAGGTTCACGGATATCCTGTCGTGGGTCGGGGCGTTCTGGCTGGCCGCGCTTCTTTACCTGTTCCTCGCCATATTCGTCATTGACACGCTTCGCGTCGTAAACCATTTCCTGCCGTTTTTCCCGGCAATTGTTAAGGAAAATTACGCGCGGGCAAAATGCCTGACGGCGTGCGCGGTTTCCGGGGCGGTCGCGCTGGTTCTGCTGTGCGGATTCATCAACGCCCGTATTCCGCGCGTCACCGAACTCGAGCTTTTTGTAGACAAGCAGGCCGGCGAACTGAAAAGCCTGAACATCGTCATGGCTGCCGATACGCACCTGGGAACGATTGTCGGGCGTTCATGGTTTGCGTCGATCGTTGACAAAATCAACGCGCTCTCTCCGGATATTGTACTGTTGCCGGGAGACATCCTG
>Ga0099364_10010239_pt1 | contig 12900 bp, 11 predicted proteins | sample TergutTh196P3_FD_73070 | JGI IMG/M metagenome (GOLD analysis project Ga0099364, IMG submission 73070) | Microcerotermes parvus P3 segment gut microbial communities from Pointe-Noire, Republic of the Congo - Th196 P3 | ecosystem: Host-associated > Arthropoda: Insects > Digestive system > Gut ...
TGCATCATATCGAACTCCGCCGCCCGGAAGGGGGGAGCCACCTTGTTTTTCACAATTTTCGCCCGGACACGCTGACCGATGACCATTTCCCCCTCTTTGACCTGACCAATTTTTCGGACATCAATACGGCAGGAACAGTAAAACTTCAATGCCTTGCCGCCGGGAGTCGTTTCAGGACTGCCGAACATGACACCGATTTTTTCCCGAAGTTGATTGATGAAAATCACGCAGGTTTTACTCTTCGCGATAATTCCCGTCAGTTTTCGGAGTGCCTGACTCATCAGCCGGGCTTGCAGACCGACGAAGGTATCACCGATTTCCCCTTTGAGTTCCTTTTCAGGAACGAGTGCCGCCACGGAGTCCACCACGATAATATCGACGGCATTGGACTTAACGAGCATTTCCGTGATCTGCATCGCTTCTTCACCGCTGCTGGGTTGGGATACAAGCAAACTTTCGAGGTCAACACCGAGCCGCTTTGCCCAACTGGGATCGAGAGCATGCTCTGCATCAATAAATGCCGCCACACCGCCCGCCTTTTGGGCATTGGCAACAATGTGGAGTGTGAGCGTTGTTTTGCCGCTCGATTCAGGACCGAAAATTTCAACGATCCGACCATTCGGCACACCGAATCCGCCGAGAGCAAGGTCGAGCGACAGGCACCCCGTCGAAATGCCGGAGAGACTGGGCGTACGATCAAGCCCAAGCGGCATAATGGCACCTTCGCCGAATTGTTTTTCGATCTGTGCAAGGGCATTTTTGAGGTCAGGATTTTTAGCGAACACTTGTTCGGCTTTACTTTCGGCTTTTACGGCTTTTTTCGGCATTGTTGAGAAAATGATTAAGGCAATGAAAAGGAACATTGTAACACGCGGGGGCATTGTTTGCAATAAACCATGCGCGGGTGTCAGTTTTACACACCCAACAGTAGGGTTCATCAAAATTTTGTGGGCAAATTTCGGAGGTCACAGGGGTAGTCCCTTCCGCCTTAAATGGCATTGCTTATTTGTTTTCCAATTTTTCCTTGCACAAAGGCACAAAGTGCACAAAGGAGTCTCAACTGTCGTCAATTCCTTTGTGTCCTTCGTGCCTTTGTGCGAAACATCATCTCTATCATTGAAGACACGGTGTAGTAGTAGGGCGTTTGTAGCCCAATCCGCATCAAAACACTGTCAATAGAGGGGAGTTGCACCATTGGTGCGTCTGGGTGTCCGCACCAGAAAATCATGCCTCTGAAAAAGGTGTCTCGCCCTATTATTACCCAAATGAGCAACTGAACTTTGATGCACCCCAACAGTCGATTCCCCTTGCTCGGACACCCTTTTAGATTTAGAATAAAGGGATGTTCACATTAGTTTTCGGTACAAACAATCGCAAAAAGGGAATCGAACTCGCCGAGTTACTTGCCCCTCACAACGTCGAAGTACGGACACTTGCCGACTTCGGGCAAACACTGGATGTCGTCGAAGACGGAGAAACTTTTCTCGATAATGCCCGCAAGAAGGCGGTCGAGCAGGCAAAGTTTTTGAACGCTTGGGTTCTCGGCGAAGACAGCGGCTTGTGCGTTGATGCACTGAACGGCGCGCCGGGGGTCTATTCCGCCCGTTTTGCGGCTCTCTCCGAAGAGGGTAATGCGGACGATGAAGACAACAATCGTCTGCTCCTCGAAAAATTGGCGAATGTTCCTTTGGAGAAACGGACGGCATATTATGTCAGTACCGCCGTACTTGCCGATCCGTCAGGAACGGTGCGGGGAGAAACGAAGGGTCTCTGCCGGGGGCGTATTCTCTTTGAACATTCCGGGGAAGGCGGCTTCGGTTACGACCCGCTCTTTGAAGTGGTGGAATACCATCAGACATTCGGCACACTGCCGCCTGCGGTGAAACGTGCCATCAGCCACCGCGCCCGGGCGATGCGGAAGTTGATACCGGTTATCTGCAACATGCGCCTTAATGAATAACAGGGCTTTGCGTCCCTTGCGGTTACAATTCTCTTTTTTTAACCGCAAAGTTCGCAAAGGAATGGGCAAAGAACGCAAGAAAAAAATGTCCGCCTGAATTTTTACACGCCCCAATTCCTCAAGAAACAAAAAAGGGGTTGACTCTCACCTTTTCCTGTGATACACTGGACACGTCCGTTGTGGCTTTTTCTTCATTCCTATACTATTAAGGAGGCAATCAATGACTGGTTTTCGGAACAAAATGTTAAACTGGGGGGGGGGGGGCAATTTAGGGAAAGATATTTCCAGCGTCCGTGCTTTCACCCTCGTCGAACTTCTCGTCGTCATCGCCATCATCGGCATGCTCGTCGCCTTACTCTTGCCCGCCGTGCAAGCCGCCCGCGAAGCTGCTCGGCGCATGCAGTGCTCAAACAATTTCAAACAAATGGGGATCGCCCTGCACAATCATCACGATACCCATAATAGATTCCCGGCAGGGCGGCAACAAGTCATCAGGCAACTTGCCAATGGAGACACGTTGGAATCGGCGGTTGCAGCGAATCCGAGCAACAGAGTTGCTCTTGAATCAGATTGGTCGCAATGGAGTTGGCGAGTCGCGCTTTTCCCCTTTTGTGAACAAACAGCCGCATGGGACAGACTCCAAGGGAATACCCTCACGAGTTTCCTGCCCTGGGGAGATGCGACAGAGTTTCTGCGGGGACCGTTTCCCATGTTTCGCTGTCCTTCGGATGGTACAGCCAATGAGCCGTCCGAATACCGTAGCGGCGGGACCAATGGATTTCGTTCGGCTCGTACAAGTTATCGCGGCAGTTTCGGCGACGGGATGTGGCATGTCAATGAAACACCCGATCAAGGCGGTAGTAACCCCAAGGCAAATTCACGCGGAATGTTCTATCCGAGGTCTCACAAAACATTCGGGAGCATCGATGACGGCAGCAGCAACACGGTGGGACTCAGCGAACTAATTTGCGGTAATCAGACAGGAAACGACAGCGGAACACTCACCGTTGGATATGACCGGGTAAGAGGGGGAACGGCACTCGTGAATACGATGCACAACGCCAGTGTCGTGCGTCCCAGAAATTGCTTGCTCCAAGGCTATCACCCTGACGATCGGAACCGGGTCAGAGCCTCAGGAGAAACATGGAGCGGACATATCTTTGGCGACGGTCGTTCAGGGGCTACCGGTTTTAGCACCATTTTACCGCCCAATTCGATTTCCTGCACTCACAGTACCGGAACCGGTGCTTGGGGAGTCTTTGCTCCATCAAGCAGCCATTCAGGCGGAGTTAATGTTGCGATGATGGACGGTGCAGTGCGGTTCGTAACGGACTCCATCAACACTGGAGATTTGGACGGTCTCCAAGGCGGAATGGGCAATTCTGAGCATGTGAATTCGGGCAAGAGCAATTTCGGAATCTGGGGAGCCCTCGGAACCCCATCGGCTGGGGATCAGGGATCGCTCTAAAGGCGGCGGTTCCAACAAAGGCAACGGAGTCCAATCACAGACGGCACAAGAGCGGCGGGCGTTAGCCCCCCGGTTTTGGATGAATTGGAAAGAACTCACCGGGGGGCGAATGCCCGCCCGCTCTTGTGCGTTACGTAATGACACAGAACCCTTTTTTAGAACCACAAACAATCATGAAAACAAATCACCCCAACACATCTCTATTTTTGTCCGTATTGACCGTTGCGCTGCTCGGAATACTCGGTTGCGGCGGCGAGCAAAAACCGGACGGTTTTCCGCCGATTTATCCGCTCACTGTCCATGTTACCCAAGAGGGTAAGCCGTTAGAAGATGCGACGGTCTCCCTTGTCTCTGCGGACAGTTCCATGACGTGGATTATCGGAGGAGTGACGGACGCAGAAGGAAATGCGAAAATGAGGACGCATGGAAAGTTTGAGGGAGCCCCCGAAGGAAACTTCAACGTGGTCATTCAAAAAACCATCCACGAGGGTCTCGACGAATATAACGCCGCTATGGCTCAGGGAGATACTGCTGCCGCCCAAAGAATACAAGTGAACATGTTTCAACTTGTTGAGGACGCTTACACCGTTGCAAGGGATACACCGATCAAAGTGGAAGTGACCCGAAGCACGAGAACTCTCGAAGTCGATGCGGGACCTGCTGTAAGGATCAGGAGGGAATTTTTGAAGTAAGGCTTCCGCCGGAAAGTAATCGATACCGTAAACGGGCAAAGGAATGGGACATTTTCCTTTGCGTTCTTTGCGGTTCAATTCTCTTTTTTTAACCGCAAAGACGCAAAGCAAAGTTTTCGCAAAGAACGCAAAGAGGCGGTTTCGTGCCATCTGCGGCGTAACAGTGTAACAGCCATCACTTGACAACCGCACCTGTTTCGGATAACATACCCCTATGGAATTTTCAAATCAAACCGCATTAGTAACCGGTGCAACGGGAGTCATTGGTAAGGAACTTGCCCGGCGAATTGTACAAGAGGGGGGACGGGTTTTTATCACCGACCTCGACCAAACTAGATTAGATGCCGTCGCCGCCGAATTAGGCGCGAACTGCAAAGGACTCGCCGCCGATTGCACTGTTCCCGACCAAGTTGCCCAAGTCGTCAAGGAATGTCAGCGGGTGTTCGGACAAAACATTGATGTCCTCGTCAACGTCGCCGGCATCACAGGAAAAGGGAGTGCCATTGAAGACATCTCCCCGGAAACCTGGGATTTCGTCTTTGCCGTGAATTGCAAGGGAACGTTCCTGTTCATCAAAGAGGTGATGCCGGTGATGAAATTGCAGGGACATGGCTCTATCGTCAATTTTTCGAGCAAGTCCGGCAAGACCGGCTCTGCCCTGATGAGTGCGTACAGTGCGGCAAAGGGGGCTATCATTGCGTTGACACAGGCACTTGCTCATGAAGCAGCGAAGCACAATATCAGAGTCAACTGCGTCTGTCCCGGCGTGGTGGAAGGTACGGATATGTGGAACGGTGTTTCCGCCGATTACGTCAATAACATGAAAATGCCGATGGAAGAGATCACCAAAATTTTCACTGCCAAGGTGCCGATGGGACGATTGGCAAAGGTAGAAGATGTGGTCAACGTTGCCTGTTTTTTGGCAAGCAGCCGTGCCGCCTATATGACGGGACAAGCCATCAACATCACCGGCGGACGCGAAATGCATTGAGTTTAACCGCAAAGACGCAAAGGTTAGGCCAATAGTATCGACACAAAAATCGCCCTGTAAGGGCGGAACATTCTAGCCTAGGGCTTCAGCCCTAGGTGGTGGAATGCCTCACCAACAAGCCGCCCTGTAAAGGCAGGGCGGCGCACACCCGCCTAGGGTTGAAACCCTAGGCTAATAGGTGTCGCCCTTGCAGGGCGAAAAAAGTTGTGTAGATACTCTTGGGTTACACGAAGGACGCAAAGTACAACTATGCAATTTACGGTATAGTGTATCCTGCTGTACAGATGATTTTATCGAAAGGAAAACAACAATGACTCAACCTATTAACCATTATCTCGACCATGCCGTCTTGGTGCCTCAAATGACCCGCGAGGAGGCGGCTGCCTTGATCCAGTTAGGCATCGACCATCAGGTCAAGACCGTCTGTGTCCGTTCATGCGACATCGACTTGGCTGTGGAAATGTGCAAGGGAACGCAAACAGAAGTTTCCTGCGGTCTCGCCTTTCCTCACGGAACCAGTTGTACTGACTTGAAGATGGCGGAAGCCGCTCTGTATGTCATAAAGGGAGTTACAGAAATCGACATGGTCGCCAACTATGGTTGGATTCGCAGCGGACTTTGGGATGAGGTTCGTGCCGACATTCATGCCGTCGTCAAAATTGCCCACGCCCACAATGTTCTCGTCAAAGTCATTTTTGAGACGAGTCAGTTAACGCCGGAGCAGGTCGCCAAAGCAACAGAGATCAGCATCGAAGCCGGAGCAGACTTCGTGAAAACGTCGACGGGCTTCAACGGTGAGGGGGCAACCGAAGAAGCGGTCGCGTGTATGATTGCGGCGGCGAAGGGTCGAATCAAAGTGAAACCCTCCGGCGGAATTCGTGATGCCGCGCGAGCGATGATGTTTATCGAAATGGGAGCGGATCGTCTCGGTGTGAACGGCACAAGCACCCCGGCAATCTGCGGCGGACAATCTGGTGCCGGGGGAGTGCAAGAGGGATATTAGGACGGTTAAATCTTCTTTTTTTAACCGCAAAGACGCGAGGATTGCGCAAAGGACACAAGGAAAAAAATGTCCAATTTCTCCCTGTTTATGGCATAGCACCAGTCCGTCGACACGTTTGCAATTGGGGCAGCCAAGGTAGGCAACCGACCGCCGGGCGGTTGCGTTGGCGATAGCCGACTGGCGAACGTGTTCGGCAAAATAAGTACAGGTGCGGCAAGCCGCAGTTGCCGCCCGGCGGTCGGCAACCTACCCAGTTTGCCTAACTTGACAACGTGTCGACGGATTGGGCATAGCACCAAGTGCTCCCAAATTCCAGTTCACATTTTTTTCGCTGCATTATTTTGATGCACGTGCATTAAATCGCATCGTTGCCGTAGTTGTTTTTTGCAAAAAAATACACGTTTTGTTTGGGCTCGATTTATCAAAAAACTGTGTAAAATTCTCTAATCCCTGTCTTATCAATCTATTAGGTCAAATAATAAAAAAATGTAAAATCGGCGCAAAAGTTGCTTAAAAAGTGGTATGACCGTAATTGGTATTGTTCAAGCCCATCATAACAATTAAGGTAGGTGTATCATGTCCCGTTGCCATCCCCAGATGTCCGCTTCGTTTTTAGAATCCCGGACTCCATCCACGGCGCATTTACTCTCCGCTTGGGGACGCGATGTGCAGATGGGAGGGCTTTGTCCCGGCGATCAGGATGTGCCCGCGGAACAGGAAGACCAGCGCGAAGAACAGCAGTCAGCCGCCGATTATGTGCGGGTCTATCTCCGCCAGATGGGAGCGTCCCCCTGTTTGTCGGAAGCGGAGGAAAGAGCCGGGGCAACAAAAATTTGCCGGTGCCGAAAACGGTATTATAGCAGTTTTTTTACCTCGGATTATGTGATCGGACAATGTTTGAAACTGATTCAGTCTGCTTTGGCGGGTAAGTGCCGACTCGACCGTTGTCTTGATTTTTCCCTCTTTGGGGAAAAAAGAAAAGCGGATATTTTGCTGATTTGCAAGACACATAGCGAAACGCTTCAAAAAATTCGGGAACAAAACAAGAAGGATTTCGCCCAACTCCTTCTGCCGGACACCGCACCGGCGAAAAAGCAAAACATCTGGAAGCGGATTCAACAGCGGCGGAAGCGCGGCGCAAAGTTATTGCAAGAGTTGCATTTTCGGATGCCCAAGGTGGTGCCGATCATTCACAAACTTCGGCGAATGGCTTACCGGATACATCTGCTAAAATTGCAAATTCGGGAAGCCGAACACGCTGCAACCGCCAAAAAGGACAGGGAAATCCTTCGCCAGCAACGGGATGCTCTCATACTCTCTTTAACGGAAACACCGGCAACACTCCGGCGGTATCTGCGCCGGGTGAAAGAAGCGAATCAGAACTATGTTGATGTCAAAAATTGGTTTTCGGTCGGCAATCTCCGTCTTGTGGTGTCGATTGCCAAGAACTATCAACATCGCGGATTGAGTTTTCTCGATCTGATCCAAGAAGGAAACATCGGTTTACTTCGGGCAGTGGATCGTTTTGAGAAGCGGCGGAATGCCAAGTTTTCCACCTTCGCCACATGGTGGATTCGGCAGACCATACTGCGGGCGATTGCGAACAGCAGCCGCACCATCCGGGTTCCGGTGCACGTACAGGATTCGCTCAGCCGCATCTATAAGGTCGTCCGGCAAATCAAGGATCAAACAGGAATGGTGCCGACCTTACAAGAAACGGCAGCATGTTGCCGCCTGTCGGAAGAGGAACTGCTGAAAATCTTGCTGTGTGATTGTTCGCCGGTCTCCTTCCATACGGTGGCAGTGGGGGAGCAAAACAGAACTTACGGTGATATTTTGGAAGACACAAAATGCCGGCTGCCTGAAGAATCGGTACAGGGCGAGTCGCTTCGGGACCGGCTGGACGATGTGATGAATGATCTTTCGGACAGGGAACGCAACATTCTCCAACACCGCTACGGACTGTTCGATGGTTCCGTCTATACACTGGACGAACTGAGCAAACTCTTTTCACTGACGCGGGAACGCATCCGCCAAATCGAACTCAGTGCTCTCCGCAAACTGCAACACCCGACACGTGCCGGAAAGTTACAATTCTCTGCTGGTTTGAGCACCGGTTGAAGCAACTGCGATGCTGTACACCGCATAAAAATGTCCTTTGCAGTTCTTTTTTTAACCGCAAGGGCGCAAAGAAACGCAAGGTTCGCAAAGCGGACTGCCCATAAAGAGCAACCGCTAACTTTGCACCCTCATCCGCACAATGCTGCCGAGAACCACGGAGGACTCTTCCAGTTGCCGGATTGCCCGGAGCAAATCCCCTTCCCGCGATTCGTGAGTTGTCAGGAATAACACCACATGTTCGCCGTCATTTTTGCGTCCCGGCTCATGTTGGATCATTGACGCGATGGAAATGCCCCGCTGTCCGAGAATGCCGGAAATCTCATGCATCACGCCGGGTTTGTCCGCGACATTGAGCCGTAAATAGGACTTTCCGAAAAACTCCTGCGGACTCTTAATCGGTATCGGCGGTGCGCCGTCGCTCCAAAGATTGAGCGCACGGGACGTGAGTGCGGTGCGCCCCAGCACGGTGTCGATTAAATCGCCGACCACTGCGGAAGCGGTCGGAAGTTGTCCGGCTCCGAGTCCTTGAAAAAAGACCTGCCCCACCGAATCACCGACAATCCGAACCGCATTAAACGCATCCCGGACACGGGCAATCGGATTATCGACTTTCACCAGTGTCGGCGAGACGTGTAATTCCAAACCCTCTTCGCTTTGAGCCGCAACGGCAAGCAGTTTAATCCGGTAGCCGAGTTCTTTGGCATAACGGAAATCCAACGCATCCACCGATTCGATACCGATACGGGGAACGTCTTTCCAATCGACCACCGCTCCGAAACCGAGTTGTGCCAAAATCGTCAACTTTTGCACGGCATCGGTGCCGTCCACATCCATCGCCGGGTCCGCTTCGGCATAACCCAGTTCTTGTGCCTGCGCGACGGCATCCTGATAGGAAACTTTGCCGCTCTCCATCTGCGACAATATGTAATTGCTCGTGCCGTTGACAATGGCATGGATCGACTGCAACGTATTCGCTTGCAGAGCGGTGGACAGGGCATTGAGGACGGGAATCCCGCCGCAGACTGCCGCTTCAAAGGCGATGGTGCGTCCATGTCTTCGGGCGGCATCGAACAATTCTGCCCCATGTTGGGCAAGCAGTGCCTTGTTTGCCGTGATCACATCTTTACCGCTTTCCAGCAGACGCAAAACGAACGTCCGTGCCGGTTCGATCCCGCCGATCAGTTCGACGGCAAGAGAAACGTCAGGATCGGCAAAGAGAGATTCCGCATCATCGGTCATCACGCCGGGAGGCAACTCGACATCTCTTTTCGTCGTGAGATCACGGTCGCAGATTTTCGCCAGTTCAATTTTTTTGCCTGTTGCACGGGTGATACGGTCAGAATGACGGAGCAAAATTTTTGCTGTGCCGGTTCCAATCGTTCCTAATCCGAAGAGTGCAACTTTAACGGTATCCATACAAATCAATGATATATCCCTTCCCCAGTCCGATCATTTTAACCGCTTTTCCCGGAGATTCAAGTATGCTGTAAGTTTTTTATTTTTTTTTATCGCAAAGACGCAAAGTTCTCGCAAAGGACGCAAAGGTGGAAAAGGGCAATTTATCCCTGTTCACAGGGTGTGTAAAAAATTTAGTGGGGATTTTCCCTATTAAAGAGCGGCTCGCCCTTTGTCGCCTAGGGTTGAAACCCTAGGCTATGATATTTTGCCCTTACAGGGCAAGCACGAAAACAGAAAGACACCCACAAAACTTGCACATCGGCGGACATCCCCTTTACCTTATTCATTTTCAGGATACAATAGTTTCGTGAGGGGGTAATGCCCGGTGAACACTTCTCTGCCAGATGATTGAAGAACTCAAAGATGAAGGACTGGTCCACAAAATCGGCGGTCGGTTCAAACTTTCTGCACTGATTCAAAAAAGGCTCGTCGCTCTCAATGAGGGAACGCCTTCGGCGATAGATTATGGGCGCGACGCATCCGCCGCCACCAGTGATCGTTTGAACACGACCATTCAGGAGATTCTGCGTGACAAAATTCATCTCAGTACCGACCACAACGTAAAAGTCCGGCACGACGCAGGAGTCGAGATGGTGCTCGATACGGAGTTTACCGAAGGGTATTGAGAGATGCAGTCAGTGCTATCAGTAAACGGCATGAAATTGTCCTTTGCGAAAACTTTATGTACCTTGCGGTTTTCTCTTTTTTGAAACCGCAAAGTTCGCAAAGGAACGCACAAAGGAGAATGTCCAATTCCTGCCCGTTTATGGTATATCCCATTTTCTGATTTTTACTCTAATTTTTTCCAAGCACTACTGCGTCGTTTCTTAAACTGTATAGATTATCTGTACCTTATATTGTAAGCCTCGCACAAAGGCACAAAGTACACAAAGGAGTCTAAACTGCCGTCAATTCCTTTGTGTCCTTCGTGCCTTTGTGCGGAATATAATCTATGTCATTTAAGGCACAGTGTACTACTGCCCTGACCTGATTACAAATTGCTGCGTTTCACCGCCGGGGAGAAAGGAGTCCAGGATAATGCCGTCCGAAAATGAACTCACTGTCCGAGCCGCCGCATATTGCAGGCGATTTGCCGTTGGTCTGCCGTCCACTCGTGCAATTAAAGTGCCCGCGTTTATTCCCGCTCTTTCCGCCCGGCTGTTGGAAATCACGGCAATCACTAACATTCCCTGCCGCCCTTGCAGACGCAGACTCCCCAAAATCGGATCCGTCGCTTGGACGAGAAGTAAGCCGAGTTCCGAATCAAGGTGTGAGGAAATACCCCCCTGCGGCGTGGTGAGTAATCCCTGTGCAGGCGGCAGCGGCTGCATGTAAACCGCTACCCGGTAACGTCTCCCTTCCCGGATATAAATGAGTTCGTGTTCCCCGTCGAGGTCGGCACGCTCTGTGTACCGCCGCAGTTGATGAACTTCGTTGACAGGCTGACCATTGAAGGATTGAATCACATCATCCGGTTGCAATCCCGATTCTGCTGCCGGTGAACCTTGTAACGCATACTCCACAACCAAACCGCCGCTCTGCCGCAAGTGGAGCCGCCGGACATCATCCGGGTTGACCGGTCTTGTTTCGGCACCCAGCCAGGAGCGGTTGACCCGGTCATGTGCAATCAGTTGTTCTGCGACCCATTGGGCGTTGCTGGACGGCAACGCAAAGCCGATTCCCTCGTAGGCACCTGTCCGGGAGGCGATGGCGGTATTGATGCCGACAATTTCTCCCCGCAGATTGACGAGCGGACCGCCGGAGTTGCCCGGATTGATCGCGGCATCGGTTTGCAAAAACTCGGTGCGGCGCACCCTGCTGATCGACCGTCCCTTGGCACTGATAATCCCTGCGCTGACAGTGGTATCCATATCGAAAGGATTGCCGATAGCAAGCACCCAGTCGCCGACATTCAATTCATCGCTGTTGCCGAAGGAAGCAAAGGGAAGCGTCGTTTCCGGCGGCAGTTCCAGCCAGATGACGGCAAGGTCGGTGGCGGGATCGTGCCGGAACTTGCCGGCAAAATAGTGCCGACCGTCGGGCAGTTCGACTTCGATTTCTCTCGCATGGGCAACCACATGATTATTGGTAACGATGATCCCCTTCGGGTCAATAATCACGCCGGTTCCGGTGGTGTCGCCGAGATTACGTCTGCCGGGCGGTGTCCGCAAGGCGGGGATCATAATTTCCATTGCCTGCCGGTCTTCATGGGTTTGCAAGCGGGAGATAATTTTGACCGTAGCGGGCACTACTTTATCAGCGGCTTGCCGAAACGCCGCCGAGAGTTCGGTTGCCCGCATCAAAGAAGCCGAGTCGTCCGCCGAGGAAACGGCAGAGAAGAGAAACAGTCCGGCAAAAAAGAAAAGCCCATACCTCATAGTTCGTTTGCATACAGAGAAAACACCTTTGCCGTTATACCGCCAACGGCATGAAATTGTTCTTTGCGTTCTTTGCGTTTTGCGCCCACTCGCGCCCCTTGCGGTTAAATTCTTTAACCGCAAAGGGCGAAAGGACTACCCGCCGAAAGCGGCAAGCTCTTCTTCAAAGAGGAGTTTATTGGCATCCAGGATGATCTTCACATCATCGCCGACTTTGCCAAGTCCGCGAATGTACTGGGCACACTGTCCCGTCCCGCTCTTCGGCGGCGGCGACACATTTGCCTCCTCAATCGAGCGCACCTCATTGACGGTGTCCACCACCAGACCGACCTGCACCTGACCATTGCGGAGGTTGATGACAACGATACAAGTCCGTTCGTCATACTCCCGTCCCATCATATTGAAGCGGAGACGCATATCGATCACCGGTATCACCTGTCCGCGCAGATTGACCACTCCCTTTACATAGTGGGGCATATCCGGCACTTCCGTGACTTTTTGGATGCCGACGATTTCCGTAACGTGCCGGATTTCGAGGCAGTAATCTTCGTCACCCAGCCGGAACGAAAGGTACATATCTTTCAAAGTATCTTCCGTGTCTTCAGTAAACACTCCATCTCGGTTCGCATCGGTGCGGGGTTCCATCTTTGCCAAAGTTTCGGACATTGTTGTTATTAAAGGTTAGGGGGATGATTGACTCTACTTTCTCTCAAAAGTTTTCCGCAACATTGCCCCGAAGGGGGCAACGCAACACCCCCCCATTCTACCACATATTTTGACGATTGCGAATCCCTTTTTGTAAAAAACCGGGCATGCCCCGTCACGCCTA
>Ga0099364_10010240_pt1 | contig 12900 bp, 11 predicted proteins | sample TergutTh196P3_FD_73070 | JGI IMG/M metagenome (GOLD analysis project Ga0099364, IMG submission 73070) | Microcerotermes parvus P3 segment gut microbial communities from Pointe-Noire, Republic of the Congo - Th196 P3 | ecosystem: Host-associated > Arthropoda: Insects > Digestive system > Gut ...
GTCCCTTAATTGAATTGATATTAAAACTTAATGGTTCCGGGCCTTCCGGCAGGGTCAAGGTCCCGTTAATAATGTCGGTAAAGTGTGTGGTACGGCTTATGACCACTCGATGTATTTCATCAAGGCCAACCCGCTCCAGGGCTTCCCAGCGGGCCAGTCCCATGTCGTAGTAATAGCTTGTTAATTCACCAAAGACCGCAGGTGTTGCTTCTAAGCGTACATCGTAGGGAAGGCGCAGTTCAGCGGCAGAGCGGAACTGTTGTCCTGCCGGCAAAAAGCGGTACGCCCCTCCCCCTGCTGTGGCATTATTTACTTCACCGGTTTCGTTGGTTACAAAGAGCCGTGTTATGGATATGTCGGTATCGGTTTCCAGCGCACCGGGAGGTATTGTTATTGATGCATCTCCCAGCACTACCGTACCGCCTGTTTCGGCAGCAATACGTTCGGTGACTGTTTCCCCCATGGGCTGGGTATACTGTAGTAATTCATAGGGAGATGCTGCTATTTCTGGTATTTCATCGGTTATTTCTATAGAAGGAAGTTCTGTTATTTCTGCAGTTTCATGTTGTACCGGCCGGTCAAAGGGCACTGCGGTAAAAGCTGTTTGGGGAAAATTCGATAAGGCAGTTAAATAGTGTTCTTCCTGGACTGCCGTGATGGTCGGAGCTACTGCGATCCAACTCATTTGAGAACACTGGATGAGCAGAATCAGCGAAGCGGCTAATAAACCACCTGGTTTTCCCTTCATAGCAGACAGAATAACACATTACTAGTGCTTGTCAACTACATTATCGTTGTTTTTATGCGATTTTTACACTTTTTTCCACCTTTTAGCTATACAAAAGTTAAGGAATGTCTGAATTTATTGACAATTTGAGGAAAAATGGTGTATATAGATTAGATTTTCATGGATCACTGTATTCCGGCGATTTTGAATAACCCGGAATTTAAACTTGCTTAAGTAAAATCGCCATACAACAAATGACTATATCAGTGGAAGTGCAGGGGAGGAAATTGTTAAAATGAGCAATATGAGTATTATTTGCCATGAGTAAGGATCCTTTTCAATCCAGAGCTAAAGATATCGCTTCAGCTATTGACAATGTAATTCCAAATAAAGTCAAAAAAGCTATGAACCCTTTAGCACAAGCTGAAAACTTCGCAAATATAGATATAAAATATATTTCAAAAAATATTAATATATTTAAGAAAACATTAGTTCAAATACATAAAGCTTTAAACCCCTATATGATTAAAACGATAGAGGTTGCTTACCATTATAAAAATTATTTTGAAAAAGAAAATTATAATCATTTTCTTTTAAAACAAAGCATTTTGGAAATGTGGAATAGCCTTGAAAATGAATTAATATCCAATAATGGCTGTAACCCAAAATCTGACTTTTTAGCAATATTTGAAAAATATGCAAAAGAAACTAATTATATTCTTCGCAAAGGTTGTGTTTTGTTTCGAGCGCGTAAAATTAATATAAATAACTTGTCTCAAAAAATAATAGCAATAATAAATAATGCTATAGAACAATATCATGATTTTAACTATCAAAAATTATCTGAAAAAGAAAAAGATATATGGAATTATATAAAAACCGTTTCTCAAGAAGAATGGGAACAAGACTACATAGATAAATTTAATCTACAAGACAATGTTTTTTGGGGCTATGATGTAAACGGTTCTGATGCCCCACCACCTGAACAAAGCCAAATTCAAGGACGAGCAAATTTAGAAGGCATTCGTTATCTCTACACCGCTTGTGATTTGAAGACTGCCATTTCGGAAATCCAACCTTCTATTCAACAAATAGTCAGTGTAGCAAAAATTAAAATCTTAAAAAAACTAAAAATATTCAATTTTGATTTCAATGAAGCTTACAGTAAGTCAGAATTATTCAAGCAACCTTTATTCGAACTTGAGGAGCAGCTAGGAATATCATTTTGGCAATTGCAAATATTTTTTGATACCATTTCTGAATTATTTTCTCAGCCGACATTCGGAGACATAGAAAAATATATTGTATCTCAATATTTAAGCGAACATATTAGAAAATTAGGATTTGATGGTATTAAATATAAAAGCGCGCTAAAAAAAGGGGGTTCAAATATTGTATTGTTTGATACTTCCAGAGATGAAAATAATAAACCAAAAAATTATCTCATTGTAAAATCATCTCTTCATAGGATAGAAAACGTCAAAATTACACCAAGTATCTTATTACCTAGGAAATAATATTATTTTCCTTAAATCAGAGAATACCTGCTCACTTTCATAAACCTTTTCTTCCAGGATAGATTTTTCAGAAATTTGTAATAATTTCATCAGAGATAATGAAGCATTTTTTGGAAATATCTATTTTCGGCGCAATCGCTGAATACATACGCAGAAAGATTTCCAGGATCCCGCTTTGCCGCTAAGTGTGCCGGATATGTAAACCTTACTGTCAAGCTTGCCCTATAGATACGAATATAGTATAGTTCAGATTGAAGGATTGAGGTAATTCCTATGATACGACCAAAAGCAATAAATGTTGAGCCGTGCCCTGATTACTGTTTGCTTGTTACGTTTAACAACAATGAAAAACGTCTATTTGATGTAAAACCTTATCTTGATTTTAAACCGTTTAGAGAGTTAAGAAATATAACATTGTTCAATACCGTTAAACCTGCCGGATTAAGCGTCGAATGGCTACATGGGCAAGATATATGCCCCGATGAACTTTATTATAACAGCATATCTGTGGGTTAAGGTGGGTTATGGTACCATCGGACATAAGCTGGCAGCAGCCATGAAAATTGTAGTAAGGGCGATGCTGCTTTGTGAAGGGTATCCCTGCTCCCAGATTGAAAAAAATCCAAGGGGGCAAAAATCGAAGTAAAGCTTGCCCGCGAACTGGGGATGGATGTACGGGACAAATTGGAATGGGGTATGGTAGAATGGAGAAGGTATAAGTATGACTACAGAGAATAAAATAGATTTTACCAAAATTGACTGGGACAGTATTGACTTTGAAAAATTACAGTTTTGTTTTAAAGAGGCTGTAGAAGCTAATGATGCTTTGATTAATGGCATAAACAAACTTAATACCAAGGCATTCAGACTGCTTACAATTTCAGTAACTATATTGACCGCTCTGACTGGGTTTCTTATTACAATATGGGATTCACCTGGCAAAGAAATACTTGCCAATACCATACTATGTGCGAGTGTTGCTTTTAGCTATATTACATTATTGTTTATTATTGTGATTTTTCCCCGTTCTATAAGCCTTGGAAGAGCTACACCGGAAACGCTTTTTTCGAATAATAATTACAGGCAGCCCATGAAAAAGCATTATGCAGATGGAATAGCATCATATCACAAATACATAGGACAAAACCGTAAAGTAGAAGCATTTAGAAGCGGTTTTCTGACAGCCGGAATGATCTGCTTTTTCTTAGCTCCCTTGTATATCATTGTATTGCTTTTCTGCGTCTCTTGAGTTTGTAACTACATTAGAGTTTGACCATTCTGTCCCTTATGTAATTTCCTGTCTTTCCGGCTGTTCCTGTTCGGAACTTTGTTCCTACTGGCCTTTGTTTTCGTCACTCATCTTCTGCTCTCGCTGGAATCTCATCATCAGAAAATGTAACCATGTTAGTATCCGACCAAGGGGTACCCGGAGGGGTTTCGTTTGTCGTAGTTTCCTGTGTTTCCTGATTATTGTCATCACTCATAATTTTCTCCTTCCTATTATGTACCTGTTTTAGCAGTCTGTTTGGCAGCAGCAATTTCTTGAAGCTTTTTATTCCGTTCTTCCCGCTCATGACGGTCTATATACCAGTCTTGAAAAAGGTCTTCAAGCAGTTTTATTAAAATATTTGCCTCACCTTCATCAATATCAATAATAAGGTTAACATCTGACTCCATATGGGCACCAATATTGCCTAACTGCCGAACAGCATCAATTGAATCCATTGTTGAAGAATTTACTTTTCCTTGATTTTTTAGTTCGTTGATTTCGTCAATAAGCCTACCTTTCGTAATTCCCCAAAAATTACGAATCATTCCCTGTAGGCAACGACGGGCTAAAGTGGCAGAGGCTTTTGGAGAAAGACTAAGAATTGAACATGCTTCGTTATAATCACTTCTAATCTGTTTTGGTATATATTCTGGTTGTGGTATGGCAGATGACTGGGGTTTTAATGACCATGATAGAATACGTTTTTTATCATCAATACGTTCTTCCCTGAATGCATCAACATAAGCTGAATATAAACCTGCACTAATAGTATACTCTCTGCAATCTGGATTAGGGCAAACAATTATTTGTGTAACCAAGCCTATAAAACCATCTTTCGAAAAAGACTCATAAAATTGAGTATCTGTGTAATAATTAGTAGCAGCAACAATTGTCGATGTTCTATGGCAATATGGACATATCCAATTGAACGGTTCCATAAATATTCCCCCCTAATTCCTTGACTATTTACGATTCTGTTTTCTTCTTATATTTATTAATGATTAGAAAAGCTCCTCCCACTGATTGCAGTTTCTTTTTTCCACGAAATCTCATCTCTCTCCACCCACTACAATATTTTTTTCACTCCACCATGGTTATGGCACAGTGAACTCTTCCAATAATTTGTATATCCTGGCTCTCTTCCGGCTCTTCCTGGGACGGGTACTTGGGATTATCCGAAATAATGACAATTTTCCCCAGCTTCTTAGTAAACTTTAATAATGCCAAAAAAGGTCTATTTTATCAAGCATTTTTAGTCATTTTTGGGAAGGTTGCCTATCCCTACTTTCCGCTATAGGCGGATCGCAATCTGCAAAGCAGATTGCTTGGGAGTTTTGCTGTAGGCAAAACTCCATACATTTTTACCCTAATTTGTCGCTCTGAGTGTGCCATAAACATAACCGGATACATGCTGGAAAAGGGGTGCGCCCGGGCACAGGCATGCCAAAAAAACTATGTGGAATTCCTCACAAAAATAGATCAGCTAGCAATTTTACTGCTACGAAGCAATGCCCAGCACCTAACTATCCTATTTAATAAGGAAAAAAAATATTATTCTTTTTACGGTGCTGGGAAGCTGTTTTTGTGAATTCTACACGCAGTATTTTTGGCATGCCTGTGCCCGGGCGCACCCCTTTTCCAGATTATTTTCGGGATATTTTTATGGCACACTCAGAGCGGCAAATTAGGATTTACAGTGTCATACGAAACTTTAAATATATCTCTTCCAGGGTTTTACGGGGGCCGGGCTTATCTAGGCGTTTACGCATCGAAGCTGCATCTTTACGGTCTATATAAAAATCATATAAAAGACGGGGATCGGATTTATCTATCCACACATAGGCCGGAGAACTGCCAAGGAATGTGCGTATCTCGCTTAAACCAACTGCTGCAATGCCAAAACGTTTTAGACGGGTACGAACAGCAAGAAGTTCCTCGTAGGAAAGGCCAAAAAGAAATTCATCCAGAGCCCATTTAGTTTCTTCCCTGCCCAGCTGGTTTAGTATAAAATCATGCCAGTCCCTTTCCAAATCATAGGAAAGCCGGAATATTTCGCTTGTTCCGTCCAATGTTCCAAAACTGGGCGGCGAATCATTTCTGGCAATCCACAGAGCTTCCAAAAATGGAAAATGCTGGATCATTGCAGGTTCAGCTCCCGAATCCCAAAGGGATACCAGCTCGTCTGCCAGGCGGAACTTAATTTCTTCCCGTACTGTAGGATCATCCAGGCTGGAAAAGTATACATCTTCGGCCATCATGGTAAACATAATGGAATAAAGTACTCCTTCGACATCGTTGTGGAGCTTCGTCTCGTTTTTAAGCAATTTACAAAGCAGGGAAAAAGCATGAAACTTGGTAACCAGAAAACTCCGCACTGCCTGAATACGGGCAGGTATACGTAAAAGGTGGGAAGAAGGAGCAAGTCCCGCCAGCTTTTTAATTAACTGCTGTTCATTTCGGACAAAACCCCGCAGGGTTTGGCTTTCCCTAATCGGAGGATACAGGGCTATTGCCTCTCCAAAAAGCCTTAAACAATCAAAGCGCTGTCTAACCAGCTCTGCTTCGATGCTGTCGGGGTCTTCTCTGGTTAAGAGGCTTAGAGCTTCGTCCAATAAGGATTTTTCATGAGGAGATATAAACAGAGCTTTTTTGCTGCTTACAGATAAAGCGGCAAGATTGGGCATAATTACAATGTATCAATATTTTGTATAAAATTCAAGTTTTTTCTACTTGTATGATATAATAGAGTTGTTCGGAAATCTATGAATTAAAACGATGAAAAATCAAAGTGAAGCTCTAAAAGCCTACTCAAACTGCCGCTTATGCCCCAGAAACTGCCGGGTAAACCGTCTTGTAGGCGAATTGGGCTACTGTAAAGAAAGCGTTGATCTGCGAATTTCATCGGCATCCCTGCATTTTGGCGAAGAACCGCCTGTCACAGGCAGGGGCGGCTCGGGAACGATCTTTTTTACCGGCTGCAATTTGGGCTGTAATTTTTGCCATAATTGGGATATTTCCCTTTTGGGAAGAGGGCGTTCCATAAGCGAAGATGATCTTGTTGTGACTTTTCTGGATTTACAAAGGGCCGGAGCGGAAAATATCAACTTAGTCACTCCCACTCATGCAGGGCCTGCCTTGGTCAGCGCCATTAAAGCTGCCCGGAAAAAGGGGCTTTCCATCCCTATACTATGGAATTCTTCGGCTTATGAAAGCGAAGAAACCTTTACTCTTTTGGAAGGAATTATTGATATATGGCTTCCCGATTTAAAAACATTGGACAGTTCCATATCAGCCCTATATCTAAATGCACCAGATTATCCGCAGGCTGCGGAAAAAGCGATCCTTTTTATGCTGGAACAGTCCGAACTGCACTTTAATTCCAAAAATACCATACGTTCTGGAGTCATTATACGCCACCTTGCCTTGCCCGGGCACATGGAAGCCAGCCGCGAGGTACTGCGCTGGTTTGCACAACATGCCAAAGGCAGGGCAATGATTTCTCTTTTAACGCAATATAGGCCGCCTCATCGCAGCAGCAGTAAAAGCAGTCCAAGCAGATATATATCCAAAGAAGAAAATGAAATATTGCGAAAGTGGCTGGATGAATATGATATTAAAGACGGTTTTTTCCAGGGACGATCACTTACAGCAAAATATTGAATAAAATGTATTTTACATCTATACTGCTATCATGGCTATTATAACTATTGTAGGGTCGGGACAGATGGGTTCGGCTGTATGCTTTCCCGCCAGAGAAAGAGGACATGAAATACGTCTGGTAGGGTCTCCTTTAGACAGGGAAATAATTGAAGAAGCTTCCCGGACGGGAATGCATATCAAGCTTAAGCATACACTACCTCGAGGAATACAGTATTTTCAAATAGAAGATTTTGAAAAAGCCCTTGCCGGATCAGATTTGCTTATCAGCGGGGTAAGCAGCTTTGGCGTAGACTGGTTTATCGAAAATATTCTGCCTCTTATTCCCGAAAACATTCCTGTTCTTTCCTTAACAAAAGGAATGTTTAATACTCCGGAGGGGGACTTCATCCCCTTTCCCCGCTTGTACCAGTCAAAGCTGGGAGGTAAAAAACTGTCCCTTAATGCCGTGGGCGGGCCCTGTACTGCCGGTGAACTTGCCGTTTTGGACTTTACCGAAGTTTGTTTTTGCGGAGATGATATAGACATATTACGAAAATTTAAATCCTGGCTGGAAACACCTTATTATAATATCAGCCTGTCTACCGATGTTTTTGGGGTAGAATGTGCCGTTGCCATTAAAAATGCCTATGCCCTGGGAGTATGCCTTGCAATTGGTCTTGCAGAAAAAACCAAAGGAACGGCAGAACGATTTAATTATAATTCCCAGGCAGCTCTTTTTGGGCAGAGTGTAAAAGAAATGCGCCGTATACTTTCGTTCTATGGAGGCCTGGACGAAAATATTGTCTTTGGCGCAGGCGATTTATATGTTACTGTCTTTGGCGGCCGTTCCCGGAAAATGGGAATTAATTTGGGACGTGGGCTTACTTTTGATCAAGCTATGGAAGAACTTAAGGGAGAAACACTGGAATCTGTTGCCATAGCAAAATGTACTGCCGCTGCCATTAGAACGCAGATTGCTAAAAACAAGCTAAAAGAACAAGACTTTCCCCTGCTCCTTCATATTGACGATATTATTTCCAATGGGGCGCCGGTCAATATTCCCTGGAAACAATTTGAATCCGAGACTGTAAAATAAATTTTTTGCATGTTGGAATATTAGCGCATACTTAGCATTAATTTTGCAATGGTAAAATAAATTATAAGAGAAGATGAATCGGCAATGGTTGTAATAAGCGGAGCTGCCATAACCGCCGGGTCGACCTTAACTTTTTTTGCAACAAGCGGAAGTATACAGCCCAGGCTCTTTGCTATCACCACTGTGGCAATAAGGCTTACAGAGACTGTTAAGCCCAATAGATAATCCCTGCTGTTTAATAGGTACACCCGGACAAAATTAATGGCTGCAAGAACTATCCCGCACAATACTGCAACCCGTATCTCGCTCCATAATACTCTGAAAATATCCTTAAACTCTATTTCCCCCAGGGCAATTCCGCGGATAATTAGAGCAGATGATTGACTGCCTGCATTACCTCCGGTATCCATAAGCATGGGTATAAACGCAACAAGCACTGGAAAAACAGAAATTGCATCCTCAAAGAGTCCTATAATGGCAGCGGTAAAGGTTGCAGATAACATAAGGAACATCAGCCAAAAGATACGGTTGCGGGACTTTGTAAAAACACCTGTTTTTAAATACAAATCCTCCGACGGCTTTAATGCCGACATTAATTCAAGGTCTTCGGTATTTTCTTCTTCGATAACATTGACAATATCGTCTACTGTGACAATACCGACAAGCCTTTGTTCCTTATCTACCACAGGAAGGGACAATAAACCATATTTTTTAAAAAGGGCGGCTATTTCTTCCTGGTCATCGGTTGTATGGGCAGAAATAAGATTGGTGTCCATAATATCACCGATTTTATCCTGCATATTTGACAAGAGCAGTGTTTTAACAGAAACTGCCCCGACAAGCACCCTGTCATTTCGTATAACATAACAAGTATAAATGGTTTCTTTGGTTATGCCTGTGGATCGTATATGATCAAAAGCTTCGCTGACCGTAATATCTTCCATTAAATCCACATATTCGACAGTCATAATACTGCCGGCAGAATCATCGGGATACTGTAATAGCTGGTTTATTAACTGTCTTTTATCATCACTGACATTCTGCAAAACCCGTTTTACCACATTTGCCGGCATTTCCTCGATCATATCTACAGCATCATCTACAAAGAGCTTATCCATTATCTCGCCGATTTCCATATCGGTAAGGGTCTCTATAATGACCTGCTGCTGATCGCTGTCCATATAGGCAAACACATCCGAGGCTATTTCCTTTGGTAAAATTCTAAACAAGCGGATTACAATTTCCCTGTCCAGTTCCTCGAATATTTCTGCTATGTCAACGGTATTCATGCTGGAAAGCAGCAATTTTAATGTGGAAATGTCATTGGAATTCTGATTTAAGATTGAAATTATCTGATCTTTCATAGAAATATCCTGGATGCAGCATGGATTTTATATGTTATAGTATACACAAAACCATTTTTTTTGATCAATACCCCTCAAATGAGCCCGCAGATCAGACTGCGGGCTTATATCGGGTTCAATTATGCTGTACAGCTTCTGGTTCTGCCTGCATAACCTTAAAACGGGAAACTTCGCGAACCAAAGTATCGATGCTGTCCTTGTTTTTCCAGCTTATCTCGTTAATATGGTTAACCGCAAGATTGATCTGGTTTGCGCCGGCTGCCATTTCGTTCATGCCGCCGGTAATTTCCTGGGTAGTATGTTCCAGATTCTTGCTTTCGGCAATTACTTCTTTGCTGCCTTCCAGCATTTCCTGGGACCCGTCCCTAACCTTGGTGGAAATGTCCTTAAGCTGGCTGATAACTTCCAGTATTTGCCTGCTGCCAACTCCCTGTTCTTCCATGGCAGATCGGATATTAACTTCCTGATCGACCACGGTTTTAACTCTGTTATCAATTGCCTCGAACTTTTCCAATACAGTGCCGGCCGATTGTGATATCTTGTTGATCGATTCCATCATCTTTGTCAGAACTGATCCTACAATTTTAGACTGTTCGCCGGAACTTTCGGCCAGCTTGCGTATTTCACCGGCTACCACAGCAAAACCCCTGCCTGCATCTCCTGCATGGGCTGCTTCAATAGCGGCATTCATGGAAAGCAGATTGGTCTGACTGGCAATACTGTTCATCATCTTGTTGATTTCAAGAAGATTTGCCGATTCACCGGCAATTTCCTGGATATCGGCAGTCACTTCTTCCAGTCCTGCCCTGCCCGCTTCCGAAGCTATGGTCAGTTGATTTACATTTTCGGCATTTTTTGCAAGGGTATTGCTTACCGACTGGCAACTGGCCATCATTTCTTCAATAGCCGAAGACGATCTTGAAACGCTGATATTTTGATTATCAATGTGACCGGAAAGTCTATTGATATTCCCAACAATCTGTTCCATGGTTGCATTGGTTTCGGTTACACTGGCGCTCTGGTTAATGACTCTGCCCTTTATACTCTGGACATTGGCAGTAATTTGGTTAACTGCCGATGCAGTCTGGTTCATATCCGACGCCAGTACATTACCTACATCATTAAGAGCGTCTGCCTGGTTCTTAATGGTTATAATAAGCTCCCGCATTTTTCCCAGAGTACGATTAAATGAACGGCTAATGCTTCCCATTTCATCATTGCTGCGAATCTCTATATCCTGGGTAAAATCTCCATCGCCGATTGCATTAAACGCTGCTTCCATGGATTTAAGAGGCGCAGTAATGGACCGGGCTATAAGAGTAACAATAAGGGTAAGAAGCCCAAGAACAGCTAAACCCAGGACAACAAAAATAAAGGTCATCCTGTATACCGGAGCCATTATTACCTTTACCGGTGCTGCTACGGCAAAGGCCCAGGGAGTTTCGGTGTACCCCACAGTAAAGGGATAAAGCGCAATAAGCATTTCGGAATCAACAGCCGGCCAATAGTTATCACAGCGGAATTCATGTCCCAGTCTTACCGCTTCGGTCATTGGTTCCAGATATATACCAACATTTTCCGCTTCGGTTTCCATCATGTGTTTCCCAATACTGTCCGGATTGGGGTTAGCAATAACTATTCCGCCGTTGCTAAACACTGCCGAATCCCCTATTCCATAGGGTTTGATAGTTCCGGCAAGTTTTTGGATTTCTGTTAAATCAATGTTTATACCGGCAACTCCGATAATTTGTCCCCTGCTCTTTAAGGGGACAGTAAGGCTGGTTATTAGTACTTCTTTTCCATCTGTAATAAAATAGTACGGTTCAATTATTGCTTCCGTGCCGGAACGGAAAGATTTTTCATAATAATTGCCGTCATTTTGGCCGGCATACCCCGTAGCTGCAGTCAGGGTAATACTGCCGTTTTCCCGTATATAGGAGCTAATAAACCTTCCTGTTGCATCGGAACCGGGTGTATTAACAAAAGAAGCATCCATGCCGTCAAGAGCATTTGGTTCAAAAATAGCCCAAACAGCCAATAGGCCGGGATTTTCTTCGGCAAGACTATGCAGCATGGAATTAACGATTGGACGCCTGTCTTCGGGTCGTATTTTATCATAATCGGACATGATCTGACCCAGCGCCCGGACTTCATAGAGGTAAGTTCCAAGCCATGCACTAATCTTGTTTCCGGAAGTTTCTGCAACAGAGCGGACATTTTCATCGGCCATCGCAGTAATTTGATTTTTGGTAAATATAAGCGAGCTTATGGTCAAAGCTCCGACACACACTAAATTTACCACAGTAATGATAAGTACCAATTTTGTTTTGATTTTCATTGGAGTCTCCTGAATTGATAAATTTTGTTTTGAAAGGGTTTACTGCGACCTTACTTAAAAGATACGAAAAATTTCCGGCAAAACCAAGAAAAAGTCATATTTTTCTTAATTTTCTCCTTAAACCCTTGACATTTAGGTTAGTTCTGGCTAACTTTAGTTAGAGATAACTAACCAGGAGATATATTCATGGCAAAAGAAGCCGCTTTGAAGAACCCCAACACTCAAACAACACTAAATAAGCTAACAATAGGCAAAAGCGGCATTGTTTTGACTGTAGGCGGCGAAAAAGCCCTTAGACGACGGCTTTTGGACATGGGAATTACTCCGCGTACCCTAATAACGGTAAAAAAAGCCGCTCCAATGGGTGACCCAATAGAGCTATTATTAAGGGACTATATTTTAACACTGCGTTTAGAGGATGCAGAAAAAATAACCATCGAAAGGCTCGATTAAAAAGGTTTAATGATATGATATTCGCCCTTATAGGCCAGCAAAACAGCGGTAAAACCACCATGTTTAATCAATTTACCGGCTCAAAGCAGCGGGTTGGAAACTTCCCCGGTGTAACCGTGGAGCAAAAAACCGGCAGCATTACCGGGCATAAAAACATTACCCTTGTTGATTTACCCGGAATTTATTCTCTATCTCCCTATTCAAGCGAAGAAATAATTACCCGCGATTTTCTTATAAAACAAAAGCCTGATGTAATTATCAATATAGTAGATGCATCGAATATCGAGCGTAATCTATATTTAACCCTGCAATTAATTGAGCTTCAAATCCCCATGGTGCTTGCTCTTAATATGATAGATGAGGTTCAGGCAAACGGTCACAGTATTAATATACTTAAACTAAGAAAAATACTTGGAATTCCGATTATTCCAACAAGCGCCATAAAAAAACACGGCCTTCCGGAGCTTTTGGAACAGGCTATCCATACTGCACAAAA
>Ga0099364_10010241_pt1 | contig 12900 bp, 8 predicted proteins | sample TergutTh196P3_FD_73070 | JGI IMG/M metagenome (GOLD analysis project Ga0099364, IMG submission 73070) | Microcerotermes parvus P3 segment gut microbial communities from Pointe-Noire, Republic of the Congo - Th196 P3 | ecosystem: Host-associated > Arthropoda: Insects > Digestive system > Gut ...
CTTGACCGGGACTACCACCGCAAAAATCACTCCGGCATTGACGCAACGCCGCTGGATACTTACATGGCGCAGATTGATAAGGTAAAGCATATTTCCGACCCGGCGGCGCTTGACCTTATCTTCTGGCACAGATTGACGCGAAAAGTCCGTGGGGACGGCACAATCTCCATCCAAAAAAAGCTGTTCCAAGTCCCGCTTAGATATGTGGGTATGCGGATTGAGGTTCGTTTTGACAATTATCCTCCCAAAGAGGTCTTTGTCTTCGAGGGAGACGTAAGCATCTGTCCGGCCGAGCAGGTAAAGCTCCATGAAAACGCTCATGTAAGGCGAAGCCGGGACATCCCCGAAAGCCCGATTGATTTCCGAAATGTTTTTACCAAAGAAGACCAGCTATTAAAAGTCAATAGGTAATGAAGAAAAATATTGAAGTCAAGCAACAAGTCAAAAACGGCAAGACAAATACAGGCGACGAAAGCCACCTGTAAGCAAGGGATAGCTAACAGTTGGGGACGTATGGCTTGTTGTCCCGTAGCACAGCGAAGATAATGAAGGTCAGCTTACGGGCAACGGCTCCAACAGCGGTGTAGTGGTGTTTCCCTTCGGTTCGTTTCTTTTGATAGAAGGCCGAAAGCACTGGGTCATGGAACGCCGCGACATTGGCCGCTAGCCAAATCGCCCGGCGCAGATGAGGGGAACCACGCTTAGACATTTTATTCTGTGTGCCGGTGAACTCGCCGGACTGTTTGACAGACGGATCAATCCCGACAAAAGCGACGAGTTTCTTAGGCTCAGAAAATCGTGAGATGTCGCCGATTTCCCCAAGAATCACAGCGCCGAGGACTTTCCCAACGCCGGGACAAGTGGTGATAGGTGTGTTCAGCTTCATCAGATACTGCTCGATCTCTGCCTCCAACTCCACAAGCTGATTCTCTAAAAGCTCAATCATTTCAAGGAGTTGACGCAGTTGCATTGTAAATGCCGCTGTTCCGACGGTAATACCGAATGAAGTTTTGGCGGCCTGACGCAACTCTTCAACTTTCGCTTCCCCGAACCGGCCCCGGCTATTGGATTTCAACAGCGTACACAGTTCCTCGGTCGGTATTTCCAGCAGTTCTTCCGGCGTAACAGCTTTGGACAGTAACTCCGTTGAGGTTTTTCCGAACATATCGGAGAAGAAATACTGGTATTCGGGAAACACCCTGTCCATAACACCAATGATTTTACGTTTTTGGTCGGCGATGTAGTCCACCAAGTCCATCCTGTGACGGCACAGTTGGCGCATAGAAAGAATGTCCTCGTCGGCCATCTCCGTCTTGCTGTACCGCCCGATCCGAATGGTCTCCGCGATTAAGAAGCTGTCTTTGGCGTCATTCTTGGTTTTCCGAAGGAAGAGGTTGCGGATGGCGTCACTCTGGATTGGATTGATGACGTTGACCTGAAACCCAGCGTCAAAGAGAAAGCAATATACCGACAGCCAGTAATGCCCCGTTGCTTCCATACCAATCACCACAACGTCTTTATCAGCGTTGCAGCGGACTATGTACTCAAGTAAACTTTCTGCGCCGGACGTGGTGTTGGCAAAACGCAAACTCTTGGCAAGCAATCTCCCTTCTTGGTCTATCACCGAGGCTTCGTGATGATTTTTCCCGATGTCGATTCCGCAAATAAGCATGGCAATACCCCCGTAAAGCATTGCGGATAGTTCCTCAAAGCGCTCTGCGGACTACAACCTCGTTTGATATTCGGAGAATCATCAACATCCAGCTCATTCGTAGACCACCGCAAAGGTAGAGGCAGCACCCTTCGTTACAGGCAATTACGCCCAAGGAGGCAAACTCCGACCTCTATCCGCTGCTTGCATTATACCCCAATCGCCACGGAGGTGGCAATTAGAATACTGAATTTATTATACGAGGGGGTAAAAGGACATCCCCGAAAATACAAGGCAGTTCAAGCGTTTGCGGCACACGAACGGTTACTGCATCGGCTTTTCAGCCGGGAAAGGAATGGTTATGGACAAACTCACTTACGAACGGGTGGGAGATTATCTTTTGCCGTGTATCAGGCTGTCAGAGCCGCCTGATGCGCCGCCGTTGGGTCGGTATGGCATGATGCACAAGACATACCTGCGGGAACACAAACCCGCGCTGTACGCGAAATTGCTGTTGACAGAGCGGCTTTATCCTCTGTGTAGGTCGGTGGACGAAGCGGCGGCAAACAGGCTCGCCGCAATCGAAAACCGAGAAGCGGCACATGAAATAATCCTCTCTGAATTGGTTTATTGTTAAATGTAGGAACCGAGAAAACTATATTTAACAATAAGGAATCGGCTCAGAAATAAGCCAACTGCACCTTGAAAAATACCGTCCCTGCGACGGTCATATCGAAAAACGCTGTCATCCTTACGGATTCGCCGGGCCAAAGCACCTGAATTGCTAAGAAGAAAAATAGAGGGGTGTTTGCAACGCGGTGTAAAAAAACGTCTCTCAAAAATCACAGGGGTAATGAAAAGATTTTTTCAAAAAACATGGCGGTTTTTTGAAAAAGCGTACCCATTCTAAGTAGTAGAGGGATATTTCACCGCCTGCACCTTGAAAACCGAATCACGCTGCCGTAAGGATACCGATGCCGCAACCTTGCATTAACCCGCTTCGCAGGAGCGGCGCGAGGGCGGTCTATTCATCGAGCAAACGCGCCATCCACACAAGGCTCTGGCGCAGGAACGTAACCGGGCAGACAGCGGAAAACAAACATGAGAATCAGCAGGGTTTCTTGCGCCTGCGGAGCAACTTTGTTGATTCTCAAAAAAACTTTTGAGGAAAGGTTCCGAAAACACCCCTGTTTTTCTCCTATATATGAGGGGACAAATTTTATCGGGTACAGCCGCCGCGTGAAAGGAGGTTGGCGGCGGGAACCGTCCTCACACAAAATTATTTTATTAAAAGGAGTCGATACCGATATGCAGACCGTAAACACAACGGCGGCGAGGACAGCCCGCGACAACGCGGAGCAAGAGCCTATAAAACTGTTGAAGCGGGTCGGCTCCACCACTTTCGTGGTGTCCGTCCGTTTCAACGCCAAGAGTGTTGAAACATTGGAGGATAAAGTCCTCCGACTAATTAAGCGGGAGGTAGAACAACATGGCTAATCCCGCCAATAGTGCCGCAAATGTTCAGAACTGCGGAAAAGAGGCAGATATGAACAAGCAGAAAAACCAAAAAGTCACTATCCTCTACGAGCGTCTGTCCGTCGAGGACGACCGGGACACGGAGTCCCAATCCATAGAAAACCAACGCGCCATCTTGCAGGATTACGCCGAACGCAACGGTTTAACGCCATATATCCATGTGTGTGACGACGGATTTAGTGGTACAAACTGGATGCGCCCCGGCTGGCAGAAAGTCCTCTCGATGGTTGACGCGGGCGAGGTCGCCTGTATCTGCATTAAAGATTTATCCCGAATGTCGAGGGACTATTTACACGCCGGGCTTGACCGCCAGACTTTCCTTGAAAAAGGTGTGCGCCTGATTGCCCTTAACGACAATTTCGACAGCAGCCGGGGCGAGGACGATTTTACCCCATTCAAGGAAATAATGTCAGAATGGTTCGCCCGCGACATCAGCAAAAAAATCAAGTCGGTGTTCCAAACCAAGGGGCGCAAGGGCATACCCATTTCAAGCAAGGCTCCCTATGGTTACAGGAAAGACCCTCTGGACAAGACGCGCTGGATAATCGACGAGCCTGCGGCGGCGGTCGTGCGCCGGATTTACAGCTTGATAAACGAGGGCAAGGGGCCGCACCAAGTCGCCCGGATATTGCATGATGATAAGATAGAGAAGCCGTCATACTATCTTGCCAAAAACGGCATCGTCAAAAAGCAGAGCGCGCTTGACACGCCGCACCCGTATTCGTGGCAGGCGTTCACCGTTTCCCATATCGTGGGACGCATCGAATATCTCGGTCATCTGGCGAACTTCAAACACGAGAAGCCGTCGTTCAAGTCAAAGAAATTCATCACCAAGCCCCGCGAGGAATGGCTCATTTTTGAAAACGCCCATGAGCCAATCGTCACGCAAGAGGTCTGGGACATCGCGCAGAAAATGCGGGAAACCAAGCGGCGTGTTGACACCACCGGGGAAGCCAATCCGCTCACGGGTCTGCTCTACTGCCATGACTGCAATTCCAAAATGTTCAACACCCGCAAAAAAGACAGCAACCGAAAGAGCGACGACAGCTATTGCTGCGGTGAATACAAAACCGCGAAGCACGGCTTTGAGGAACCATCCTGCTCACAGCATTACGTCACGACGTTTGCAGTTAACGCGATTCTGTTGGAGGTCGTTCAAAAGACCACAAGTTTTGTCCGGCAGTATGAAGATGAATTTATCAAGATGGTACGCGAGAAATCTTCTTTGCAACAGGACGAAACAATCAAATCCCAAACCCGGCAGATTGCCAAAAACGAGCGGCGTATCGTGGAGCTGGACACGGTAATCTCCAAGCTGTTTGAGCAGAGCGCGACGGGCAAGTTAAGCGACGGCCGTTTTGAAAATCTGCTTGCCGGATACGAGCGGGAGCAGTCCGATTTAAGAGAGCAGACCGCCTCCATGCAAGCCGGGGTTGACGCTTGGGCGGAGGACAAAAACCGCGCCGACAGCTTTGTCGCTCTCGTGCATAAGTACACCCGCATTGAGGAACTGACCACGCCCATGTTGTATGAATTTATCGACCGCGTTGTAATTCATGAAGCCGTCTGGTCAGAGGCGACCGAAACGCAAAAGCGCAAGGGAACGCGGAGCCAACAGATTGACGTTTATCTGAAATATGTCGGCAACTTTACCGCCCCCGATATGCGTACCCCGGAAGAAATCGAAGCGGAGCGGATAGAGGAAGAACGCCTTGCCCGTGTCCGAGGCTACAAGCGAAAATACAATCGCAAGATTGCCGCCGATAAAGAAACGGTTGCAATAACGGAAACGGCTTCCGAAAATCCGAAACCCGCCGCGTAAATTTCTTTCCCGCAGGTGAATCCGCGTCCCGTGGACGCAAACAAAAACGGAGTGTAATGCCGAAAGGTGTTGCGCTCCGTTTTTGCGTGGGCGAGGCAGTTATGCCGCCGCTCACGATGCCGCCATCGGCGGCAAAGCCCCCGGCAGGGCCCCGCGGGAGCGCCCACGGCTACTTTCTGCGTAGCAAAAGTAGCAGAGTGGGTTCGGCTACTTTGAAAAAGGAGCCGAAAAGCGTTCTCACGCCTGTGTTTCTGCGGCAGCACACGCCTATTATATCACAAAAAGGAGGAGCCGAGTATGGCTGAGAAAAATAATTATACCGTCATCAGAAATGATGCGGTTCCGTCCTCGCAGGTATCCATCCGCGAGGGTCACAACGACCGCCGGAGCGAGTCGCCTCTCAATGCCGACATCGTGCAGGAGCGCAAGGATATGAATGTATATTTCCATCAAAACTTTACGCCCGACGGTGAGGTGGAAACGTACCACCAGACTGTTGAGCGGTTACTCGCGGAAAAGAAAATCGTCAAACATAATTTCAAACCCAAGTCCGCGCTTGTTGACGAGTTTATCCTTGACGTTAATTCCGAATACTTTGAGGAAAACGGTGGGTATGAGTTCGCCAAAAAGTTTTATGAGGAAGCGTACCGATACGCAATCAAGGAGGCGGGTTCGGAGGACTATATCGTGTCGGCAGTCCTACACGCCGACGAGCGGCACAAGGAATTGTCGGAGCGGTATGGGCGCGATGTTTATCATTATCATCTGCACGTTGTTTATGTTCCCGTTGTCCAAAAAGAACTCAAATATACGAAGCGGGCGGGGGCAGAGTTGGCCGGGAAAGTCAAAGAGGTTATCCCGCAAATCAATCACACGGATAAATGGCCGCGCAAGAAAGTTGGTGGCAAATTTATCAACGAGTACACGTTTTTGCAAGACCGATATTTTGAACACATGACCGCCGCCGGATTCCCTAACCTCCAGCGCGGGGAGCGCGGCAGTAAAGCCGAGCATTTGACTGTTGAGGAATACAAATACCAACAGGAAAAGAAACGTGTCGCCGAGTTGGAAAAACAGGCGGCGAAAAAGCAAGCGGAGGTTAATAAACTCGATACGCAAATCGCCGTTAAAGAAAAAGCAAAGGCGACGATTGCGGAGGTGGACGCGATGGGTCATTCAGTACCGTTTGTCCCCGGCGTTCATTTCACCGAAGCCGACGCGAAAAAGCTGAAATCTCTCGCTAAAAAATCCGTCAACGCCGATAAACATATCGCTGATTCAAAGAAGAAAATAGCGGCACTCGATGAACAAATAAAAGAGCTTAGCACAAACCTCCGTGACGCGCAGGCAGAGGTCAATCATTGGTATCACAAGTATAACGACCTTTGGAATGAGGTCAAAGATTTTATCGGAGCAATCCGTAAATTCCCGGCGCGTTTGCGGGAGTTTATCACAGAGTTATTCCGCCCCGAACGTGAAGCGGCGCAAGCACGGGAACAGGAGCAGGTTCAACCGACACAGAAAAAGAATAAATCATACAATTACGGGAGGTAAACATGGAATACATTTCACAAAACAATCCTATCACTCCGCTCTGGGCGGCGGGTGTGCCGGACAAGCCGCTTGACTGGTTCTATCCATCGGTATTCGTTCGGGGTGAGCTTAACGGCATACAGGGAATCCCCGGTGACGGAAAGACGTGGCTTATGTGCGAAATCGCCGCGCAGACGAGTGTCGGCGGTATCGTACAGGGCGTAAAAGACGAAAACGACTGCGCCGAATTACCATGCGGGAACGTGTTGTATCTCTCCGGCGACGACGCACCCGAACGATTGAAAGAGCGACTTGTTTCGCGTGGTGCAGACCTATCTAAAATTGCGTTCGCGCCGGAGGGCAGTCTGCCACAAATCGGCTCGTCGGAGCTTGGGGATTTATTCGAACAGATTCAACCTGCGCTGTGTATCATTGACACCCTGCAACACTTCGTAGGCAAGGCGAACGCTAACGAAATGACGGCAATTACATCGGCGTTGCAACCATTGCAACATTTGGCTCGCAAACACAACACCGCCGTTGTCACAATCATGCACATAAGCAAATATGCGGCAAACGGTAACGGCGGGGACAGCAGCGGATATTCCATCGGCAGTTATGCCATTGCTGGGATATTCCGTACCCTATGGACGTTGGGACGTTTAACGGAAAGCGGCGGCAAGCCGTCTGCGTTCCGTGCCCTGTGCCAGTCCAAAAACAACTACGCCGAGTTTGACCCGCCTGCGCTGCTGTTTGAACTCCGCGACGGTTTCCGCTGGGTCGGCGTGGATGCCGACATTTCCGCCGAGGATTTATTCAACAAATCCAAGAAAAAACGCGGCAGACCTGCGGGGAAAGGAAATGACGTTAAAGCTGAAATCTTGCATCTGCTCGATGGCGGTGCGCCGATGCCATCTGTTGAGTTGGAGGCGGTGGTTTGTGAATTGACGGGTTGCCATCCCAACACCGTCACCGCCGCGAAAAAGGAGTTGGGGGTGGAGAGCTATCAGCAGGGGCGGCAATGGTTCTCGGTTTTGCGCGGTCAGAACACAATAAATGCTCAGACCACAATAAATCCATGCGAGGGGGTAAGGCCCATATTCCCTTAATTTCAAGGGTTCTCACGGTCAGACTACAATAATTCCCCGCTTGCGGGAATTATTGTAGTCTGAGGGGTGGGAATATATTGTAAAGAATAAGGTAGTATAAAATTTTTATGGAGTTTTAATTTGTGGGTTAAGAGAACATTCCTCTTTTAAAGGTCTAAAGAAAGTTTTGCTTATCTCTTTCATTATTGAATCTATCGCTATTGTAGCTACTATGCTATGCAAAAGAGAAGAAGGCAGTTTAAGCCCTAACAATCCATCTTCATACAAGAAACTTGTGATGATAACTACTATTCGCGCTACTTCCAATAGGATTTTGACAAACGCGATAATTTTTCCGGCTTTTTCGTTTATTTCCAATAATTTTGATAAAAAATGAAGCCAAAGTCTAATTAGGCTATACCCGACCACTATATACACAAAGACTATGGTGTTTGCTCCCAAATACCCTCTAAATAGAGCAACCGCAGAAATAATAAAAGATGGAATGCTTAAAAGCAGCATCATCTGCATCAGCTTTTTATTGTAATACTCAAAAACAGCGTTGCAGAAAATAATGAATATCACCTTGATGAACTCCAAATTGTCTTTAACTTCAGGGGCAATATTTTCGAGTTCATTTTCATCGTTTGAAAACGCCTTTTTGAGCGACCATTTATATAGCCATTTTATACCGCCTAATATAAGAATTAACAGTAGAAGAAACGCAAAAGAAATCCATAGCGTTACTTTGGGTTTGGTAAAAGCAAGAACTATAAGGGCTACATGAATAATGGCGTAAATTGAGAGTTCAACCGCCATTGTTTTTTGCGTTTTTTTCTCTTGCACACCTCCTGTACGATCTGCATCAGGAGATACGCATATGCGGGGATTCTTTCTTGATTTCACCAAGCCACCTCCGATAATTCTTCCAAAAATTCACCGATTACACCTTCACGGCAACAACCGCTCAAATGCCTTGGCGATTTCCGGCATCCTGTTTGCTTGATTATAGAATGGGAATCCCCAAACACGATAATCCACATCATCAGCAAATGTTTTCGTCGGTATTCCACGTTTCTCTATTTGTAACAGAAAATCTTCCTTCCACTTTTCCGGCGTTATGTATATATCGCCTTTTGGCTCTACAAATATTTGATATTGCTCAAAACCTGTACTGTTTCGCTTGCGCAGAAAAAGTAAATAGTCCGGCTCGAAACGTTCGCCGCCGTCAAACGAATATAAAACAAGCTGACGCTCGTTTCGCACAAGATAGACTTGCTCAAATTCTCGCTTTAACTGTTCAACATAGGTTGAAAAATATTTTACAAAGGCTTTTTCCTCCGTTGTGCCGTAATTGTCATTGAATACGAACCAATCTTCCGCTTCAAGGTCAATCCTCCATTCGTCACGAATTGTGGGAGCGTTTTGTGAAATACCCTCGCCTTCGCCGTGCGGATTAGCAATAAGCCGCGCTTTGTTGCGGAAGACTTCTCTGAATTTTTTGTCGCTAAACTCTGCTGTTCCTGCGTAGGTTTCTTTGATGGCTGAAATCTCGTTGCCGATTTTAGCCAAAACATTCATGCAGGCTCTAAAAAGTGTTTCCGGCATTGTTTTTTCGTCACGGCTCTCAATAAGCATCTTCACATCGCCAAGATATGCAGAAGATGTGATAAACTCCCGCAATGTGTTCAAGTTGGGAAAATATCCGCACAATACGTTAAACTTAAACACATCAATGCGGCGGAGTGCGTTATGGACGACGGAATAGTTACAAGCCGCAATCTGCCCAATGGTCGTTCTGTGCTGATATGTCTTGACAGTCGTGTTCGTAATCGTGTCTGTCATTGCTGTGTCCATCGCAGACTTTCCTGTATCTACCTGTACGCTGTATTCTTTATCACGGATAGATGGCAACAACTCCATCACGCTTTTACGGCTCACTGTTTCGCGTCTGTTCAAAAAAACAATTCCCGTTTGATAAAGCGAATCTTGCTTGAATGAATCCTTTATCTCGTATCGAATCTCGGTTTGATTGTCCGGCATAATACCTGTGGCAATCAACGCCTTATTTAATTCAGCAAAATAGCGGCTTTCATATTGGCAATGATAATACAATTCTTCACAGACACGGAGAGGATTATCTATGTCCCTGTCGTATTTTCTTTGGTATTTTTCGTCACCATCTTCAATAATAAAGGGACAATAGCGTGCGCCGCGCCCTATAAGCTGTGCCTCGGCGATTGTTGTTTTGCCGGGTTTTCCATCCTTGGCATCGCGTGTTTCATATAGGCGCACAATGTCAAATAGGTTTAATACATCCCACCCCTCATTGAGCTTGTCTACCGCAAAAACCGCCCTATAAGGGTTGTTTTTATCTTCAAGCGTGTTCAATAAAATCTGCGTTTCCCCTGCTTCTTCTTGGCTATTAACAGAAATGCAACGGCTTGAATTAAATTCTTCACGTAACTCTCGCGCCAGTTTTTCGTAATCAATTCCCTTCGAGGCATAATAACCTGCCATACTTTGAATTTCTACAAGTGGAGACGCTTCAACAATACGTTGCAATGCCGCACCTGTAAGAGTCCGAACCAATTCATAAAAACGCAGTTCAAACGCCTTGCTATCCGCAATGGTCTTTGACTTAAATAGTATAACCGGTTTAACATAGAGTCTGTTATCTTGAAATACCTTCAAGCGATACTGGTTGAACATTAACGCCATAAGCATACGGTCATCGTAGCCTATATCAGCTCTGATGGCTTTTATCTGTTTGGAATATCTTTCTTCGCGGAAAACACTGAGCGGGTAACTGAATATGATTTTATTCTCGTATTCCCTCAAAATAAACGGGTTCTGCAAGTCACAGGTTGCGGTAAATTCAAGCAACACATTATTTCGGTTAGCCCCGAATATCCGGCGCACCGTTGTTTCCCAACTGTTATATGATTCTTCTTCGCCCTTGCTCGTTTTGCCGCGCCGGGTATCCACATTAAGATGGTGGGCTTCATCGGCAATCAAAACTGTCTTGGTATCAGTGAAGTCATCGAAAGACGGTGAGTTTTCTTTCGGGAAGTTCATATCCATGTGAAGCCCCTGCGTGGTGGTAAAATAGATATTGATGGCATCAGAACTCGCGCCTTGAAAAGTGTCTACTTCATTAATGCGTATTTTTTCGCTGTCAATGATGATGTCGTCCGCAAATAGATACTTTGTTGAGGCAGCGTTCAAGAAATTATCCATTGTTTTCTTGACGATATTATCAAGGTTTACAAAAAAGATAAAATTGCGGTATCCGTGCCGATAGAGGTACACTATCAGCCCTGCCATAATAAGGGTTTTACCGCTCCCTGTAGCCATGTTGAACAATACTTGCGTGGGATTTTGGCGCAAATTATCGTTCTCGTAATAGGTAATGAAATTACGAAAAGCGTACTCTTGATATGGTCGCAACTCAAACGTCGGATTGAGGTTGTCGCTGATAATTTGCGGCAGTTCAGCATAGCCCGCTCCTGCTTCGCGAAGAGTGTTAATTTTATCAAATAAAAACACAGATTACCCCTCCAATCCATAAAAACTGCGAGTGAAATCCTTATCTGCCTCACTTATAGCGTACTCCTCATCATCGAGGTCGCATAGGTTCACATAGAGCATATTTTTGTCAAGCAGTTCCAATATGAAGCGTTTTTTATCCTCGATGGACAGAGCCGCGAAGTCGGCGGCAGATTCTTCAATATCGGAGGGATTGACTTTATAGCTGATATATCCTGTGGCGATGACACGTTCAAGCAAGTTGATTAAGTCATCGTCAGTATTTGCTGCTTCCGCATCATCAACAAATTTTTGATTACACCCGGCTATTTCACAATAAACAAACGCCCCGCCACCTCGCCAATTTACAGTTTTGGAAATACCGGTCTGGTCTCCGGCAATAACATTTATCATTCGTGACTCGGGAAGGTCGTGGATATATCCCATCTGCTCCACTAAAATGTACTGCCGTTCTGTCTTATGTGCTACCGCTCCGCTTGTTCCGCTCCCAGCGAAAAAGTCAAGCACTATATCGTGTTTTTTGCTGAAATGCTTCAATAATATTTGATATAAAACTTCTGGTTTTTTGCCGGAACGCAATTCAACACCGCCTTCGTGACGACAATTTCCAAAATTTGCGCTTAAATCGTAAAAGCTACTGATTGGAATCGTGTCACTTGATACGCCGTTCAATTTATCATTAGGCACACCCTGATAGTATTTTCCTTTTGTTGCTGTTGCTCGCTGTGGTCCTGTGAAATAACGATAATCAAATTTATCGTCACCAACACCATACACCTTATACATGACACCAAGACCATCTTCTACAGAACGGCCAGACAGGAAATCACGGAAAAATCTGCCAGATGAGTTGCCATCAAGAATGGTTCCAGATGCCCATATTTCCTTTAACCCCTCGGTTGATGGTTCGCCCTCAACAATTTCATAACTACCCTTTGAGAAAATATCTACGCGTTTCCCGCCGAGGTTAATCGTTGTATAGCTACCCTTTTCTTTAATGTAATAAGTATATTTGTCAAGCCCTGCTTCAATCGTATCAAAAATTGGTTTTGCGGCTTGTGTTGCACTGTATACTAAAATCTGCTCAATCTCTTTGTGGAAATCCATGTCTTGTTTGAGTGTCTTTTCAGCGTATCGCACTTTCACAAACAATGTTGCTAAATAATTTTCACGACCAAAAATTTCGTCAAGCAAGACCTTTAAGTAGTAGCTCTCACTTTCATTGACTTGACAACAGAGGAATCCACTCGGTTTCAGTAAACGCCGAGCTAATTCTATTCGGTTTTTCATAAAAACAAGCCATGTGCTATGATTGAACTTGTCATTGTAACCAAAGCTATCGTTGCCGGTGTTGTATGGGGGGTCTATATTGACTAATTGAATACGCTTTTCATAACGCTTTAACAGAGAAGAAATCGCAAGCAAATTATTTCCCTTGATGATAAGGTTATCATTATCATTAAATTCTACGCCTTCTTCCATGCCTTCAGCCGTATATCGCCGCGAGTTTACAAGAACCTTTGGGTAGAGAAGCCTGTCTACTTCATCAGGAGCAAGCGTGGTGTTGAAGAAAACCTCGTCGCGCTTCTGGTCTTCCTTTGTTTGTCCGCCGACGAGTACACAATCTTTATAAGGGAATGAAATCACCACATCGTTGGAGGTAGAAATAAGGTCGCCGTGTGTGTCAGTCAAGCCGATACGATTTTTGAAACGCGTATAGC
>Ga0099364_10010243_pt1 | contig 12899 bp, 14 predicted proteins | sample TergutTh196P3_FD_73070 | JGI IMG/M metagenome (GOLD analysis project Ga0099364, IMG submission 73070) | Microcerotermes parvus P3 segment gut microbial communities from Pointe-Noire, Republic of the Congo - Th196 P3 | ecosystem: Host-associated > Arthropoda: Insects > Digestive system > Gut ...
CTCCAATCCTCGGCAGTCTTTATCTCACTGCTGGTATACCGCCCGCCCGGTTCAAATGCACGCCGGAAACTATACCCTGTCTGCCTTTCCTCCATCCGGGCAAGTATTTGATGGGCGCACTCATGGGCGACTGTAAACCGCCTCTGCGCACTTTTTGTATCAGCCAATAACCTTTCATCAATATATATCGTGTTTCTCGTAACGGATATGGTATTATTGCTATCCAGCGGTAATTCCACTTCAATCCCGCCATATGCGGTCAGCCCCATAACGCTGCCGTTATCCGACAGCTTACGGTATTCCACTTTAAGGCCGAGCTGCCTGTAAGCAAACAGTATTATATGGAACGGGTAGTTGAAATCCACCCCCTTTTTCATTGCGTAATCCATCAAAACCGCATCTCCGATTGATTCAATGTCTTGTTGAGATAGATAAGCCATTTTTACGCCCCCCTTCTTAAACTGCTTCTTTCAACAGCATGATGTGGTTACGGTCACTAATTTGCTCAAAGCTTAACTGCCCGGTCAGCCACGCCCTGCACTCGCCGCGCCGGAGGACGACCGGCATACGGTCGTGAATATCCATGCTGGCGTTTGGCTCCGTTGTTATGATGGAGTATCTGTCGCCGCTGTCTGTCTGCTCATAAAGCCCGGCCAGATACATTTTATCTTGGCCGCCATGCTTGAACAGATAATCGCCGACCACCTTTTTTCCGGCCTTTTCATACTCATAGAAGCCGCCGCAGGGGATAACACAGCGGTTGGCTTTCATGCTGTTGAATGTGGCTTTCGTACTGAGCTTGTCGCTTCGCAGATTGTAGATTACCCCCTTAGCCCACGACCGCTCAATCCCCCATTGCATGACGGATGGAATAACCTTCGCATCGTCCCCGTCAAACACCATCACAGGGTAATAATCTTTGGGGTAGATGATACCGTCTTTGACTTTCTTCTCAAAAGCTTCAGGCGACAGCCATATCCCATGATTGGCGTTCCACTCCCGCAGAAAATCCGTAACGTCTATTGTCCTTTGAAACCTCGCGCACACGTTAGATACCCCCATCTCGTTTTCAACTAAGGCTGTATCAAAAGCCCCGTCGTCCAGTTCGGCGAATTTTACCCTGCGCCCATGAACCTCGTCGGCGTCCTCACAGTACCATCGCCCCCGCGTCTCCCCGCCGTTTTCGAGCATCAACGCAAACTCCCGGTTGTAGTCCCGCAAATCTCTACAGGTAGCTTTGACAATATACCTCATGCCGGGGCCGTCTGATTTGCGGGAAGACATCGTATACATCTGCTTGATGCCGCGCTTGGGGATGATATATTGATGATCGCCGATATAGAAGCTTGTGGGGACAATTCTGCCGTCCGCGCCCCAAATGGCGTCCACCGCTACATAATCATCGCCGCAGAGCCAGCGCCCTAACCGCCCATGCCCCTCATAATAAAGATAGAACACCTTGTTATAGTTTTCTTCGTGGTCACAGCTTGTCCGTACCGTATAGCGGATTCCGTAGCCGCCCGACTTAAAGCTTGGGAGCATACCGTCCTCACGGACGCACTCGACCTCATACCACAAGCCTTTTATCAGGCTTTCCCGTTATACAGGTAATGAGTGTGAGGCGATTATCTTCCGTGCGGTTTAGCATAGACCAATCCATTTCGGATATTTCCTTAATGGTTTGCACAACATATTCCCTCGTACCAAGCGCTGTTTCATAACGGATGACCGAGCTGCCTTTCAGCTTATGGATATTGAGGAAATGCCCGAGCGTTCCGTCAAGGTTTATGTTGTGCGCCGAAAGTCCTATGTTGCCCTGCCACGCGGAGGTGTGCCGGAAATGGGCGACGCCTTTCTCCATCAGCTCCATTTCGTCCTCTCCCTCATAAACCCGCACGGACAAGCCGATTTCCGGGATAGAGAGTACGCCAATATTCTCACCGTCCATCTGCACCGTAAGGGTAAAGCCGCCGTGGGTGGGTGAAGCGTCGGCTTGCCAGATTGTCGCGGGGTCGCTTGTGATTCTTACAGATGTATCAGCGGTAGGCGCGGTATTAGAATAACTGAGAGGGGTTTTTGCCTTATCAATAACAATAACGCCGTCATCTGCGGTGTGTATGTTGATTTCCGGGTCTGAAAAGTCAATCGTATCGCCCGGTGCTTGGGTTTCGTACTCTTGCGGTGTCTGCCTTGCATCACGGTGGTCGAACAGCATTACCACGGGGACAAGCATGAGCAGAATGGCGGCTGCGCAAAAGGCGCGGTTGCGCAGCTTACCGCGAATCTTCCCCTTGGATAAACCTCCTGATTTCTTCGTATGCTTCACGATTTGCCTTCCTTTCCTTGCGTAATTGTTTAGTGAGGTACAAAGGCACGAACACCGCGCCGAATAAAAATACTGCAATAGTTAATAGTTGAAAGTGGATAGTGGATAGTTTTACGATTGATATTGCAGTTGTATCCTCATATTCACAATCCATAACAACTTCTATTGTCAATTGCCCATTTTCACCGGTTGATTGTTGTAAGCCGATAGCATATACTTCTTCGTCGGGAATTGATGTTGAGACACCGATGCTTTCAGACTGTTCGGCATCAACTTTCAACTGTCCACTATCAACTATCAACTGTTCATAAACAACCGTGTACAGGATATTTCCGGGCATAGTCATTGTGATTTCGCCGTAATAACTCGCCGTAGTGGTAAATCCCTTCTGCCGCTCACCCGTCGCCGTCCCTGTATATATCGCCGTAGCCGTGTACTTCCCATCCGCGCCCTGCGTAAACGATACATTGGAGAGAACCATGCCGTTCCACTCCCTATCTATGTAATGCGGGTCGTTTCGCGCAAGGCCGGGGATTTCCCGCGACCGTGTGTACTCGTAGGTATACCGCTCAAATTCCTCGCCCTCGGTTTTGAGGGTGGTAATATCAAGGCGCAGAAGCCCGGTGTAGCCCGCTTCCTCATGGTAGATAGAATCGGGGAATTGCCGCAGTATCTCCGCTTCATCGTTTGTATCGCTCATATATATGGCGGTTTTTGCGGCGGGCCGGGACAGGGTTTTACCGGGAAGCTCATGGCGCAGAACCTCACGGCAGGAATAGCTGTACCCATCCCGCTCGAAAGGCTGGATAAGGGCGTTTGGGTCTAACCCCTGCGCCGCCTCATAGGTCATTTTAATGATTGCCGCGCCGTTTTCCGTCAGCGATTCGACACTTAATAGAGTTGATAGTTGAAAGTTTATAGTTGATAGTGAAGGAGCCGCTTCGCGGCCATATTCAATCATCGCCGCAGGCGATTCCATTACTGTCAACACTCCACTGTCAACTATAGACTGTGCTTCGCCCTCGTTCCAATCAACCACCGTCACATCCCCGCTGTATTCTCCGGGGGCGGTTGCTGTGATTACTACGCTTGCTTCGCCCGCAGGTACGGCTGCATGTGCCGTTGTGCCTAACAGCAGGGGCAGGGAGAGCATAATGAGGGCGGTAAAAAGCTTTTTCATCCGCGTTACTCCCCCCTCTCGTCATTGTCCTGTCCATAATCATCCCCGCTTAAATCAATTTCCTCGTCCTCATCATCGGGGAAACCCTCATCATCGTCCTCATAGGGGTCGGCGATGTTCTGTTTCGGGCGCACGATTTTGAAATAGTACGCAGCGCCGCCTGCGGCGAGTACAACGAGGATTATGAGCCAAACCGTGCCGCCGTCAGTTGATTTCTGCGATTCGAGCTGCGGTTCAGGCGTGGGGTCAACAGGATCGGGGACGGGTGCAGGCAGCGGTTCGGGTTCGGGGGTAGGCTTTGAGGACGAGGATTGCTTTGTCAGCCCAAGCAGACCTTCCTCGGTGACTTCGGAGAGCAGATACACGTTGTTCTCGGGTTTTTCCTTGTCTACAACGATGTAGAAGTCATTGCCGCGCTCGGTCGTAATCGTAAAAAACTCCCGTTCCCCGGGGGCTTTTACGTTATTCTCAATCACCGTTCCTGCGCCGTCCGTGGGCATAGCGCTTGGATTCTCGGCAGGAGTGGGCTTTTCCATTACAACAGATGCCGCCGACTGCGTAGGTTGACTGCCTACAGGCTGTGAAGCCTGTTCGGACAGCGCGGCGGGCGCGTCCCGGTCAAAGCCATCTATATACTGCGATTTGACATGGACTGTCCCCGCCATATCGGTGACGGCGGCATAGACTGTACCGTTATAACTGACGTCTAACACCGCCCATCCGTTTGTGCGCAAGCTGCCGGTAATGTCCTGCCAATCACCGTTTTCCCCATGCTTTACTTCGGCTTTTGCAAACCCCGTACCGTTTACGTCCTCCACGCGGATCATTACGGAAGCGGGGGTAACATTCATATAACGCGGGGCGGCAATGCTGATAGTGTATTTCGCTTCGCCGCTTGACGCCAACGCGCCGATGCTCATAAACAGGGACAGGCAAAGCGCCAATAAGATTGACGCAAATAGCTTATTCCTCATTAACATCACTCATTTCTTCTGAAAATTCGGAGTATTTGCCGGGAACAATTTCCTCTTTGTCATTTGTGCCGTCCGATTTCTGCTTGATAATCGTGTTCAGATCATCCTCGGTGAGTTTTTCCCTGCGAAACCGGGCGACGATTTCCGCATCCTCAAGGATAACGCGCTGCCGTTCCAGTTCCCGGAGCCTTGCCTGTTCCTTTGTGAGCTTCGCCCTCGATTTCTCGATTGCGGCGTCTATCTTTTCGATCTTTGGGTTTGTCATGCAGTATCCTCCTGAAAATGTATTGATAATGTGTTAAAAACGTGATACAATAAATGCGAGGTGATTGTATGACTAAGAATGAAACCCTGCATATCCGCGTGAACGGAAATGTGAAACAAACTGCGGAGCAAACGCTCGACATGCTCGGATTATCCATATCCGAAGCGGTAAACATGCTGCTTCATCAGATTAACCTTGTCGGCGGCCTGCCTTTTGACGTAAAAATCCCTTCAGCGCCGGAAAGCGTTACCGCCCACAGCAAAGAAGAACTCTACGCGATGCTTGAAGTTGGCAGAAAGCAGATTGCGGCGGGAAAGGTAGTTGACGCTGACGATGTTATGGCGCGGCTAAAGGGTGAGTATGGATTTTCAGGTTAAATTTACAGAGCAGGGTGCGGAGGACCTTTACGACATCATTAAGTACCTTAATGATGTGCTGCTAAGTCCCGCGGCAGCCGAGCGCTTTTACAATGAAGTAGACATAAAGCGGAGTAATATCAGCAAAAACCCTTTCATGTACCCGCTTTCCCGTGACGAGAGGCTGAGCGCCGAGGGTTATCGCACGGCGGTTATCGGGAACTATCTGCTTTTCTATGTTGTTGAGGAAGCGGTATCGCTTGCCTACATAGTAAGGATTGTTTACGGCAGGCGCGATTTGACCGCACTGCTTGAAGAATGACTAAACACGCTTGACGGAAATGACCGTCAAGCGTGTTTTCATTCTCCGAGCGAAGCAAAAATAAGCGGATTGAGATATTCCCCTCCAAAAATCACCTCGTAGTGCAGATGCGGTCCCGTGGAGCTTCCGGTATTACCTGATGTAGCTATAACGTCGCCCTGCTTTACCTCTGTGCCAACGCTGACGAGAAGCGTGTCGCAATGGGCATAGAGCGTTGATAGCCCGCCACCGGAGCTTCCGGCATTTTTACCCTCAATCTTTATGTACCGCCCATAACCGTCCGTACCCCATACCGCCGCCGTCACAATGCCGTCATGCGCCGTGATGATGGGTGTGCCTACAGGCACGGCGATATCAATTCCGGTGTGAAAGGCTTTCTCGCCTGTAAACGGGTCAACGCGCCATCCATAATGGCTTGTGATATTTGAAAGCCAGCTAAACGCGAATGGGCTTCCGGCGTACTGCCTGCCGCCTTTGGTTTCCATGAGTATGTTAAACCGCCCGCGCTGTTCATCGCCCAGCCGCCCCGCGATGAGTTCATCAAGCGGTTTCACATCCAGCTTAATGGTGAGGATATGCCAATCGTATGGGATTTCCTCGCCGTCCTCATTGGTGTAATACCGGGTTTCAACGGTTTCGGTAAAGGTGAGGGTATACTGCTCGTCAAACAGCGCCCGCAAATCGCCCTCGATTTCGCCGAACATATAGTTATTGTACATAACAGTCAGATACGCCAATAACTCAAACGGGTCATGGCCGATTTCTCCAAGCTCATATATATACTCGTCAAAACCGGGATAATCGCTCTCGGCGTTTTCGATTTGGAAATGTAAATCCGTTTCCCATTCGGTGAAGGCATTGCCCGCACTGTCAATGTCGATGTTTTCCGCAAGGTATGAGCCGGTAATCACCCCGCGAAGGCCGCTGTTCCCGATATTCGCAAGCAGCCCGACAAGCGACGTCATCATCATAAGGAGCAGGGCGAAGATGGCAAGGATGATTACCGCTTTTGGGTTCCTGCGGATTAGGTTTATAACGGCAGCGCCGCCACGGTTTACAAGAGAACCGCCCCGCTTTGCCACCAGCGCGGCTTTACGTGTATCCCGCGCCGCTTTTGCGTACTGGCGGCGTATTTTCTGCTTTTGCATAAAACGGGAAAGCATATTGCTTTTAAGCTGTGGATTATCGGCGAGGTTTCGCTGATACGATAACTTCATCCCTTTTTTTGCCACCGCCCGTTCCAGCCTCGCCACTTTGCGGTAGGGCGCGGTTTTGTGATGCCGCAAAGCGGTACGGGTTACGGCTTCCGCCGCCATTTCGCCTTTATGCGCGGCCTGTGTCCCGACATTTTCATGCTCTGCTTGAAAAAGCTTTCGGTGGCCGTACACAATCGCGGCATTCATACCGGCTCTGACAGGGCGCAGGGGCAACGCGCCTTTTAAATGCTGGCCTTGAGGTATTACTTCCTTTTCAAAATGCAAGCGCCGTTTTGTTCTACCCGCCGTTTCATCAAACACGCGCTCTGAGCGGATTACCCGCCTAGTCGGGAGTTGTTCTTGTGCCGATTTAAGCCTTTCACCGGCGCGATTGGCTTGACGCTCCGCTTTTTCAAGCTTACGGTGTGAATTTGCCTGTGTGCCCGGTCTTGATGATGGATCCGCTTCTTCCCGCGTGAATTGCAATCTACCCGGCTTATCGGGCTGCACTAACGGAGCGGGTGGAGTACACGGACTAACCGCGCCTGATTTGCCGTCTTTACCTACAGGAGCGGCTTCTGCATTATTCGGTGCTGCGGGACGCCGTGAATCGTTTTGCAGTTTAGGTTGTGCTGTATCCTGTGATTGCATGGAGGAAGGGCGCGAATCCGTCTGCAACTTGCCCTGCCCCTGCGGTTCATCGTGACGCAGTATATCGCTTTCCCGCGTTTGGAGTTTTGCCGGTCTGCCCGCTTCATCACGCGAAGTTTGCGGGTTACGGTGCGGCGTATCGGGCGAGGTTTTTAGCTGTGCCTGTTGATTGCCCTCATAATCGGGCTGTGCGGCGTTCCCCGGCTGTTCATATTGTGAATCGGATCGTGCCGGTTGCTGTGCCGCTGCTTCTTGTGAGGCTTCATAGTGTCGGTAAGCGGCCTTTTTATGCGATTTATTACCGCGATGGGTATTCCCAACTTGGGAATGGGTCGCAGACCCACCCCCTTCTTGCCCCGGCTTTTCTGTGCGAAGCTGAAAGCCCACATTTCGCATACTGACGCGCTTTTCTTCGCCTGCGGTAATATTGCGCTCAACTAAGCCGTCCTTAGAAATTTTCTGTACAACCTTGTCACGGGCGCGGAGCTTCTTACGGCTCATATTTCGGCCCCTTGCGTAATCGGGGCGCGCTGCGGTGCTTGCCTTTCGCGGTCACGGTGCGCGATCTTAACTTTTCCCGATTCAAGCAGCGCGTCTAGCTTTGGTTTACTCGCCGCCGCCTTTTCGGTGCGAACGCCATCCGCATCCCGCCCAAGCTGTTCAAGCTTGCCAAGCGCGGAGTTGACGGCGTTCTTTGCCATAAGCAGGCAGGTCTTATGCGCGCGGTAGGGGGCGTTTAGCGCCCACGCCAGCTTCTCGCCCTCTCTCTTAGCGTTGACAGGCTTTATGCCGGAAATAATCCTCAGCATGTTTTTCAGCCCGTTCGAGGCTTTGCGGTATTGCCTTGAGAAATCAAGATTTGTGGCAATCGCCTTATCGCAAGCGCTGACGTTTTTGATGATACTATTCTTTACCGCCTGTAAACCGTCTGTAATGCGAAAGAATGACGCGAGGTTATCTAGCGCGGTAATGCCATTTGCCTTAAAAGCGGCGGCGGCGTTTTTAGCGCCGCCGATGATATTTGCCCTAAGCCCGGAAATGTGAGCCTTCATCGCCGCAATTGTGGCTTCAAGCGACTTTATGGCGTTTCGCAGGGTATTCTTGATTGGATGGCTTTGAATCTCCCGCATTTCCTCAAGCTGGGCTTTCATATCCGCGATCCTGCCCTCGGCCTGTACAACAAAATCCTCCATGACGGTTACATGGTCGAGAAGTGAAGTAAGCCCCGCCGTATCTTTGCCGTTATCGCGCAGGATGCCGAGCAAGTCTTTGACATACTCGTTTTCCGTAAGCGGTGGCGTTTTATCGTTCATATGGTGTTTTCCTCTCCCGTTATTATTTAATCCAATCCTTAATCCATCGGACTTTCGGCCCAAGCGGATATTTATCTGATACAACTCGCGGTCTGCCCTTTGTATGCCATCCGCGCTTTCCAGATGATCGTGTGAAACCGTCAAGGTGAAATCCTACTGCTTTTAAGGACGCGCCGCTTTCCTCTGGAAGCGTATAGGTAATAACACGACGATAACCCTTTGCCCGTGCCGCACGGAGCGCGGCAGCGTACAGCTTACTGTTTGCATAGCGGCAGTCTTCGAGTACGCAGCATCGCGTTACCTCTGCGGTGTATCCATCACACTGATGCCGCGCGATAGGGCGTCCGACAATTATAACGCCTATTAAATCCCCGCCTTCCACTAGCCCGATGGAAAACTTATGTCCGACAGGCGGGTCATTATGGCGGTGGTGTTCCCGCACAAAACTCCGTGCTTCTTTTAATGTGATAGGGTAAAATTCGCTCACGCGCCCGCCTCCCCAAGTTCAGATAACCGGGTTGTGAGCAAGCTGTATATTTCCGAATCACGGGGATATTTATCGGCGAATGGGATGATTGTAGAGCCAAAAAACAGAAGCCCCTCTCCTGCGTTCGCATGTGTGACATAGGATAGCTGGTGCGGTGATATGCCAAGCTGCTTTGCGAGAATCGCCCGGTCACCCGCCGCTTGGTTGAGCATCATAATGAAGTCAGAGTTTTCAAATATGTTCTCAATTTCACGGGAGGCCAGTAAATCCTTCACATTCTGCGTGAGGCCGCTGGGAACCCCGCCCCACTTACGAAAACGCTTCCAGACCTCAACGCTGTATGCCGCTGTTTGTTCTTCTTTGAGCATCAAATGGAACTCGTCTTGGTAGAACCAAGTTGTGCGCCTGGCTGCGCGGTTGACAGTGACACGGTTCCACACCTGATCCTGTAAAATTAACATCCCGATTTTTTTAAGCTGCTTGCCTAGCTCCTTGATGTCGTAGCAGACAAGCCTGTTATTAAGGTTTACGTTCGTGCGGTGATTGAACACGTTGAGGGAACCGGTGACGTAGATTTCGAGCGCGGTCGCTATTCTCTGCGCTTCTGTTTCCGATTGTTTGCGGAGCAGGTCGTATAGGTCTTGCAAGATGGGCATTTTTTCGGGCTTCGGGTCGGCGAGGTAATCCCGGTACACAAGCCGTACACAGCGGTCGATGATGGTTTTCTCCACGGGTTCAAGCCCCATCTTGCCGCCGATAATAAGCTCACACAGGGATAGAATGAAGTCGCTTTTGAGGGTGAGCGGGTCATCGTCGTCATAATCCACGTTGATGTCCATAGGATTGATGAACTGGCTGCTTGTGGGGGAAAGCTTGATAACCTGGCCGCCGAGCCGGTTGACGAGAGGGAAATACTCCGCTTCCGGGTCTGATATGATGATATCGTCGCCGGTAAGCAGGAAAACATTGATTATCTCACGCTTTGCGGCGAATGATTTGCCGGAACCGGGTGTACCCAAGAAAAGACCGTTCGGGTTCTTTAAACTTTTTCTATTTGCCATGATTAAATTGTTAGAAAGCGCGTTAAGGCCGTAATAAAGCGTCTCGCCGGACTGGAATAATTCCTGCGTGGTAAACGGTACGAAAATAGCCGTACTGCTTGTAGTCAAACCCCGCTGTATCTCAATCTGATTCAGGCCGATGGGCAGACTGCTCATAAGGCCCTGCTCCTGCTGATAATCGAGGCGCCTGAGCGCACAGTTATACTTTTGCGCGATACCCGCCGCCGCGAACACATCGTTTTCAAGCTTCTGCTTTTTCTTCGCGGTGTTCAAAACCACAATTGTTACAAGAAACATGCGCTCATTACGGCTTTGCAGGTCAGCCAGCATGTTCTTGGCTTCATCCCCGTAGGTAGCGAGGTCGGTGGGGATGATGTCCATGTCATACCCGCTCCGCACAGCTTTTTTCTGTTCTTCAATCTTCATTTTGTCCAGGTCGGACAGCTTTCGTTTGATGGCTTTGATGGCCTCCGCCTGGTCAATAGCCTGAATATGAAGCGATACCGTAACGGCGCTGTCCATATCAAGGAAGTCGGCAAGCATACGGTCGGTGAGTTCCGGCGCGAGGATTTGCAGGAAACTGCAAGCGCCAAAAGTTGTCCCGCCAGCGGAGCTTCCGCCCATGCGGAACATCCTGCCGCCGCTGAAGTCAAAGGACGTGGGGGCGATAAAGTCTTTGGTGGACATCCCGGTTTTGGCAATATCCCGCCAGTCAAAGCGGAATTTCTCACGCCCGTCCGGGTGGAAGCAGCCGTGAAGGATTTCAAGCCGCTCCGAACCGTTCAAGGACTGTGCGGCCACACCGAGGACTTTGAAGTTACTGAGTATATCGGCCTCAACGCGCTCTATTCGCTGCTTCGCCGCCTTGAGGTTGTCGGCTTCGATCCCAAAGGTGACGTATTTTGTTTTAATAAGGCCGTTGTTTCCTTTTGCCTGCTGGTTTTTGAGCATACCCGAATACTCATGGCGCATGGGGTTGAACTCGTCGTCGCGGTCGGGAATGTTGATGGAGCGCTGAAAATCCTCCTGGTTGCCGTACTGGTTGATGCAGGAGATTTGTACGCTGATAGAGCTGTCAAAGTAGTTGAGGAAATCACAGTAATTCTCGAAGATATGCGTCTTGTCCTCGTTTTGCGCGAGCTGGTAGTTTATATCGAAAAACCGTATGGTTTTCGTATATAGCCGGTCGTTTACACGGCAAATGCCGTCCCGGTACATTTCATGGTAAGGTATGCTCTGCTGAACACTTTGGGGCGCGTCGGAACGCCCGAATATGCGCGCGGCCATAGAAGCGAAGAAACCGCCTTTACCCGGCGGCTTCTTCGCTTGCTTCTTATTCGTTACGGATTTATCCCAATCTGCGCGGTTTTCCTGTGACTGTTTTACCGACTCCGACAGGCGTTGCCTCTGCTGTTTTGCTTTTCGCTGCAAATTCCTTGCCCTCTCTTTCCAATATCTCATAAAAGTTTTCAGTCTTATATACCCGCTTTGATGGCCAGATTACGGCGGCCCGGATATAGTTGCGGAGTATCTTTTCGGCGGGCTGCCCATCCTTCTCGTACATAGCGAGGAAAAACAGCGGGAGCATCAGCCCCATCATCAAAAGCGCCGCCGCGCTGTTGCCGATGCTTCCCCGCGTGAAAATGTAAACGGGGATTCCGATAACCGCAGCCGAGCTAAAGCAAATAAGCTGGCGTTTGGTGAGGTTAAAAGCTATCTTTGTCTTGACGCGGCTGAGGTCTTTTGGTACGCTGACATAGGCCATTGTAAAACCTGTAACCGGCAAAAATCCGGTTTCCTTTCGTTGTTGTTGCATAATAAGATATATGATATACTAAAGCTGCCAATTTTGAGGAACGCGCAAAACGCCGCTCTACATTTGAATATATAATTGATAGGGATGGGGTTGTTCTTTATGATGGAACAACGCAGAACAGATACGATTGAAACCCTCACCGCGCGGGGCAGGGCTTGCGTCCGGGCATACTGCGAAAAGGCGAGAAACGCCACCTTTCTGCCGCTTGTATCCATACCTGTGGTGCATAGCTTGTGTGCCGCCATGCTCTTGGAGTTGGATAAGATTTTCGGCGTTGGCAAAGCGAAAAGCGAAAAACCGAGCAACATTGCGCTCGGTATCCTCGCCACCCCGTTTATGGCCATTCCGCTGTGGGGCGCTATCCCGGCGATGGCATATGTTGAAACCGTAGGCGAAAGCTACATAAAAGCCCTAGTTAAGATGGCTGACCGGTCATGCACTGAACATATCCCCCGAAGCCTGTAAAACAATATCACAGGCCACTTCATTGCCCCACGCATCCCATCCGTCCACCCTCTGCCGCGCGAACAGCTCAATCCGTGGGACATCGCCCATCAGCGCTGCGATGCGCTCACGGGTTTCGTCCGGCTTTTTGCTGTGCGCCTCAATCGGGGAGTCGATAAGCTGCCGCACACTCTTGGATACGCGCTTGGGATGCCCTTTTGTGGCAAGCAGGCAGATTTCGGCGTTTGCCCGCGTCCAATGCCCCATGCCAACGTGGAAGGAGCCGGTATTCTTCTTGCATCGCTTTACCCATGTAAAAGCCACGGTCTTATAGCTGGTCAACTTAAAAACAGTTTGCTGTTTTTAAGTCGCGGCATACGCCGCGCGCCGCCTAAAGGCGGCGTTGACCTTGCTGCATAGTCAGTCGCACACTTTTGGTGTGCCCGTGGGCAAAGCCCACGGTTTCAAAACGGTAAACCGTTTTGAAATTGACTGACTATATAAGTGA
>Ga0099364_10010244_pt1 | contig 12899 bp, 7 predicted proteins | sample TergutTh196P3_FD_73070 | JGI IMG/M metagenome (GOLD analysis project Ga0099364, IMG submission 73070) | Microcerotermes parvus P3 segment gut microbial communities from Pointe-Noire, Republic of the Congo - Th196 P3 | ecosystem: Host-associated > Arthropoda: Insects > Digestive system > Gut ...
GAGTAGAGGACGCCGCGACGCAATCACGGCATCGTCCTCTTGGTGATAAAGAAAAACCAAGTCCGATGAAAAGAAGTCGGAGTCCTGTTTTCCCACACAGTCCTCAATACTTTTTTCTCCAAGATGTTGCCGGAGCAGTTCGTTCATCCAGAGAAAACGCCGGTTCCGGTCTTTGACGAAAAAATAAGTGTTCGGAACGAAATCGAACAGTCCGAGGATACCATTCGATGAATAGGAAATATCCATAAAGTGAAAACGGAGAGCGTAGCGAGAAAGCAACAGGTTTTGTTGAACCGCCGCCCCGTAGCGGCTGAAGCCTAGGGGTAAGCGTCCACACTCTTAAAAAATACGGGATTGTGGACGATTTTCAATGCCCTCCCCGAACCTTTAACCCTTATTCCCAGTCCGTCGTCAAGTTCCCCATCGACATTTTTAATGCGAAAACACGGAAACACACGGAGATTTACTTCCGTGTATTTCCGTGTCTTTGTGGCTAAAAGACCAATTTGGTCCTGCCCACAGTATATCGTCCATCACGGTGAATCGAAATCGGTACTGTTCCGCAATATCCGCACCGGCCCAATCAGGCCCGAAGACAACAGCGGAGAATTGGCTCCATAGGCGCCGCCGAATGTCGTCCAAGTGATCCGCTTGTCCGGCGGAAGTTTGGCATCGCCGATCAAACGATTCGGCCAAAGATTGGCAACCTCGATTTCCAAAACGTTTTCACCCGTTCGAAGATCGCCAGTTACGTCGAACCGATACGGTACCATCCAGCGTATGCCCATATCCTTGCCGTTGAGTTTCACTTTTGCCATCACTTCGACATCGCCGAGGTCGAGCCAAACTCGTTTGCCCGGTTCAGTTTCCGAAACGGTAAAACTCTTCCTGTATGTTGCAATGCCGTAGTAATACTTGATCCCCTCCGCTTCATTGCCCGACCAGTCCATGAGTTGCGAAAATTGCACCGGTCCCTCCGGTCCGCCGCGTTTCGGATCGAAACGTACCTCCCAATCACGGTCGAGTTCCAGAATCGATTCTTGCGGACGCAACTGCCAAACGAGAGATTGAGCGGATGCCCCTTTGTCATCGAACACGACGAAAACCGATTGCGAACCTTCGAGGTCAAGTACGAACGAAGTCATTCCGTCTTTGCTTGTCGTCGGCGGTGCTTGGTAAATCCGACCGGTCAGCGGTTCCCAAATCGACACATGTTTGCCCGCTATACGGAAAGAAACCTCACCGTGAAAAGGCTTGTCAGACCGATTGCCCACAAAGTAGTAATCGGTTTGTCCGGCGCGGCGATGGAAAAACCGCACCCCCTTTTCCGCAGCATCGAAGTCAACAGGCACACCCTTGTCGGCAAGGATTTTCGCCGTGAAGTCGTATTCGGGATAGAGTTGGCTACCTGCTTCCTCGGCAATTCTAACTGCCCACGGACCTGCCCACGGTCCCATTCCGAAATCGCCGAGAATCATCGCGTCTTTCCACTCTTTGCCGTCTTGAGAGGCTTCCCACTTGTCGTCGGTCGAAAAACGAAGAATCGTTTTGCCCTCTCCCGCAACGATTTCAAACTGAGCAAGGAGTCCGGCAGGATTGCGTTGATTGCTCTCGCCGTTGATCGCCTCAATTTCGATGAGATTGTTGCCGTTTTTCAGCGATTGTTCAAAGCGACTTGTTTTGACGGCATCGGCAAGATTGCCCCGATAAATTTCCTTTCCATTGACTTTGACGATAACATCGTTGTCCGCAATGGCGAGCATCCTGGCGCTTTCGACGGTCTGGCCTTCGGGAATTTGAATCGTTTTGCGGAAGTATCTGGCTCCGGCGGGTGCGTCCCAAGCCGGATTGCCTTCGGGATACCATATCCACTTCGCACCGGCAAAGGTGATAGGATGTTTTGGACCGGCAATCGTCGGCGGCGAAATGAGGTTTCCTTTTCCGTAGGAGATTATGAATTCGCCTTTGCGCCACATTTTTTCCGCCAGGGTTTGAATATCCCGATCGACCTGCGGATAGTTTTGCAAGCCGGGCGACTGCTTCGGAGCGTAACCGACAACGGTCGCTCCTTGGCGAATCAGGGACTCGATCTTCTCCAACAGCGGCAACGTCATCGTTTCGACGTTGGGAAGCACCAAGAGCTGATAAGCCGTTCCATTGGGAAAAGCAACGTGCCCGTCTTCGACGGTCGCAAGGCTGAGAAGCGTTACCGGATCGCAGGCGTCGAAGCGGTAGCCGCGCTGGTCTCGGATCAGTCCCTCCATAATCAGCGCGGAGTCTGGCGGCGTGAAGACCTGCGGCGCTCCCTCCGGTAACAAATATAAGACATCGACCACCGCAACGCCCTGTTGGAGAAGGTGCTGGCAACGGGCCAAATAGCCGTGGTATCCGGAGATCAGTGGCCACCACGTCTGTGTGCGTTCCCAATGGATGCCGATGTCGCCCATCGAAAAACCGGGGTAACGGTCCAAATACGGTTGGTGTTGATAACGGTGAAACACGAATCGATTGATACCGGAGCAGAACGCCCAGTCGCCGAGTTGCTTCATCGTTTTGGGATTATGACGCCAGGAATCCCTTACGCAGTTGGTGAACGCTTCGGCGGCAACAATCGGTTTGGCATTCGTATGGGCAACGGAAGCGGCTTCGAAGCAACTGAACACCGTATCGAACGGTCCCGTCCAGAATTCGCACATCGGAATATCCGCCAGCGCTCCGAAAGTCATATTGCAGCACGGCATCATATCGTAAGGTTCGATGGAAAGTTTCAGTCCGTTTTTGTGGGCGACTTCTCGCAGATACATACCGTGGTTTTCAACGATTAACTCCTGACACGTCAGCCGCACATCCCAAAGGAATCGCTCCGTCTTTTCCGGCGAATCGACAACGAAGCCGAGATAGCAGGGCAAAAACGGCACCGGATCGTATCCGCGCCGCTGCTTGAACTCCGCAAAAAAGGAATCCGAATAGTTTTGCGGTCCCATTTCCCAACTGTCGATGTGGAAATAACACCAACCGGCTTTTCCGTCCGTTTGGCGTTCTCCGACCGCCTTGAACAGCTTGGTGATAAAGTTGTTTGCGTGGATGTCGAAAGCGTCTCGATCCATTTTCGAACATTCCAGCCCGACACCCGGTGCCGGGGCCGGTCGAGTGTTGGCGCCCGTTGACGTTGCGGCCAAACGCAGAATCGTCCAGTCGCCGTCGGGAACGTTCCATTTCAAGACGCCGGATGCGCCAAGCCGGTCCGTCAAATCGACGATCTGCGTCTGCGGCACCAACTCTTCGGCAGGCACGGCGGCGAACTCAGCGGGAGCCGGTAATCTCGGCTTGACGCCCGGCGCGGAGGAATACGGTGCCCGAACATAGAGGGCTTTTTCATCAATATCGGCCGTTCGGGTGGAACCTTTGGGACTTGGAAAAGCGAGGACACGGACATCTTTGAAGAATTCTTTTCGGGCTTTTTCCTGATTCCCCGGGAGTACCCCTTCGCCGAAGAAGGGCCTTCGCGGTTGCGGCGTGGGCAGGGTTTCGTTGAATGCAACGGGGCCTCGGACGGTTTTTTCCGCCGCGACGAGGTGCCACATGGATTTTTCCGGCGTGATCCAAGGACCGCCGCTACCGGTCCAGCCAGGACCGGAGTTGAGCGTCAGTTGGAGTCCGAGGCGTTCCGTTTCGTGAACGGCGTGCGCGAAGAGTCGTTGCCATTCGTCGTTCATAAAATCGACGTTGCCGCGCGGAACGCCGACGTTGACTTCCATGAGAATGACGCCGCCGATGCCTTGGTCTCTCATGGCTTCCAAGTCGGCAGTGATGCCTTCTTGGGTTAGATTTCCGTCCATAATGAACCAATAGACCCAAGGTCGGGCACTGTCCGGCGGCGTCAGAAACTCGCCGGGTGTTACGGCCATGAGAACGGACGAAAACGATAGGAGAGTACAAAGGAAAAGGAAAAGGGAACGTAACATAGGATCAATGACGGGGTTAATGGGGCGTCCCTATATTTTCCAATTGGCAATCGACAATCATTCGGAATCCTTCATCATCCATTATCAATTGTCAATTATCAACTATCAATTGCTCGCCAAACGGTCTTTATTAAATGCGACAAAAAGGGCCGAGGCGACACAAAGTCCGCCGATCACCCAGGCGAGCGACAGACAGGAAAAACCGAAACCGAGACCGGTTGCCGTTCCGTAGCGGTCGCCGAGCAAACCCAATAACAGCGGCGACAGGGAGCCGATGAGGAATCCGCACATAATCATCAAGCCGACGACCGTGGCGCGGAGCCGTTGGGGAACGACATCGAACACGGCGGCGTGGGTATTCGATTCGTAAAGTCCGCGAAGGAGACCGAAGATCGCAATGACGATCCAAAGTCCTGTGAGCGAATCGATCCGACCGATCAGAAAGATGAACGGAGCGCCGCACAGCATGGCAACGGCCTGTAATTGTAACCGAAAAGTCGGCCGGCGGGGCACCACGGCGTCGGCGACCGCTCCGCCGATCAGGACGCCGAACAGTGCCGCAAGGTGATGATAAAGCATCGAATATCCTCCCGCCGTGATTTCCGTAACGCCGAATTTTGTTCCGATAAACATAGGCGCCCAAACGAGATAGGCGTTGTTGACGAAAACAACGGCGGTAAAACCGGCCGTCAACAGCCAGACCGTGGGAATGCGCACGAGAATTTTGACGGACTCCCACGGCGGAAGCGATTCGTCTTTGGATTCCGTTTTGGTATTATCTTTTCCGGGATCTCGCAACCGAAACGCCAGGACGATTCCGAGCAGAATTCCCGCTCCGCCGAAAATGTAAAAGGTGGAGCGCCAACCGAACATTCCGGCGACCCAGGCGCCGAGAAATCCGCTGACCATGATGCCGAAGTACAGCGAACCTTGGTGGATCGACAGGGCAAGGGCGCGTGTTTTCTGATGAAAGGCGGCAATCAGGGAGGTCGCGGCGGGACCGTAAAACGATTCGCCGCCGCCGGTGGCAACGCTACGAAACATAATGATTCCGGCCAGTCCGCGTGACAGACCGGTCATCATTGTTGCGGCGCTCCAAAAAACGAGACTGCACGTGATGATCCATTTTTTGCTCCAACGGTCTCCGAGCCAACCGGCGATGGGAACCATGACGGCGAGGACAAGGAACAATATCGTTCCACTGAGACCGAGTTGCGTATCGGTCAATTGCAGATCGGCCTTGATCGACGGCAGTACGATTCCAAAGATCGCCCGATCCGCTTGATGCAGAAAGTACGTAAAGAACAGCAAGATCAGCAGTTCCCAACGGTAAAAAGGCCGATTGGTCGGTAATTCGTGTTGCATAAAAATTTATTGGAACGCACATTGGGTAAGTCCGCCGACCAGCGAGTTTTGCAACAGCCGGAATGGAGCGCAGCGCAATGACGGTTCTCTCTTCCAGCAACCTACCTGTTCGTTATTTCCCAGGCGAATGCGCCTTCAGCGGGGAAAACGACCGGTTGGTTCAAAGCGTCGATATTGATGGTCTTTTCGACGCCTTCGGGACCAATCTGGCGGATGCTTATGTTCTTATCGAATCCGATCTCAGTCAAATCGACGCGGAATCGGCTCGTAATCGGCTCCCCCGACGTGTTGGCAAAGAGCAGGATCGCCGATTGCGTTTTGCCGTCCTTCACGATGCGCCAGCAACCGGTTTGTACGGCAGGAGCCGTGATGAGCGGCGAATTGTAGAAATTCCAATCTGCCGTTACCGTTGGTATTTCGGACGGCAACTCCGGCGGGCGGCACATCTCGCCTTTGTAAAAATAGTGCCGAACTTGGTAACGTAACCGAACGGCCTTGCGCTGAAACGGGAACTTATCCGCTTCGTCGATAATCGTTGGAACGAACCAACCGATCTGTTCGCCGAAACTGAGTGCTTCCGCCGTTTTCATTCGGCAGGCAAGCGGTTCGTTGGTTTCCTTCCAACCGGGCACCGTCCGTTCGGCGTAGACTTTTCCGGCACGATAATCCCTTCCGATCATTTGTACCGCTCCGCCATAGACTGCCGCAAAAGCCGGAACCATGTCTTGCTGCTGGTGATGCCACGTCAAAAAACCGTCGACGATCGACAGACTCGTCTCGCCGGTACACTCCGACGTAATCGCCCGATCCCGTAACGCATTCGGATTCGACCGCAAACGCTCTTTGACGGAGCCGTTTAACGGATAATCCTGAATGTCCGGCCTTTGAATGTCGGAGCGGATGCCATTAAATATCGTTCGATAAGCGTCGTTCCACCAATGTCCGCCGCCGAGCGGATGACCGTGGGAGCGGTCAAAGCAGAGTTCCGGCACTGCTGCGGCAACCTGATCGACGTAGACGGCTTTCGTTCCATTTTCGTTCAGCAATCGGAGAACGTTTTCACGGACTTTGCGTTGCCAGACTTGCGACGCCGGGCACATGTGAGCGAGCTTGACGTCGCTGCCATCGGATTCCTTGCTTCCGTAAGAATATAACCTGGTGGAACCATCCGCTCCCTTGCTTGCTCCGGCGAGTCCCTCCTTGGTGTAGAGCCAGTCCTCCATTCCCTTGTCCCGCGTATCCCACAGCAGACCGTTCACATACGGCATGATGAAGATGTCGTCGTTTTTCTGCATTTCGTCGACCGCTTCTTTGAATCCGTCACGCGGAAAGAAGTGCGGATAGTCATTATCGTACGGGAAAAAGTGCGGGCCGTCATTGGCGTGAGGATTCGTTTTCCACCAATAATACCAATGGACGGCGGCGGGAACGCCGAAGGCGTCACGGAATTTTTTCATTGCCGGAATCATGTCTTCCGGACTAACACGGTACATCGCCCAGAGACAGTGCTCCTTGATCCACTGCGGCGAATCGGTGCGACCATTTTCGTCCATTTTTTCACGGGGATACCACGACGCTTCCTTTCGTACCCAGTCGCGGTAAATCATGGCACCGTCGTACCAATTGTTACGAATTGTCCGCAACACCGCCTTGCCGCCGACCTTAAAATCGTTGTTCGGCTCATACATATTTTCCGTATGGATCGTCGAGAAGAAACTGACAGTGTTCGGCCAAGCGTATCCTTCTTTTGTTCCGGTGGCATTACATTCGATCACTTTGCGGGAACCTTCCGTGTCGTGAAAGCCGACGTAAAGTCCGATGTTGTTTGTGCTGCGAAAACCTTGTTCCGGCATTTTTTCTTTCCAGACGACGCACCAGGGCATCGGAACACCATAACCGGGATAACCGCTACTGCGTTGCCAATTTGTTCCACAAGGATCGCTAACAACCCTTCCAGAAGTCGCAGGATAGAACAATTTCGTATCCGTTCCGAAATCCTTGACGGCGATTTGTCCTATTCGCATCGAAACGATGGAAACCTTGTCTGAACCGGCAGCGGCGGTCTGCGAAATCTCGATGCCGTCTTTCGTCGGATCGGCGGCGATCTGCATGTTGACGGCCACATTATCACCGCCGGGAAGTCTTGTGCGGCCCTTCCACGAAAGGTGGAGAGTGTTTCCTTTCTTTTCCACGGCGGCGTGGCTCCAACCGCTGTCGGCAAGGACGTAAAGGTCCTTCCGCTCGGACGGATCGCAGAGAACCAACGAAAACAGCGGACGCGACGGAAGGGAACAGAAAACGTGTCCGGTCGCCTTGTCGGTCAGTGAAACGAGCCGGATGCCTTCGTTATCTTTTTCGCCGATTTTCTCGACGACCAACGTCAAGTCGGCGCTCTCAAGGGATTCCGTTGCGGCGATCAGCGGCGATGAAAACAGTAACAGAAACAACAGCGAGGGGAGAAGTTTGTTTGTCATGGCATTTGTTATGGGGTTAGCCGCCTCACCCTGTGGGGCACATGTCTTCATTTTTCCCCGCCGATTCAAGAAATGCAATCTCGATTTTGCGCAATCGACTATCGATTTTGCGAAAGTTTCGTTTCAAGGCGAAAAATTACCGGATTTTCAGACGCTCCGTCATTGCGCTGCGCTCCATTCCGGCTTTTGTTTGTACGTCATGTTTCGCAACAACTGGTTTACCGTCGTCAATAAAGCAGCGTTTTTTTCCTTCGCTGCAGGAAGCGGTCGAATTCCGCCTTGGCGTCGGCTTCGATTTCTGCGACGGAGGCGTTCTCCAGGATCAATTTTTCCGTTTGGGAATTGGCAAGAAGCCCACTGAACTTGGCGTTCCACTTTTCCGGATATTCTTTGCGAAGGGTCGTCAGCAGGACGATTCCCATTCGGACCGGCAACAGGGAGTCGGGATTTTCAAGAACGAAGCGGACGCCGGGGCACAGGATGTCTTTGTGTACGCTCGCTCTCGGCGTCAGCGGATACGGTTCAAAACGAACGCCTTGGAGACCGACTTGTTTGGCGTTGCGTCGCAGAGCGGCAATGAAAGATTCGGCGTCGATCCACGGAGCGCCGACCCATTCGAATGGAATATCCGTTCCGCGTCCGAGCGACATGTTCGAACTTTCGACGAGACAGATACAGGTGTACAGATATTCCGCCGTCAGACTGCGCATGTTCGGCGACGGATTGATCCAAGGCAGACCGGTCGCCTCAAAATCCATTGAGCGTTTCCAACCGAGGCAGGGAACAACGTGCAAGTCGAGATCGAGATTGCCTTCGACGGCAAAGAGCAGCGCCAGTTCGCCGACCGTCATACCGTGCCGCAGAGCAATGGGATGGCAGGAGACGAAAGAACTTTTCGCCTCTTCGGAGACCGGGCCTTCGACCTTGTCGCCGCGAATCGGATTCGGACGGTCGAGAACGACGAAGGCAATCTTCCTCTTCGCCGCTTCTTCCATGCAGTAGAGCATTGTCGAAATGTACGTATAGAACCGAGCGCCGATGTCCTGAATGTCGAAGACCAGAACGTCAATGTTTTCCAGCGATTCCGGCGTCGGACGTAGTGTTTTTCCGTGCAGACTGTGAATGGCGATTCCCGTTGCCGGGTCCTTTTCGCCGTCGACACGCCCTTCTTTCAAGCCCGTAAAACCGTGTTCCGGAGCGAACACGGCAACGAGGTTGACGTTCGGAGCGTCGTGGAACAACTTGACGATCGGCGTGCCGTCCAGTGCAATGCCGGTATGGTTGGACACGACACCGACGTGCTTGCCTTCCAGAACCTTGAATTGGTCGGCGGTCAAGACCTCGAGCCCCGGCAACACCCGGCGATATTCCGGAACTTTTATGGTGTTGCGATAATGGTCCACTCCGCTACGAACCGTTGAAATTTTATTTTCGGAGAGTTCTGCGGCGGAAATGGAGGCAGAAACAAAGAGAAGGGAAACGTACACAAAAACCGACGACCTGCGTTTCATTGTTACAAATAGGGTTGAAGGAGAGAGGAATACCTCGAAACATTCTCTAAACCGATGGATTATCTATCATCGCGTCGGAAAATGCAATCCCGATTTTGCGCAATCGATTATCGGTTTTGCGAAAGGAGCGTCATTTCTCCGGAAAAACGCATCCGGGGACTTACATTCCCGGCTCTTGCGTCCCCGGCGTAATAACGAAGCGTTCGATGCCGGCGGCGTTGATGTTGCCTCGTTTGCCCGGTGCGGAAAACCAAAGTTCCGACTCCTTCGAAAGCGGAATTTCGCCGGCATCGTACCATCTGAACGTATTCCAATCGCCGATTGCTCTGACGGGAACGGACCCTGTGACGACTTCCTGTTTCGTTATGGCGTCGGTGATTCCGAACAGAATGGCGGGACCGTTACCGGACTGCGACGAACAGCGAACGCGAACATAAAGTCGGCCTTTCGACGCCGCCAAGTGATCCGACGCCTTGTCGAGCCGATACGTAACGGCCTTGCCATCGTAGATGCCCGGCATCAGAGCCGAGTCGCCGACGACGAGTCTCGGTTTCTTGGCATCGATCATTTCGTTTTCACGAAGGACGGGAAACACGGCTTCCGTGGCTGCTTCGAGATGCGTTTGAAGTTCCTTGGCCGCCGTCTGTTCGACTGCCGACGGTTCGGCAGGCAGAACAATAACGTACTCCGTTTTACCGTCCTTCGACAGAACGAGCGTCTGAGCCTCCGAAAGAACCGGTAAAAACATTGCGAGAACAAAAAGGAAAAGTCTCATGGCCAATGAAGGTAAATGAAGGTAAATGACGGGACTTTCACGTCGTTCGCACATAACCGTTACGGCAATTCTGCGGTATTTCCGTCGCCGGTATCGGCGAGCATGGCCAAAAACCGGAGCGGCGTCGTTATCGCTATTTGGCGAACGGAGCCGTCGCCCATTAAAAAATGACAGAGACCCGGATGCCAGGAGCCGAAGCCATTATCAATCGAACGGGTGAAGTCCACCGGCCTGCGCAGTGGATTCCCTGAGGCCCAAGTTGCCGGATTCCCGTCGTCTTCGGCAGAGCCCATTGTTGCCCGAACACGAATGCAACTTCCGGCGCCAAAATGATTCTGACCCGTTACCAAGTAGGAACAGTCGCTCCTTCGTTTGTTATCATCCGTACCTGCAAGGCTGGTGCATTTTCCGAACGCGTCCGCCGCAATATGACGTTCGCCGACGATAAACTGGTTACTGGAACCATCTATCCACCATGCCATTGTATCGCGTGGGTACCACGACGCCACATTACCGAAAATTCGTCGTTGAGCAACCCGAAACGGTCCAAAATGATCCGTCCAGTGAGTCGCGGAGCCGACACTCCAATGATTTTCACCGTATGAGGCACCGGAACTGGAAGCGGCGCGGTGCGTCATCACGAAGCCGTAGTCGCCGATGGGACCGGCTTCCGCATTCCAACAGACTGTGGTGGTCGTACTGGGACTGGCACCGGGGTCTTCCATTGTCATCGCAGCCGCACCGCCTCGACGCGTTGGACATCGGTAAATACTTACGGCACTGAGGGCGGCTCGCCGTTCGTCTCTGCCGAGGCCGCCCAAGACCGCAGTGTTGTTCCACATTGCTGTATCCAGCGGTTGGTTCCAACCGTAATTGATTAACCAATCATATAAGGCTTGCTGTTCGACAAAGGGCCAGAGAAAGACCCAAAAAGCGGCATATTCCGGCCTGGTGCCCGTATCCGCTCCAATGGTTGTCGGCGGCAGACCATTTTGCGTGTCGTGAAAATTGTGAACGGCCAGTCCAATCTGTTTCAGATGATTGGCACACTGTGTTCGCCTTGCGGCCTCTCTTGCCGCTTGGATCGCCGGAAGCAGCAAGGCGATCAGAACCCCGATGATCGCAATGACCACCAAGAGCTCAACGAGAGTAAATCCTCTCCAGACTGCCCCTCCCCCCCCAGTTTGACACTAAAATTCTTCGCATGACTCTTTCTCCTTGATTCGTTTGTTGTGGTGTGTCGGCAAAGTGCCAACGACCGCTCAGAGTATGCACTGCCGATTCAAGAAAAGCAATCTCGGTTTTGCGCAATCGACTATCGATTTTGCGAAAGTTTTGTTTTCAATGCGAAAAATGCTAAAATGACGTTTTGGGGATTTCGCCATTTTGCTCTTTTCGCATAGAAAATCATGGCCAAGAACATCAAATCACGCCGTCGGAAGCCGCTCCAGCGGATGCCACGTGTGGCGATTCTTCTTGAATCGGCCTACGAACACTCCCGTGGTCTGTTACGCGGCATTATGAAGTACGTCCGACTGTACGGACCGTGGGGACTGCATATCATCAGCGGCGGCAAAGGCGATCAGCGACTGCCACTCGCCGAACAATGGAAAACAACCGGTATCCTCGCAAGAGTGCCGAACGAAAAAATTGCCAAGACCATTGTGGCGGCCCATCTGCCGACCGTTCTGTTCGATCCGCTTGATCCGTTTCTCACTCCGAAACATCCGCTTTCGCAGTGCTGCCGATGCTTTTGCGATAACCGACGCATCGGTCAACTCGCCGCAGAACACTTTCTCGAACAGAAATTTGCACACTTTGCCTTTGTGCCGAATCGGTTACAAACCAATTGGGCAACGGAACGTTTTGAAGCCTTTCGGGATCACTTGGCCCAGTTCGGTAAAAAGGTTGCGGTTTATCCGATTTCCCCCGAAGCCGAGTGCGATTGGGGAATCGAGTTCAGGCGGATCATTCCCTGGCTGCGACGGCTTCCGAAACCGGCGGCGGTGTTCACACCGGACGATCTGCGAGGCCGCCAGGTGTTGGATGCCTGCCTGATTGCGAACATTAAGGTTCCGCACCAACTTGCCGTTTTGGGCGTGGCAAATGACCGGGAAGTTTGCGAAACGACGACGCCGCCGCTTTCCAGTATTGCCGTCGATACCGAATCGGCAGGATTCGCCGCCGCCGAAATGCTCGACGGTCTGATGCGAGGAATTTTTTCGGAACAGAGAGAATTCATTTACCTTCCCAAGAACATTGTTCGACGCGGATCGGCAGAAGCCGTATCGTTCGACGATCCGCTCGTTCTCTCGGCACTTGAGTTCATTCGCATCAACTCCGGTTTTTCGATCCGGGTAACGGACGTTGCCAAGCACCTGAACCTCTCGCGGCGAACCATCGAAATGCGTTTCAAGACCATTCTCGGACACTCGGTCTTGGAGGCGATTCACAAAGTTCGTATGGAATCAATCCGCAAACTCGTTGCCGACACGGGCACACCGTTCGGTCAGATCGCCTTTCTTTGCGGCTTGGAGAGTGCAACGCATCTCGGCGAGATTTTCAAAAAGGAATTCGGAATGACAATGGGCGAATACCGTGAACAAAAATCGGGTGATTGAACATCGTGAAACTGGAGAGACATCCGTGTAACCCGGCCAGCAGGTAGAGCATCGCACTGATGGAGCAACCGCGTCCGCCGAGCAGTTTGATGAACGGATAGAGGATCTGACCGGACACTTTCGCTAAAATCGAACGATTAAACGGGCATGCGGCAAAACGCAACGGAGCCGCCGTTTACGATGGGGAT
>Ga0099364_10010245_pt1 | contig 12899 bp, 13 predicted proteins | sample TergutTh196P3_FD_73070 | JGI IMG/M metagenome (GOLD analysis project Ga0099364, IMG submission 73070) | Microcerotermes parvus P3 segment gut microbial communities from Pointe-Noire, Republic of the Congo - Th196 P3 | ecosystem: Host-associated > Arthropoda: Insects > Digestive system > Gut ...
TATTATTTTTATCTCCGCGGGCGAAAATCCGGCGTGTTTTGCCAGCATCCCGCTTATTTGCGAAACCTTGCGGCTGTGTTCATAAAGCGTCGTCATTTCAATGTCTTCTAATGTCAACACGGTTGCCTCCATAACATGATAGTATGGCGCCTGCATTGCCAAAGCAGGCAACACGGGCGCGGGATATCTCATTTTCCACTGATAGTTATACACCGGCTTTCCCAAACCGGGATGCGATAAATTCAAGAAATAACCGTTCAAGCTCATCGTCGTCCGGCAAGCTGCTTAAATAGGGCTGCAATTTTTTCCGGCTAATAGAAAAATTCCCGGGCTTGCCGTTATCATGTCTTTCTTGACACAAAGCCTCAATCATCTCATCCGACAAGCTGTTATTCGCCTTAAAAGCCGCTTTAATCGCTTCCGCCATCTTTATATCCAGTTTCACTCCGTACTCGGCGTCAAAAAAGAAAGCGTGTACCAGTGTTTGGGCGGCTTCATCCAAATAGGAGAGATTATATCCGGCAACGAATGGGATTTTATCAGCGTCAACTAAATCGAGAAGCTGTGGAATCAAGCATGTGAGCCGGATATATCGCCGGATTTCATCCTTGCTGACATCATTTTTGTCGGCGATGATTTGGGCTGACTCTGACTTCCACGCAATTTGCGTGGAAGTCCCATTTGCTAAATCCGTCCTCTTACCTTGCCGTTTAATTGCCTCAAGCTGGAGCTTATACGCATATGCTTTTTCGCTGTGAAACAGCTTTTCCCGGCTGCGCAGATTGGTTTCCGTAACAATCATGGCGGACTCATTGTCGTCAACATCGCGTATGATGGCTTTTATTTCCTTCTCACCGTTTGCCTTGACCGCATTTACACGGCGTCTGCCCGCTAAAATCTCATATTGCCCCGCTTGCTTGATAGGCCGCACGATAATGGGGTATTGCAAGCCGTTTTCACGGATGCTGGCCGCCAGCTTTTCCATCTCATCTCCCAGACGGTCCTTGAACGGGTCTTTTTCATAATGACGCAGGTTACGGATTGGCAGCAAGACCACCTCCTCAGTTACGGAAGGAAGGCCAAACATCTCGTTATATGACTTGTCCAACGCCGCGCCGGAATCTTGTGCGATACGGTTTGCAACCTTTTCAGCGATATTGGTTTTAGGCACGGCTGTCAACCTCCTTTGCCAGAGAGGCATATGCCGCGGCAATGCCGCTTTTCTCATCGCAGTCAAAGATACTCGTGCCGTTGACAGACTGTTCCGCGGCTTTGATGGAATAGGCCACGGGTTCCGCAAAAATACGGATATTACCGGCATACTTGCTCTCAACGGCATCCTTGATCCCGCGGCATAGGTTTGTCCGGCTCTGATACTTGGTTAGCAAAATCCCCTCAATTTCCAAAGCGGGATTAAAATGCTTTTTTACCAGCGCGATGATATCCAGCGTTTGCTGCAATCCTTCAAACGCCAGATAGTGGGTTTCAAGGGGCAGAATTACGCTGTCCGCCGCGACGAGCGCCCCGCGTGTAAGTATGGATACGTTTGGTTGGCAGTCGATTATGATATAGCTGTATTTCTCGCGATATCCGGCGAGTACGGCTTTCAGCACTTCCTCGCTTTGAATCGCATCGTCTTCCTGCTCACGGGATTTTTGAAAAATCAAACGGTCAGAGACAGTCGTGAGCTTTTTGTTAGATGGGAGCAGGTCAAGGTTGTCCGAAACATGAAGCAGGATGCTTTCATCGCTGATGGGGAAGCCATCCATGCAGGCGTACATCATATTTGCGATTGTATATTTAAGGCTTTCGGCGTTAATACCGAAACAAGCGGCCAGATGGCCTTGCGGGTCTTGATCCACAAGCAAAACCTTGTAGCCTTGCCTTGAAAGTGCAGTGCCGAGGTTGATGCAAGTAGTTGATTTGCCTACGCCGCCTTTGTTTAGGCTGACGGAAATAACGCGACATGACACAATAAACATCTCCTTTTGCTGATAATAAAAACATTTCTAACCATCCTGCAAATTTGTCGAATGAGTAGAAGCCATCAATGCAAAAATGTGTCACTTATTGTTCATATTTTTTCAAGACTTAGTGGTGTAGCTCTCCGCTTTTAGGGACAAATGCGAACCCGACCCGCGTGTTTTTTGTCGGGGAGGCGTTTGCTTTTTCCTTTCCGTTGGAAACATAATCTATATCGATTCACAGGAGGCATTTATGCGGTACGCGATATTCTCAGATATTCATGGCAACATTTATGCTTTACGTGCCGCATTAGCCGATGCCAAATCACAAGGTGCAGATGAATATATTTTTCTGGGCGATTACACGACCAATTTTCCTTGGGGTAACGAGGTCGTTGACACGATTCGCGGAATAAAATCTGTTTCCATTATACGCGGGAACGGCGAAAGCTATTTGGCAGACTTGAAAAGACAATCTCCAAAGACATTGTCCCTCGAACAATTCAAACCCGTGTATTGGGCTTATGAGAAATTATCAAACGAGAATCTTGAGTATTTGTTGTCCCTTCCGAGTGAAGTTGACTTGCCCTGTGAGGACGAAACAATCCATCTGCAACACGTTTGCAATATCTTTTACCGCTCTGAGAAAATTGCCCCGTTTCACTCATCAATGCTCCGTGAAATAATGCCCTCTCCTTTTTCACGAAAAGAATACCTCGACTTTGCTCGAAACGCAATACTCTCACGAGAAGACGCACTCGCGGACATTCGCGCTTTACCCACAGGTGTTTATCTCTTTGGACACAATCATTTGCAGTTTAATATGGGCTTTGAGGGGCGTTTGTTTGTTAATCCGGGTTCTTGCGGGGAGGCGTTAGATTGGGATACGACCGCCGCATACACACTGTTGGAACGTGCAAACGAAAACTGGTTAGTCATCGAGAGGCGTGTTAAGTACGATTTAGACGAGGCAATAAGGGGACTTTGCACTTCCGGCTATTCGGACTATGCCCCTGTTTGGAGCAAGGTAATGGAGTTAGAACTGACAACCGGTAAGGATTATTTCTTTCGGTTCCTCATGCACCTAATTGATATCGGGCGTAAGCTCGGTAAGACTGAATATCCTGTTTCAAATGAAGTATGGGATATAGCTGTAAAAGATTTGGATTTGAACTCGTTGTAATTCAAAATTCGCAGCGTTCCGCAGGAAAGCGCAGCAGCCGGTTTAACGCATTCCTCATTTTTGAGGAGAGCGAGAGGGCTTGGGAAACTGTGCATCATACATAAAGTCAATGGTTTCCTATACAATAATAATCATAAGGAGAATAAAAATGGTCAGCTGTTACATTAAAGATTATCCGCGCCCGCAGCTTGTGCGTAAAGACTGGCAAAATCTCAACGGTAAATGGGATTTCAAATTTGATGACGAAAACAATGGCGTGTCTCAAAATTTACACCTGGGCTTTGAAGGGCAAGCAATTCAAGTTCCATTTACATATGAAACGGAGCTTAGCGGGATAGGCGACCCGTCGCATCATAGCTGCGTCTGGTATTCAAGAGCGGTGGTTATCCCGGGCGATAAGTTAAGCAGCGTCGCCCTTCTTCATTTTGAGGGCAGCGACTACCGCACCACGGTATGGGTAAACGGCTGCTGCGCTGGTGAACATGAAGGCGGCTATTCCCGCTTTTCTTTCCCGATACAGGGATATATAAAAGCCGGCGTCAACAATATAGCTGTCCGCTGTGAGGACAGCGTAAGCACCAGCCAACCAAGAGGCAAACAACGCTGGATGGATGATAATTACGGCTGCTGGTATGTTCAGACCACGGGTATTTGGAAAACCGTATGGCTGGAATTTTTGTCAGATACTCATTTGCGTGACGTGAAGATAACACCGTACCTTGATGATGCTTCTGTGGAATTTGAGTACCATGTATCTGCGAACTGCGGCATAACCTGCTCTGTTGAAAGTGAAATAGCATTTAACGGCCATATAGTTTCCACCCAGCGCACGTCGCTAGAGAATTTCAGGCAAACAGTTCGTGTATCAGTTTCCTCCGATAAATTGGCCTGGAGGGTTCCCATGTGGAGCCCGGATGAACCAAATTTGTTTGACGTTATTTTTCGTGTATATATGAACGGCGAGCTTGTCGATGAAGCCGGTTCATATTTCGGTATGCGCAAGATAGAAATTTCAGGCAATAACGTGATGCTCAATAATAGCCCGATTTATCAAAGGCTCATCCTTGATCAAGGATATTGGCGCAAAAGCGGCCTAACGCCGCCGTCTGAAGATGCTCTTATTGAGGATATTGATAAGATACTGCAACTCGGCTTTAACGGGCTGCGCAAGCATCAGAAGGTCGAGGACGAGCGTTTCTTATTCTGGTGCGATGTTAAGGGAATGCTTGTATGGAGCGAAGCGGCCGCCACATACCGTTATGACGACGACGCGGTACAGAGCTTTACCAAAGAATGGATTGAGATCGTCCGTCAATACTATAATCATCCTTCTATCATCATATGGACGCCATTCAACGAATCCTGGGGTGTGCCCAATATTAAGGATAATGTCAAACAGCAGAGTTTTACCGCTTCGATCTATCATCTGACCAAGGCGTTAGATGCCAATAGGCCGGTGATTACAAACGACGGCTGGGAACATACCTGCTCAGATATTATTACCCTGCACGATTATGAACAGGATGCCGTAAAATTCAACGATATATATAAACTTGACGGCGCGATGCTATCCAACGGAATCCCCATGACAAACCAACGCTTTGCTTTTGCGAACGGCTGGGAGTATGAGGGGCAACCTGTGATAATAAGCGAGTACGGCGGTATTGCAATTTCCGGGCAGGGTGAGGGATGGGGCTATGGCAACAAAGCAGCCGATGCACAGGGCCTTATAAAGCGTTACGAAGCGTTGACTGCGGCGATACAGAAATTACCCTATATCTGCGGCTTCTGCTATACCCAGGTAACGGATGTAGCGCAGGAGGTAAACGGGCTTATGGATATAGACCGTAGCTTCAAATGCGATCCGGAGGCGATTCGGGCGATCAACCTAAAGAAGACCGGACGCTAATATGTAACCGCTGCATAATTACGCGAATCAAAAAGCACAGCATATTTGCGTATGCTGTGCTTTTTGACCCTGTTTGCACTACCACGTATACTAATATCCGTTTAATAACGATTTTTCGCTTTTATACAATTTCATACTCATTACCACGAATTATCACCGACTGTTCATTCGTTAAGTCAATCTGCGTTACCGCTCCGTTGTCAAACGCTCCCGATGCATTTCCCGATTTGCAATGCACTTGCAGAGAGGCAGTCAAATATCCCAAACTATTCGGCATATTGCCCGCCGCAACAATACTACCCGCACTGACGCCGATGTAAATGCCGCCATTATCCACAAAGTTACATAAAGATTTGCGGAAACCGCTGTCGTTGATACGCTCTAACAGATATTGCGGACTGCCGCCCGTGAAATATACAGTGTCGAACGCTGATAATTCTTCACTCGTCATCGCTCGGTGCAAGTCGAAAACCTTGATGTTTTCGGCGGGTATGCCGATGTTCAGCAAATCGTCCATACACTTTGGCAACACCGCAATCGCATCAGGAAAAATGGCGGCGGTAGGAATAAATAGAGATTTAATGGACGTTGGTTCTTTGTCAACAAAATCAAGAAACTTGTCGGCGATTGCCTTTGTTTCAAAGCCTGCAGAAGTAAGCAAAATTTTTCGATTTGTCATTTAGGTAAATCCTCCAATTCTCTTTGGAATTTCTTCGGCAATTTACCGACCGCCACCGAATAAGCGTGTTCTATCATATCCACCATCACATCGTCCGGCACAGTTCCGCCAAGCGCGACCGTATTGAAATACGGCTGTTGGACAGGCGGGCAATGCCACCCCCGTATTACCGTGCTGGGATAGATTGCGCGATACAATTCTCCGGTCATCATATCACAGTTGAGAGTGACCTTTGGTTCACCGCGCAAAATGAACGGTTGTGCGAATATGCATCCCTTTTCCTGCGACGGCGCTTTTACTTTGACCACCGCAAACTCCGGGCTGAATGGCCAGTCAAGATACGCACCGGGTTTTGTCAGGCAGTATGTTTCTATTTCGTTAAAGGTCATACGGAAACGTCCTCCGCTTTTGATAATTATACCGCCAATTATCGTATTCCTCTTTGGTAATCTCCTCATTCCTCAGCTTCTCGGCTTCACTCTGCCATGCCGTAAACATATCAAACATATTCAGATAATTAATGCCTTTCTTATCCAACCGCAAGCAGACCTCCCCGTCAATCTCCCCAATCTGCAACCCGTACAAATCCTCCAATGCAAAAAGGGTATGCGTCAAACCTACATAACTGTCCATATCGGGTAAATCAAGCGCCCGTGGACTTACACTCAAAGCTGTGGCTATATCGCCGAGCAGCTTTTCTTTTGGCGTCCGTGTGCCGGATTCATATTGAGCAATGCGGATGTCGGCAGTCTTTTCATCAAAGCCAATCGCCAAGCCAAGCTGTTTCTGTGTCATTCTGCGAAGGTTGCGGATGTGCCGTATTCTCTCGCCTGTAGCCATTTTTCAACATCTCCTCCGGTTGCTATGCAACCAGTATAACATATCCGTTTAGTGATTGTCAAGAGGCGGATAAACTATTTTGTTAAATGTTTTTTGTTTTGCCCGTGACGCCTCGCATAATCTGTAAGCCTTGCGAACAGGGAGTTTAGAAACTCCAGCGAGATGTCCTTGTTGGAGATAATGCAGAAGTAGGCGCATGGACGCTGCCCGGGCAAAGCGAGGTCTATGTCATGGTACTTTGTGGCGCAGTCCACCAGCTTATTTTGGAACACGCCCAAACGGTTTCCAAGCCCCATGACGATGTTGGCGCGGTTTTGCGGCGGGGTCTCCCTTATCAAATCAAAAGGCGCTTTTGCCGGATGCCCCGGTGGGAGGTTGTCGATGGGCTCCGCAATCTTTGCGAACCGCTCGCCGGCCGGCATGTTGTAAATCGCCCCGAGGGAGCGTTTTTGGTTCCGGCTTTAATTTTTCTTGTGCATATGGGCGGATTATGGTATAATGTTTATAAATAAACATTATACGGATTTAAATTCCATTTTTCTCGCCGCTAAAGCGGCAACCGAAAAATATGGCCAATTATACCATGTAAAATGGTATAATAGTGGAAATGTTCATGCCTGCCGTAAGCGTGGACATTGATATTATTTGTAGTAGAAGTAGGTGTAACGTGAAATTAGTAGTAATAATAGGGGCCGGCGCAGTTGGGAAAATGACCGTTGGGCAAGAACTGGCGAAAATAACAGGATTGCGACTGTTTCATAACCATATGAGTATTGAAATGGTTATAGATGTATTCGGCGAATTGCGGCATGGACGCGGATTAGTAAACCGTATACGTGATATGGTGTTTAATGAATTTGTCAAAACTGATTTATATGGTATGATTTACACATATATGCTGGCGTTTGATGTGCAATCTGATATAGATATGCTCAACAGTCAGGTTGATATATTCCGACGTCAAGGTGCAGAAATTTATTACGTGGAACTGGTTGCACCACAAGAAATTAGGATACAACGAAATGCAACGGAAAATCGGCTTTATCACAAACCTTCAAAACGGGATATTGAAGCCTCAAATAATAGAATAATTAACAGCGAAGATGCGAAATACCGCCTTGTCAGTTATGATGGTGAAGTTAATTGGGAAAATTATATCAAGATTGATAATTCTAACCTTTCGCCGGAGGTTGCAGCTGAAATGATAAAAGAAAGATTTTCACTATAACGTAGCTAAAAAAGCTAACGGGTATGTACGGTTACATTCCCATCGCCTAGCTCGATTTCGCACAGCCGCTGGCGGCTAATATCACTATACCTGCTTAATTCAAGCATGGAGATACCGTGTTTTTCTCGCATTAGACGCATATGCTTGCATTGCATGGCTCTCACCCCCGATAAATTTCCATTGTGTTATAGGATTAGGCTTGTGGTATACTATTAACATAGAAGAACATGAGGGGCTTAGGGGATGTGATTGAATAGCCAATGAATATAGATATCATAAAAAAGCTGTGTCGTGATGAGGCTTTGCGGTGGACAAATCATGTTATTGTCCGGCTTTTACAGCGTGGTATAAGCATGGATGACGTGGTATGCGCCTTAATAAGCGGGGAAATAATAGAAGAATATTCTCACGATTATCCATATCCAAGCTGTTTAGTTTTAGGGCTTGCAGTAAATAAAAAACATTTGCATATTGTTTGCGGCACAGGCGACGGGGAATTATGGCTGATAGCCGCATATTATCCCAGTGCTGATGAATGGGAAAACGACTACAAAACGCGAAAGGGGAGCGTACAATGACTTGCTTTATGTGTAAAGGAAAATTGGATGATCAAAACACATCATTTATGGTTGATTTGGGGAATTGCATTGTAATAGTCAAAAATGTCCCATCTCAAGTATGCGGCCAATGCGGTGAGGTATCATACGGTAATGATGTGGCGAGACAGCTTGAAAAGATTGCGGGGGCAGTAAAAGCTGCGGCGCTTACGGAAGTTGCTGTAGTAAATTATCCGGAAAAGGTAGCTTAGATTAGTACAAACAGCGGCTTTGCAAATGCAAGGTCGCTATTCAATCACCCAACAATCCAAAACGGCCCGCCGGCGACAGCCTTGCGGCTTGCTTCACCGAGAATAATCCGCATATCCCATTCCATTTCCGTCTTACGGATGCTGATAGGGTCGGACACAAGGACTTTACCCTCGGACGTTACGCCGCGCAGGACAATGAAATGCCCGGATACGGTAAAGTTCCCCGGCCCCATCAGCGCAACGACCAGCTTTCCCTCTGTCAGCGCGTCGATGATTTTCTGGCCGTCCGAGGCTCCCGCGCCGGTGACATTCAGCCCGAAATGTTTTGCGCTGTCCGGGATTAGTGCGTGGTAGCTGCCGTTCCCCTCCGCGACATATCCGTTTTCAAACGACCAATCGGACATTTCTTTCGGGGCAATCATCCTGTCCGTCAATGTGGATACGACCATCGCCATCGCTGTTGGGCCGCAGCCCGCCACGGCGATGGTGTGCGTTTTGCCGTACATATAATACCCCCATCGGGCGTCGGCCTGATGGTAGTACACAACATCCCTGCCGCCGTCTGAAAACACAAGGTCGCCGTAGTTAATAAAGTCGCCCGTCCAATCCTCGTATTCGCCGGTAATAATCTGCGGGTCGGTTATGTTATCGTACAAAAAATACGCCCAGTCCTTTTGGAACCGGGTGAACCCAAGCTTATCCATCAAATTATCGTGTACCATGTTGCCAATCGTGATATTGATGCGGGTACGCATTTGGTAAACCGGGTCGCCTTCCTCATCTTCCCCGGCGTATTCATCCCAGCTTTCGGTGGTATAGGAGTAGTGCAGGCTGCTGCGTATCATGCTTCTCACATCTTCCTCCGTAATGTCAAGGCTCTGGTCATGGTAGACAGTTGAAATAACAATCAGCCAGTAATGGTTGAGGTTGTCAAAATCGGATTCCACGACCTTTTCGTCAAAGCCGGCGGAAAGCTCGGCGATAATTTTATCCGCCTCCTCCTGAGTAAAGCCGTCTATGCGTTTGTACAGGCCGTCAATCCGCACTGATTGCGAGGTCATAAACTGTACGTCCATATCATTCACGGACGGCATTTGGAAGAAAATATTCGGCAGCGCGAAGAAGATAATCGCGGGCAGGAGCAGCAGCGCTATCATTACGGCGGCGACGGCCTTTATAATCTGCGGGGCGAAGTTTTTTAAGGCGGCGACGGCGGCGCCCTTTATGCCTCCGGCCATCGCCCCCTTTATCATATCCGCAATGCCTTTAGCGAGCTGGGCAAGCCGCGCCGTTTTTGCGGCAAAGCTGCCGCCGTTTTGCTCATTGCTCATGGGCGGTTCCCTCCGTTTGGCGGTGTGCCCGGTCTTGGTGATTGCGGGTTGACAGGCGGTTTATCGGGCGCGGGACGTCCGGGCGTTGGCCTCATGGCGGGTTTTTCCGCATCTTGATTACCGGAAACCCCCTGCCCGATATTTCGCCCGACAACCTTATAGCGTACCGTCCTATCACTATGTATTGAATCAGCGTGCGGTTTTACTGCTGGCGGTGGGCTTGGAGAAGCAGGCGGCTTAGGGTTATGCTGGGCGGAAGCGAGGGCGGGTCTGTTGGGTGTGCCGGAAACCGCGGTACCGCCGGATATGCTCCGCTCCCTGTGCGGCGTTATCCCCCCGGCCCGGCCCGCGCCTGGGGATGACGCCCGGGAAGGCAGTTGCGCGGTGACGGAAGCTACTGCGGGAACGGATGCGAACGCGGCGATATTTGCGGCATTTGCCGTATTTACCGTGCTTGTTTCCGATTTTCGCTGAAACCTTGTACTGCGTGTATCGGTGTGTGAACTTGATTGTGAGCCGCCGATTTGGGAACGTGGCGGTACGGCGGCAGGCCGATTATTATGGACAACAGCCGGACGACCTCCGCTATGTGCGTTAGACACGCCGGCAGGGTCGTCGTCCCTGACAATATCTATATTCACTTTTCTCCCCGGCTTAAAGCGCTGCGGCGCGTTCGCCCTGCTTCCCTCCGGAGTGGGAGTGCCCGCTGTTCCCGGCATATCCGGTGTGCGGCTGTTTACAGACAATGGCGGCGGTTGTGAGTTTTCCCTGGAGTTTTCCCTCCCCCCGCCGGAACGCGGCTGGGGATAATCATGCGGATTTTCGCCGCCCCTGCCCCCGAACTGGCCGCTGCCTGTGAAGCCTCCGCCGGATGAGCGTGCCGTACCGCTTCCACGGGATGAGCCGCCGCCAAACATATTCGTATTTCCCTGGGCATTCTGCGCGGGGAATGGCGGTGATTGGGACGGCGGATTCCTGCCTGCCTGCTGTCCGGTTGGCGGGCGCGACGGAGGCGGGGCTACTCCCGGCGTTGTCCCGGGAGGCGGGGCGGACATTGAGGGCTGTGTGCCGGGGGTTGCAGGCGCCGGGGGCGTACTCCCTGTTCCACTTCCGGCACCGGAGGTCGCGGACGTAGTTCCGCCGCCCGGGTTTTGCGTCTGCCCCCCGCCGCCGGATGGCGCGGCTCCCGGTGATGGCGGCGGCGGTGGAGCAGACCCTCCGCCCGGCCTTCTTCCGGTTGGCGGTACGGGAGGCGTTTTTCCCGCCGCGGCTGTTTTCGCGACAATCCCCCCCAGCGATTTCATCACCATGATGGGGTACAAAAGCCCGCCGCGCCCCAGCGGTTCTCCTGTGCGCGCCACATTAAGGCCGATTCTCGCGACCATATCGTCAATCCTGCGAGCGACCTTGGCGATTGCCACGACAAACAGCATCCACGGGATCATTCCCGCGGCCGACGGCACACTGCTCATCGCCGAAAGCAGCAGCTTGATGAACGCCGTGTTGAATATCATCATCAGGCAGGATGCGCCGAACATCCGCGCCCAGCCCTTGAATATGTCCTCGGTATTCTTGCTGCCGCCCATCGCGAAAGCCAATGGAGCGAGGATCACCATTACGGCCAGCACAACATACCGCTCCGCGACCTCGAAGAAGAATTTGACCACCTGAATCATAAGGATAATCCCCATGATCATCACCAGAAGCCATGAACCGGGGATTGCGAAAATATCCAGCGGCGGAAGCCCCAGCCTCACCGCGTCCGGGGTTTGCAGCAGGGTATTGACGCCGCGGGTGATTCCAAGCCCAATCTCACAGATCTGGCGGCTGGCAAGTAACAGGAAGCCGAATATAAATGTCCGGCAGAACAGGATTTTTGGGTCTTCGCCCTCAAACCCTATGCCGGACATCATACTTTTCATGGCTTGGAATACCAGATTGCCAATCAGCAGCGCCCATCCCGCCGCGAGGATAATCCCCATAATCTCCCTTGTGACGGGCACATTCGCCTCGAAATACGCAAGATCCATATTGAACACCTGTAAAAGCGAATCCGCGATAAACTCCACTATTTCAAGAAACAAGCCGTACAGCCATATGGCCAGCCCTTTCATCAATGCTTCGAGCAAACGTATCACCACCGGTACTTATTTTGAGGAGAAACGGCAAGGCGGCGCATCTTTTTCATGCTTGCCGCCTTGTGAATTATTTTGTATAACAACCCCACCCGTTACCCAAATCATAGATTTGGAACGGGTACCCGGGAACGTTGAAACATGGCTGAAGCCATGTTATAATTATGAGAGCGAGAATTGCTGAAGGTGGGATAATCTTGGTCTATGTGTGCAGTAAATGCAGGCATGTTTTTAAGAGGAGCGAGACTCCGGATATCTGTCCCGACTGCGGGGGCGTGAACATAAGACACGCCACGAGTGAGGAATTGGCTGAATATGAGCGAAATCAGCTTGAGTTTAGCAGGCCGGAATAGGCGCAAAGCGCCTGGGAAATGCTTTTTATGGATAAAACGATCATTCATATAGACATGGATATGTTCTACGCGGCCGTTGAGGTAAGGGATAACCCGGAGCTTCGCGGGAAGCCGCTGATTATCGGCGCTAAGCCGGGCGGGCGCGGCGTGGTATCCACGTGCAGCTATGAAGCCCGCAAATTCGGTGTGCGCTCGGCCATGCCCATCAGCGAAGCGTACAGGCGCTGCCCGAACGGCATATATATGCGCCCCAGCTTCCCAAAATATGAGGAAGCCTCCCGGCAGATACACGAGATATGGGGCGAATATACGGATATTATCGAGCATATATCCCTCGACGAAGGTTTTTTAGACGTCACCGGGACGATGGGCTTTTTCGGCGGCGCGTCAAAGATAGCCCGTGAAATAAAGCAAAAAGTCAAAGAGAAAACCGGGCTCACCTGTTCAGTGGGCATCGGTTATTCCATGA
>Ga0099364_10010246_pt1 | contig 12898 bp, 4 predicted proteins | sample TergutTh196P3_FD_73070 | JGI IMG/M metagenome (GOLD analysis project Ga0099364, IMG submission 73070) | Microcerotermes parvus P3 segment gut microbial communities from Pointe-Noire, Republic of the Congo - Th196 P3 | ecosystem: Host-associated > Arthropoda: Insects > Digestive system > Gut ...
ATGGTGTTTTCGTTCGCCAATTTCAGTCAAAGGCGGGGAAGGTAGTGATGGTATATCGAACCTTGCGCCCGTTACAAATGTAGATATTATTCTGGAAGGAACCAATGTTTTAAGGTCGGGACAGTATTACGCCGCGCTACATGTAGAGAATGGCGCTCAAATAAACATTAGCGCCATTGACCCCGCGAATAACGCATCCGGCAGATTGACAGCCACCAGCGAGACAGCCGCCGGAATTGGAGCGAACGATAATACAAGGCCTGGATCTAACATAAATCAGCCTTTTTTCCAAAAACGCGAAGCCCTTGGCATTATTCCGGAAGTATGTCCGAATATAGGAGAAGAAGAGTATATTTATAATGGGAATACAGGGCAAAATGAGTCTACCGGACGGTATTACACTGCCGGTGGAAATATTGTTATTTCAAGCGGCACGATTAATGCCACATGTCGTAGAGTTTTTAACTATGGTGGCGGCGCAGGTATTGGCGGCGGTAAAGGAACATATTACGATGGTATGATTGTTATTTACGGCGGAGTTGTTACCGCCCAGTCGGGCTTAATGGCGGCAGGAATAGGTAACGGAACTTTGAGAGGAGAATGGGGCTATGTGACTGAACCATCGAATGCGTGTAGCGCCCCAAATAGTGCTATTATTATACTACCGCCGGCTCAGGTCACGGCAAGGGGAACATCATCACAAGTTAATGCTCCAGGCAATCTACCTGTAAACAATCCCAGTTTGGCTATTGCCGGATTAGAAAATACCATTTGTGTTAGCATTGGCTATTACAATCAAATTGGCGACGAGGGGAGATTTAACGTAATAGCAGACCAAGCGTCGGAAGCAGATATTTACATAGACCTTTCCGAAAATATCACACTTGCCGACATCCTTAACAAAACGATTTCCAAAGACAGGCTTGACATTACAAAACTTTTGTTAGGTACAACTGATTTGGGTGGATATTTCGAATTTTGGAGCATTATTGATAATGATATTACGTTTTTCACCGATGCAATAACTTCATCGGGAAAACCATATAGACCAGAGACTGTTGCAGTAACTACAAACGGAACTGTTGAATTGAAAGAATTGGAAGTCGATTTGTGGATAACGCCATATTCATCCTTATCGCTATGTAAAGACTACAACGACGATGATGCATTAGCAACCGCTTTTCGTTTTAAACTTGAATATAAAGATGATGTCCCGATGACCGACTTTGTGTTTGATGTGGCAGGCGACAATGAATCAGATTTTTGGGTATACGAAACGACGTTCTATCAGGAAGACGGCAGCAAAATTTCCCCGCCCAATAAATTGGAGAAAGACGATGTATATTATGTAGCAGTTTCTTTAAAAACAGGAAAGCCTGATGGCATCTATTATGGCGTGTTTCGTTTTGGCGGAACAGTAGAAGTAACGCCCGGCTCCCCTGTATTTACCGGCTATATGCGTCAGGTTGTGTTCCAAGCCGTCGGAATGCTTGAGGTTTCCGCTGTGGCATCTCCCGCAGGCAGCGGCGTAACTACCGGTACCGGCGTTTATCCGTGCGATACTGACAAAGTAACCGTAACGGCGTCCGCCAACCCGGGATATCAATTTGTCAACTGGACTGAAAACGGCGTTGTCGTATCTACAAGCGAACAATATGAGGCGGTGAAATCCAGCGTTCTGGTTGCTAATTTTGAAGAACAACCGGCAAACACCATTACAGTATCTGCAAATCCGACAGGCGGCGGTACTGTTTCAGGCGGCGGCAGTTTTCCTCCTGATGCGCCAGCAAGCGCAACCGTAACGGCAACCGCCAATTCGGGCTATACCTTTGTCAACTGGACTGAAAACGGCGTTCAGGCTTCTACCAACGCATCCTACACGTTCAACGTAACGGGTTCGCGCAATTTGGTCGCTAATTTTACCATCAACGTCAGCGTACCGGATAATGTCGAGGGCGGAACGGTTACGGGCGGCGGCAGTTTTGCGCACAACGACGAAATAGTACTGACAGCAATTCCTGATGAATGTTTCATCTTTGTCAACTGGACAGAAAACGGCGTTGCGGTCACTTCCGACAATCCCTTTCCACCTTTTTTCGTAACGGAGCCGCGCATTTTGACGCCTGTCTTTGAGCGGATAACATACGATATCAATGTATCGGCGGAGCCGGCAACCGATGGGACGGTTTCGGGCGGCGGTACGGGCGACTGCGGAACTTCCGCAACCGTGACGGCAACCCCCGTCAGCACAGAATTCATCTTTGTCAACTGGACGGAAAACGGCGTTGCTGTTTCTACCAACGCATCCTATACGTTCACGGTAACGGAATCGCGCAATTTGGTCGCCCATTTTACCGAACGGCTACCCGACACTTATATCGTTACCGTACTGGCTAATCCTGCCGAAGCCGGCGAAGTTAGCGGCAGCGGCGGCAACATTCCCGCCGGAACAGAAGTAGTCGCGACGGCAACCGCCAACCCGAACTACATCTTTGTCAACTGGACAGAAAACGGCGTAGTGGTATCTACCTCTGCTTCATATGAGTTTACCGTAAATCAATCGCACAATTTGACAGCCAATTTTTCAATAAATATTATAGATACACACGACATCAACGATTTGGTAACTTCAACCGAAGGCGGCACATTTTCACATTCAGGCGCCGGTAACGCTATTCCTCAAGGAGAGGAAGTAACAGTAGTGGCGATACCCGATGCTGGCTACGAATTTGTAAATTGGACTGATAAAGACGGTAATATAGTTTCTAACGACGCTTCATTTACGTTTATAGCGGATGGCTCCAATCATTATACCGCCAATTTTGTCCCAATGGTCAACATCGCATTCGATGATTATGTGCAGATGTATTGGTGCAATACATTACTTATTAATCTCAAAAAGTTGCGAGAGGAAGGCTATGAAATAATAAGTTGTCGATGGTTCAAAAACGGAATAGAAGTAGAAGATACGCACACGATAGACGAGTTCAGTTATTCTGCGGGCAGCAGGCAGTCCGATCAATTAGTGGCGGGCGACAGTTACAGTTTCGTGATAGAAACAGACATAGCCTTTTTGCAGTCCACTGTAAAAGTAATTGAACCTTGCGCTACAGCATCCATTGGAAAGGCTTCAACCGCTCTTTTTGCATATCCTAATCCTTTGCCGGCGGGCAGCATGATAACCATCGAAGGCGTTGTCAAAGGCAGTATGATACATGTGTACAATCAGGCTGGCGTTGTGGTCGCCGGCGTTGAAGCCACCGGCGATACAGTAACGCTCGCGCTTCCGGTTAATAGCGGCGTTTACTTCATTAGCAACGGAGATAGAACGCTCAAAGTAATTGTAACTAATTAGTTTTCAGTTTTCAGGAATGAAAGATAAAATTTTTAACCTTACCATAACAATTTTGTTTACCCTATCGAGCGGTTATTTATCGGCACAGGGACGTTTTTCGGACAAAGACCCCGGCGAGTTTTCTATTTTTCTCGGCGGCGGCATGTCGTCTATTCACCACAAAGAAGCGCCTCACAACGGGATTTTCAACGGCTATGCAATAGACCTGGGAATAGGGTACACACATTATTTTAACAAAAACTGGGGAGTATTCTTAGGCTTGGGTTCGGGAATATACAATACCCAAAAAAGCGTAAACTTTGATGAATTATATCCCGAAATGACTTCGCCCATACATCACAACGACGTCTTTGATTTACATTCCAATACAGATTACAGCGAAGCCTTTCAAACCGTTTTTCTTAACATACCTGTGATGCTACGATATCAAGCGCGACAGAATAGTATGACCCAACGTCGCGCTCAGGGCGCTTATAACGGTTTTTATGCTCAGGGCGGCGTTAAGTTGGGCTTTCCGCTCAAAGACGTATACAAATCTGAAATTACCAGTATTACCAATCGCGCTTATTTTCCTGAATCAGATAACTGGATGGGAACACAAGAGTTTGCCGGTTTTGGAGCCTTCGATGTAGAAGAATTCGATGATGGAAACCTGAACCTTGACCTGTCTATCCGGTTAGCGCTCGAAGCGGGCGTCAAATGGCGCCTCAACAACAATTTTATGCTATACACAGGCATATATTGCACCTTTGGCTTGAACAATACAACCAAAAACGCAAGAGAGCCGTACATAAATAATATTGCCGTTGAAGGCGGTTATCTTCCAAATTTCGAAATTTTATCGTTTTCTGACAAAATTGACATGATTACCGTTGGCGTCATGCTGCGCTTGGCGTTTTTTAGACAGCAAGAAAGTTGTTTTTTCAATCCCTATCGTAGCGTTAAGAAATATAAGTAAAAAAAATAATATACAGGAAGTTATATGCGTTGTAAGCGATGGGCGTATCGACCATTTCAGGTATTAAAAAATGCGAGGCGCCATAAAAAATGCCTCGCATTATGTGGATCTTGGGTGAGGTCAACGACTCCTCCTCCCCACACGTGAACGATCCGGGACTTGAACCCGACTGCCGCCTCGAACAAATTCGCTCAATATATTAACGCCGCAAAGATACGAAATATTTTACAACCTGCAAAAAAAATCAAAAAATCGTGATATTTTTTTTATTTTTTTTAAAATATCACTTTTTGCTGTTCTTTCCAAGTCGAAAAACACAATCGAAGCCAATTTGTACAATAAATCCACGACCCCCCAAATCAAAAAAAATTGCACATAAAAAAAATAAACACTACTTTTGCATCGTCAAAATGAATAAACTTGTAAATAAATAGTAAAAATCGCATGAAAACCACAGTTAATAAAACCACTAAAATCAGCCTCTTCGCAGGGTTTATAGCCTTTATGATGGGCATTATGCCGCTGTCGGCAAACCCGACAGCCACTTTCAACATAGCCACCGGAGAGTGGTCAAGCGGCGATGCCGCAAGCAACCTCTGCGCTTGGAACGGCACCGTTCTGACTGTAAACAACGGCGCGAACATTGCCGTTACAGGAACGGTATCAAACGGACGCCGCATTGTAGTAAACGGCACGGCGACTATCACGCTCAATAATGTTTCTATAACGAACGTTGAAGCCAACCAGCCGGCGATTGATTTGGATTCGTCCAACGCGCATTTAACCCTTAACCTTGAAGGGACTAACACCCTCGAAGGGAACAACCACGCCGACATACGCATTGACTACTACAAGGCGCTGACTATAAACGGAAGTGGAAGCCTGCGAGTTATGGGCGGGGGAATAAATATGTCTAATAGGGAACGCAGCAATGGCGGTAATGTTACCATAAACGGAGGCACGGTATTTGCCAGCAGAATTGGCGGATTACCCAACATCTTTTTTGATTTTGCCCGACTTTTTTTGAACATACACGGCAACGCGGTTGTAATTGCATCAAACATAACCAACTATGGCACAAGAACGGGCGGTATATTATTTAGCGGCGATAATGACGGCATATTCTACGGCACAAGCGTAACGCCAACGGCTGATTTTGAAATACCCTCCGGCAGAACACTGTCCGTTCCCAATGGCAGGACGCTGACCATTTCCGCAGGCATTACGGTAACGAACAACGGCAGTATAATCCCCGTCAACGGCTCAACCATAACGATAAACGGCACACTTTCAGGCAACAAAATACACGGTGCGAATGTTAGCGCGCCGATGCAAAGCTCCACAACACATAACAGTGTTACATTGACCGCCTCCACGCTTTTGGCGAATACACAGCAGAACATAGAGTACGCTGTGAGTACAAGCAACAATATCAGCGACATAATACACGATTGGCAGGACGAACTTACTTTTACCGGACTTACGGAAGGAACGGCATATTTCTTCGCCCGGTCGAAAGCAAATGACAACTTTGCCGCTGGAACACCGGCGGCGCTTACGGATATTATTGATATGAGCAACGCTACTCCCCTGCCGAGTGGAATAAGATGGACCTTTGCAAATAACATATATACTATTAGGGACGGTGCAAATGTTACCGTCATTGGAACATCGGCAAGCAATCGACGTATAGTGGTGCAGAGTAACGCCAGAGCGACAATAACGCTGGATAATGCAAGTATTCGTATGTACGATGCGTTGTCTATGTCCCCATTAGTTTTGAACAATGGCGCAGATCTGAACCTCATCATCACGGGCGACAACTATCTCACGGGAACCGGTACGGGCATACGGGTTGATAATGGCAGGACGCTCAAAATACTCGGCAACGGAAGATTGACTGTCGTTGGCGGGGAAACAATTGTATCAAATAATGCTGTGGGTATTGGCGGACAAACCTGTGGCAATATTGTCATAAACAGTGGCACGGTAATCGCCTCGAGCAGGGTTGCCGGAATAGGTAGTATGAGTTGGACTTATGTCAATGATGGTACTACTTTGACAATGAATGGCGACGCCGTCGTATATGCGTCAAGAGTGCAATTCAATACCGCCGCCGATATTGCCGCAGGAAGAAGAACAGGCGGCATTCTGTTTACAGATAATGCCGACGATGGCTTGTTCTACGGCACAAATGTAACACCAACCGCTAATTTTGAAATACCGGCGGGCAAAACGTTGACCGTACCCGCCGACGCGGCTTTGAATATACAGTCAAGCATAACAGTAACAAACAGCGGCAGCATAGTCCCCGCCGACGGCTCGACAATTACGGTAAACGGCACGATTTCGGGCAACAAGATAGACGGAGCAAATGCAAACGCACCGATGCGCGAATCTATTAGAGCTAACAGCGTTACATTATTTGCGTCCGGTCTATTGGCATATACGGGACAGAACATAGAGTATGCGGTAAGTTCAAGCGAAGACATCAGCGACATTATTGGCGTGTGGCAGGATGGGCTGACTTTCGGCGGACTTACAGAGGAAACGACATATTATTTCTTCGCGCGCTCAAAAGCTGACGCACATTTTGGAGCGGGTGCGGCGTCGGCTGCTACGGCGATAACGCCGAGCGGTATTTTCAGACCGGTTACGAACATAACAAACCTGCCCGAAACATTTTCAGCAGGCGTTCCGCTTGTCTTCGCCGTCATCGTAGAACCGGTCGCCGCCACCAACCAAATCATAATATGGTCTGTCAAAGACGCGGGAACAACGGGCGCAACCGTGAGCGGCAATACACTCTTCACCACTGCCGCAGGTACCGCTACTGTTACAGCGACTATTGCAAACGGCATTGCCGAGGGTACGGACTATACGCAGGATTTTGAAATTACCTTTTCTTTTACCCCGGTGTTGAATATTAGCGCACCCACGGCAACTATTGTCGGAGCTCCCCTCACTCTCACAGGAACGACAATTCCGTCTGACGCTTCAAACCGTACTATAACGTGGACTGTCAAAGATGCGGGAAGCGCCCGCGTAAGCATCATCGGCAATATACTTTACACCACGGCGGCGGGTACTGCTACCGTAACGGCGACTATCAAGGACGGCGCAGCCGTGGGCGTAGATTACGCGCGCGACTTTACTGTTAACGTATATGCGGAAGATGTGGTTATAAATATGAGTAACGCAAACCCGCCGTCAAGCGGAGAGGGCTGGACATATACGAACGATGTATACACGATTTTAGACGGCGCGGATGTAACTGTTATCGGAACATCCGCAAACCAACGGCGCATAGTTGTAGCCGAAAACGCAAAAGCAAAAATTACGCTGAATAGCGTATTAATTAATACAAATCAGACAAATGCTCCGAGCGGGCGTTCACCGCTGGTTCTAAACCAAGCTGCGGAGTTAGACCTAATCTTAATGGGGACAAATACCCTTGTGGGAAATGGCGCTGCTGTTCAAGTCTCCGCAGGAAGAACATTAAGGATAGACGGCACAGGAAGTTTAACGGCAACAGGCGGGTCAATAAACGGCGCGGGTATTGGCGGCGGTGTTGGCACAAGCAGTGTTGGCGGCAATATAATCATTAACGGCGGAACGGTTAGAGCCACTGGCGTAATTGGCATTGGTAATGGTGGATTAGCTCCCGCCGGTACTACCTTAACGTTAAACGGGAATGCGGTGGTATATGCTTCAAGCGTAAGCGATACGAACACGGCAAGAAGAACAGGCGGAATACTGTTTATCGGCAACAATAACGGCTTGTTCTACGGCAAAAATGTAAGCCCTACGGCTGACTTTGATGTGCCGGCAGACAGAACGCTGACTGTTCCAAACGGCTCATCATTGACAATACCCGCAGGCATAACGCTAACGAACAGAGGCAGTATAATCCCCGCCGACGGCTCGGCGATTACGCTAAACGGCACGCTTTCAGGCAACAAAATACACGGTGCGAATGTAAGCGCCCCGGCGCCGGCTTCTATTACTTCCGGCAGCGTTACGCTCAACCCGTCAATTCTTTTGGTGCAGACAGGGCAAAATATAGAATATGCGATAAGTTCGAGCGATAATATAGACGACATAATCGGCGCTTGGCAAGACGGCTTGACTTTCAACGGTCTTACGGGGGGAACGGTATATTATTTCTTAGCTCGGTCAAAGGCGAATGAAAATTTTTCACTGGGTACGGCTTCGGCGACAAGGATAAATGGCACGGGAGGGACTTTTTACGCTTTTGCCATACAAGCGGGAACAGGCGGCAGCATCCTAAACGGTGTTAGCGGCTATTATGAGGCAGGTACGGTTATAAATATCGCGGCAACCGCAGCGGCAGATTACTATTTTGTCAACTGGACTTCATCTGCCGGCGCTTGGTTTGATAATGCAAATAATGCAAGCACTACCTTCACTATGCCCGCAACTAATGTTACGGTTACGGCGAATTTTCTCCCTGTAAATGAACTTACGTTTAATGATGTAGCACTTGCGGCGGGAACGGTAGGTGTTTCGTACTACGAAACCATACCGCAAGCTACAAACGGAAGCGGCTCATACAGCTATGCGCTTACAGCAGGGGCTCCACCCGCAGGACTTACCTTTATTCCATTTGCTATGTTAATTATGGGAACACCAACAATGGCGGGTAGTTCGACCTTTACGATTACGGCAACTGATAATATTACAGGGGTAACAAAATCAGCGGAGATTACGATTGTCATATCAGATCCTGCTCCGCTTACATTCACCGCCACCGCGGCGTATGACATCCCCGCATCTATGGTAGCTACGGCAATCACAGCTATTAATGTATCGGGTGGCGTTTCAGGCGGCACAGCGCCCTACACATTCAGCGCAGTCGGTTTACCCGCAGGCATTAGCATTAGCGCAGCGGGCATAATCTCCGGCGCTCCAACAACGACGAGCGCGGCGGGAACGGCAACAATCACCGTAACAGACAGAGCAACGCCAACGGCAGAAACGGCAAGCATTACTATAAATTACGGTATAATTTCTTATGCTCCAACTTACACAATAACTTGGAACGCAAACGGCGGCGCCCCCGAGCCTGCACAGACAAGCATAACACACGGTAACAAAATCAGCGCCCCGACGCCGCCAATCAAAGACAACTTTGTTTTCAGCGGGTGGTTTAGCAATGAAGAACTGACTGTCGAATGGGATTTTAACGCTCCCGTTACCGCAAGCATAACCCTCTACGCCCGATGGCTTGCCCCCAACATAATCGACCTCGACAACGCTACCCCGCAGTCAAGCGGCGATGGCTGGAATTACAATATGTCCGTTTACAGCATTACAAACAACGCGAATGTTACCGTTATCGGTAGCAACGCGGGCAGTCAGCGACGGCTTGTGGTTGCAAACGGCGCAGTGGCGACGATTACGTTTAATAATGTGAGTATAACAGGGCTTGGTGACTATCAATCGCCGCTTTTGCTAAATATCGGTGCAAACGTTACGCTTACGCTTGCGGGCGACAATACCCTCACGGCAGGAAGCAATTGTGCGGCTATACAAGCCTCCTCCGGAACAACACTTAACATAAACGGTGCGGGTAGCCTGACAGCCCAAGGCGGCAACAGTGGCGCCGGCATCGGCGGCGGATTTATCGGCATCGACGGCGGATTTATCGGCAACAGCGGCACGCTTACCATCAACGGCGGTACGCTTACAGCGCAAGGCGGCAACGGCGCTGCGGGCATCGGCGGTGGATTTGGCGGCAACGGCGGAACGGTTACCATCAACGGCGGTATGGTTACAGCCCAAGGCGGCAACGATGCTACGGGAATTGGCGGCGGCAACTACGGCAACGGCGCCGCTGTTACTATCAACGGCGGTAATGTAACAGCAGTGAGTTCAAACTCCACGCTACCGGCAATCGGCAGCGGCGGTACGAGCAACGACGGAAGTGTTACCGTTACAGGGATATATGACTATTGGATAAATAACACCACCAACAGCGACCCCGGCGGCGACCCGACGCGCAGTATTTTTAACGAAGATATAACTACATTCAGTCCGTCAAACAATCTCCTCTATATCAGGCTTGAAATAGTTAGTTTCACAGTAATATGGAATGTAAACGGCGGCGCCCCCGAGCCTGCACAGACAACCGTAGCACACGGTAACAAAATCAGCGCCCCGACGCCGCCAACCAAAGACAACTTTATTTTCGGCGGGTGGTTTAGCAATGAAGAACTGACTGTCGAATGGGATTTTGCTACACATACGGTAACGGAAAACACGATGCTTTGGGCGAAATGGACAGCTAACGCCTACACTATAATCTACAACCTTAATAGCGGTGCGCAGGAAGACGGCGATTGGGATAGTTATACCTTCGGCATAGGCTTAACCCTTCCGACCCCAACGCGGGAACATTGGCAGTTCGGCGGTTGGTTTGACAACGCTGATTTTAACGCCCCGGCAGTTACAACCATCTCCACGACCGATACGGGCAATAAGGAATTTTGGGCGAAATGGATTGACGAAACCCTGCCCACAACGATAGTGCAACTCGAGCCGACGCTCGACAACCCACTCCGCGCCTGGATGCGCGGCGATATGTTGCACATCACAGGTTTGACCATCGGCGAAACGTTGAGCATCTACACCTCAACGGGCGTATTAGTGTATCAAAATCCAAAGCCGCAGAGCGCAGAAATAGATATAAACCTGACAACGCAAGGAGTGTATATCATTCAGTCGGGAAGGAAAACGGTTAGGGTGGTAGTGGTAAATTGAAAATAGTTATCAGTGGACAGTTTTTCAAAGGTTTCCCTTACCGGGAAATTTCTGGAATAGCCCAATTGCATTGCATAATCATATTGCTCTGAATATATGATGATTACAAAATATGTTCTATTCGGGCACTATTTTTACCTCCACGAGCCGCAAATTCCCATTAGGCTTCAGTAGGCAGGCGATACTGCTTGCCCGTTTGCGCGTTTAACTTGCTGATGAAATCCTGAACATCGTCCCAACTGACATTTACTACAGGAAAATCGCTACGTTTAATAAGCGACGGATTATTGCCCATAATAGCAAACCACTGCCCCGAAGTGACCACACACTTGCCGATATTGAAACTGCTGACGATTACCTGATGGGAAGGTTTTTCATCATAAGAACAATTATCGCTTGGTTCTGTGGTGCAACCCATTGTAAATGTGCCACCCTGAACAAACACCATTTCCGGTTCGCCCGGATGGCGTTTTGAGGAACAAGCAGAAAAAACAGTACACACGGCTACTAAAATCAAATACATTCTTTTCATTTTAAAATCCCCAATTGTCTTCCGCCTCGCCTTCGACCCAAAAAAATCGACTTCGATTTGGAACTGCAAAAATAGGTATATATTTTTACAAAACAAGAAAAAAAGTTTTTTTTCGAAAAAAAATAGTATTTTTGCAGAAAAAATGAGATAAAAATGTTAGATAAAAGATTATTATTAACGTACGAGGATGATGATTTTATGTTCTTATCAACAAAAAAGTTTATAAGAATTTATGATGAAATCGGCATAGATAATGAAGTAAAAAGATATAGCAAGAAAAATAATCTCGTTCGAATAAACGGTAAATCATATTTTATGAAATGGTCATCGTGCTGGAATAATTTAGAATGTTACACCGAACACATCGCCAGCACATTCATTCGTGAGTGCGGTTATTCCGCCCAAGAAACAATGATGGGAATTTACGGTAATTCACCAGTTGTTTTATGTAAAGATTTTACCGAAGAACATGGTGTATTAAAAACATTTGGCCAAATTTGCCTTAACAAAGAATTGTGGATTTATGAATATGAGTTAGAACATCTGATAAGTTGTTTCAAAGATATTGAAAATTGTAATGTTGATGCTTGTGTGACTAAACTTTGGGAAATGTGTTTATTTGATATTTTGATAAAAAATATTGATAGACACTGTGCAAATGGCGGTTTTTGTTGTAAGAACGGCGAAAATATTTTGTCTCCTCTTTTTGACAATGCTCAATCTCTGTTTCATGACATTGAAGATGATAAAAATTTCATGATAAATACTCCCAGAGGCATGCTAACACCCGATTTGCAGTATTTTTGGTTTGAAGATAGACACAAAAATAAGTGCCCAAGTGATGTTCTTGACAAATTTAAAGAAATTGACGTTATTTCAGCGATGGATAGAAGTACAGTTGGGATTAAGGAAGATTGGAGAAGTTTTTATCGCTCTGTCGTTTACTATCGGCACAAATGTCTAATCAAAGGGGAAGAATTTGTTTGGGAAGGAATGAAGTGATTTGTTAATAATCTTCTGTATATCAATTATTTTCAATACTAATTCGTTGAACGGTAATTTTTCGCCGTAAATCATACTTTCAACCATTTCGTGATAGTCTTTTTCCCACAACGGCAACAAGTCCGGCGGCGGAAGTATCTGAATATTCGGCGGATAATGCTTTGTGTAATCAACGCCTTCCAAACGGCTGAATTTGCTGCGATGCGCTACTATCGTATCGTGCAAATTTTTGTCTTCCAACGCTTTTTGAAAAAATGGCGTTCGCGAT
>Ga0099364_10010247_pt1 | contig 12897 bp, 13 predicted proteins | sample TergutTh196P3_FD_73070 | JGI IMG/M metagenome (GOLD analysis project Ga0099364, IMG submission 73070) | Microcerotermes parvus P3 segment gut microbial communities from Pointe-Noire, Republic of the Congo - Th196 P3 | ecosystem: Host-associated > Arthropoda: Insects > Digestive system > Gut ...
GTGGAACCCATGAGCAATAAAGCGATAGTGGAAACAATAAAGACCGAGATAGACGTTCAAATAGCTTCCGGCAAAAACAGCCTGCTGATAACCCCCGGCAATTATGGCCGGGACTTCGCTTCGAGCGAGTTTGGGTTTAACATCGATGATGCGGTTAAATGCTCAAATTTTATCGGAGAGACGCTGGACTACGCCTGCTTAAAAGGCATAAAACAGATCACGTTGATAGGCCACGCGGGAAAATTGGTAAAGCTGGCCGGAGGCATTATGAATACCCACTCCGATATTGCCGACTGCCGCATGGAGATCATAGCGGCTCACTCGGCCTTGATGAATGCACCCGCAGAGACGATTCGGCAAATTATGGCGTGTATGACAACAGAAGCCGCTGTCGGGATAATGAAGCAAATCGGTGTAAATGATTCAGTCTGGGAGAGTATCGGTCAAAAAATGGGCTTTCATCTTCGGGAGAGGACACGGGGAAGCGTTCAAGTGGAATACATTGTTTTTACACAGGAACACGGTGTTTTATGCAGGGGTTGCTGAGTGGGGAGCAATATGAAGGGCAAACTGTATGGGATAGGAACAGGTCCGGGCGACCCGGAGCTTCTGACGCTTAAAGCCGTTAACACTATACAAAAATGCGGTGTTATCGCCGTGCCAAAGACGGGGAGCGGGGATAGAGCAGCCTTTGCCATAATCGAAAAATTCATCAATGGAAAAGAGTTGCTTGAATGCCGCTTTTCTATGGAAAGAGACATAGAAAAGCGAAAGGAAACCCGGCAAGTTGCCGCTACGGACATAATTAAGTATTTGGCTGACGGAAAAGAAGTAGGCTTTATTACGTTGGGCGACCCGACAACCTATTCCACATACATGTATGTACATGAAATCATAACGAGCAAGGGTTACGACGCGGAAATCATTCCGGGTGTCACATCGTACTCGGCTGCCGCCGCCGCGCTCGGCATAGCTCTTTGCGCGGGTGAAGAAACACTTACAATCATCGGACGCAGCAAAAATATTGATGCACTGCTGGATGTTCCCGGAAACAAGGTCATTATGAAATCAGGTAAAAATCTGATGAGTGTACTTAATAAATTAAAATGTCGCGGTTATGGGGACAGGACGAAAATCGTATGCCGCGTAACGTCGGACTGTCAGCGCTTGTATGACAGCATAGAGGAATATGAAAAATCGCCGGAGACCGGATATTTTACAACGCTAATCGTAAAGGAGGAGATATAAATGGTTTATTTTGTTGGTGCGGGGCCGGGCGACAAGGAACTGATTACGGTGAAAGGAATGAAAATTTTATCGGCGGCAGATTGCGTCATTTATGCCGGTTCATTGGTCAACCCTGAATTGCTCGGCTATGTAAAAACTGGATGCGACCTCCATGACAGCGCGAAAATGACTTTAGAAGAAGTCACCGGAATCATGTTGAAAAATGAAAAGGACGGATTGCTTACGGCACGTTTGCACACAGGCGACCCAAGCATTTATGGAGCGGTAAAAGAACAGATTGACATACTCACAGCAAACGGCATCCAGTATGAAATCATACCGGGCGTAAGCTCATTTGCCGGAGCCGCTGCCGTGCTGGGTGTTGAGTATACCTTGCCCGGCGTCAGCCAAACGGTTATTTTGACAAGAATAGAGGGACGGACGCCTGTTCCCGAAAGAGAGAGGGTTACAGAACTTGCGAAAATACAGGCGTCAATGGCAATTTTCCTTTCCGGAGGCATGCTCCCCGAACTCTCCGAAAAGTTGATTGAAGGCGGTTATCCGAGGGACACTCCCGCCGCTATTGTTTACAAGGCCACATGGCCGGATGAAAAAATCATACGGACGACAATCAAGGAGTTGCCGGAAGCCGGAGAAAAAGGAAAAATAAGTAAAACGGCGATTATTTTAGTCGGCAACTTTCTCGGCGGTGAATATGAACGGTCTTTTTTGTACAATCCTGAGTTCACGCACGGATTTAGGGGAGTTGAGAGTGGAAAGGCGTGACATGAAGAATGTGTTCATCTTGTCGTTTACGGAAAAAGGGGAATTTCTCGCGGATACAATAGCCTCAAAAATAAGGAAAGTACAGAACGAATCCGGCGTAACGGCAAACAGGGTTTCCGGGTTATTTGAATATGTTAAACCTATTTTTGCTGCCGGCAATGTGCTGATATTCATTGGAGCTATGGGCATTGCGATCAGAGCCATCGCACCGTTTATAAAGGACAAGCACACAGACCCGGCTGTTCTTGTGGTTGACGAATACGCGCGGTTTGTCATCCCCATTCTTTCGGGACACGAAGGCGGCGCGTATGATTACGCCCGAAAAATAGCGGCGTTAATGGAAGCCATCCCCGTTATTACATCTGCCAGAGACGCGGGTATTTTCCACGTGGGCATAGGAGCAAGAAAAGATGCGGACGTCGATTCGCTGGAAGACTTCTTCCTTGAAATCTTAAACAACTTGTCAATACCTTTACAAGCTGTGGCATCTATTTCTTCTATTGACTTGAAGAAAGATGAAGAAGCGATAACCGCTTTATCTGAAAAATATCGTATTCGTTATTTAACATACAGTTCTGAGGAACTAAACACCGTCGCGTATATGTTTGATCAATCGGATTTTGTGAGAGAGACAACGGGAACGGGAAATGTCTGCGAAGCTGCGGCATATCTGTCCTCAAAAAATGGGATTATGGTATTGCCAAAAGCCGCGAAAAATGGGACCGCTATAGCTATCGCAAAAGAATCGTGGAGGGTATCCTTTGAAACTGATAATGACAGGGCTTGACCATAATCGGTCAGACATTGAAATTAGGGGAAAATTTGCGCTTACAAAAGAGAAAGCCGGGAGAATCCTCACGTCTGTTAAAGGGAGCGATCTTGTGTCCGGATGCGTTATAATATCCACTTGCAACAGGACGGAGCTTTATGTTTCAGTCCCCGCAGACGCCGTGTTTGAGCCATCTAAAACACTTTGCGATATGCTGTACAGGGATTTTTCAGAATATAAACATTTTTTCACGGAAAGGTCTGACGAACAGGCGATAAACCATCTTTGCCGTGTGGCTTCCGGGTTGGATTCACAAATTATTGGCGACGACCAGATTATTACTCAAGTCCGTGAAGCTTTGGAGTCATCCCGTGAGAAGAATTGCACGGACAGCTATATGGAGACGATGTTCAAGACAGCTATACAAGCGGCAAAAAAAGTAAAAACAAACGTTATACTTAAATCACTTGGGACTGATTCTGTGCCGGATAAAGCTGTTGCAAAACTAAGAACAATTTGCTCATTAGCAAATCAGAACGCCGTTGTTATTGGTAATGGGCAAATGGGCAGGCTTGTTTCAGAGCTGCTGATCCATGAAAAAGTAAATGTGACCGTTACATTGCGGGAGTATAAAAGAGGTGCCATACAAGTCCCGAAGCGGGCCAATACGATAAGTTACAGTGAACGCTATAAGGCGATTGAAAATGCGGATATCGTGGTCAGCGCCACATCAGGCCCGCACTTTACGCTCACATATAATGAGCTTGTTAAGTTGGCGCATATACCTGAGAGCATTATTGATTTAGCCGTCCCAAGAGACGCCGAACCATCTATTGGAGAAATTCCCGGTGTTACTTTGCTGACCATAGACGAAATATCGGCTGATAGCCGCAAAATACCACCCGAAAGCATTACCGAGATTGATTCAATAATTAACAAACATATTGAGCAGTATTACCGCTGGCTTGCGTTTAAGGAAAGTTTTGTCTACGTTGGAGGATCGTCATGACGAAAATATATGCGGTTGGAATAGGCCCCGGTGAAGAGGGGTATCTCGCTCCAAAGGCTAAAGAAGCACTGTTTCAATGCGACGCCATTGTCGGATATACGGGTTATATAGAGCTTATAACCGAACTTGTACAGGGAAAAAAGGTAATCGCCACAGGAATGAAAGGGGAAACCGAACGCTGCGAGGTAGCTATAAACGAAGCGCTTAAAGGATTGCAGGTGTGCGTCGTTTCCAGAGGAGACGCCGGGATATACGGTATGGCTTCTCTGCTTTACGAATTGGCTGAAAAGCATCCCACAATTGAAATTGAGGTTATCCCCGGCATTACGGCTGCGGTTTCTGCGGCGGCTATATTGGGTTCACCGCTGACGAACGACTTTGCTGTTATCAGTCTCAGCGACTTGTTAACTCCGTGGGAAATAATCGAAAAAAGACTTGACGCCTGTTCCGCCGCCGACATGGTATTGTGTCTTTACAACCCACAGAGCAAAAAGAGGAGCGGCTACCTCGAAAAGGCTTGTTCCATTGCACTCGGCCATAAATCTTCCGATACGAAATGCGGCTATGTACGGAACGCTTTCGGGGGTGGCGATATGGAAAGCCGTACATGCACCCTTGCCGAATTGCGAAAAGCAAATGTTGATATGTTCACCACTGTTATTATAGGAAATTCCGGTACAAGAATAATCAATGGCAGGTTAGTCACCGTTAGAGGGTATAAAGTATGAGGGCCTTGATTTTTGGCGGTACGATCGAGGGGCGAAAAATAAGTAAGGCGTTGTCAAGCGCAGATATTGACGTTACGCTGTCCGTGGCGACTGAATTTGGCCGGAATATAGCGAAAAACACCGGCGCCAACATTCTCTCGGACAGGCTTGAAAAAGCGGAAATGACAGCCATGCTGGGTCAAGGCGCTTTTGACATTGTAATCGACGCCACGCATCCCTATGCGGTCGAAGTCACGAAAAATATCCGCTCCGCTTGTCTGGATGCCGGAGTAAAATATTACCGGCTAAAAAGACCGGAAAGCGCGGAGATCACGGGCATTACATACGTCCCGGACATGTATGCCGCAGTGGAAATTCTAAATAAAAACGATGAAAAAGTTTTGCTGACCACAGGGAGCAAAGAATTGGAGCCGTTTACTCATGTGAGAAATTACACCGAGCGGTTTTTTGTCCGTATTCTATCCACGCAAGCATCGCTCCAAAAAGCGCTTGAACTTGGTTTTCGCGGGTCAAATATCATCTGTATGCAAGGCCCTTTCGATATGGAAATGAATGCGGCGACCCTTAAAATGACAGGCGCAAAATATTTGCTTACAAAGGATTCGGGGTATGTCGGGGGTTTTGAAGCCAAAATCTCGGCGGCACTCTCTATCGGATGCGAGGCAATTGTGATAGCGCGTCCGGTACAGGAAGAAGGTTATTCCCTTAAAAAACTGTTAGAGATATTCAATATCAATGAAGATAAAACCATGGAAGACACAGCGTTTTTTCCGTTCTTTGTTGACATTAGAAGAAAAAAGATACTCGTTATTGGCGGCGGCAATGTGGCTGAGAGAAGGATACGTATTTTATCATCTTATGGCGCGGACATCACCGTTATTTCACCTGAAATAACCGAGAATATTGAAAAGTTGGCGTCACGCTGCATAAAGAAAAAATATCAAATCGGCGATATAGCCGCCATTAGACCTTTTCTTGTCTTGACGGCGACCGACGACAGGCAGGCAAACCATGATGCGATGCTTGAAGCAAAGAGCTTTGATATTCATATATCCGTCGCGGATTGCCGCGAGGAATGTACTTGTTACTTTCCGGCGATTACGGAAAACGAGAGCTTTATCGCAGGGCTTGTATCGAAAAACGGCGACCACTCAGGCGTGAAGCGGACGGCTGAAAAAATAAGGAGGCTGTTATGAAAAGAAAAATTAGGATAGGAAGCCGCGACAGCGTTCTGGCAATCAAACAGGCTCAGATTGTGATGGATACAGCCCGAAATCCGGACATAGAGTTTGAGCTTATCTTTATTAAAACAACAGGTGATAAAATCTTGGACAGAAACTTGGACGATCTCGGAGGCAAGGGTTTATTCATAAAAGAGCTCGAACAGGCGTTGATGAACTGCAGCATTGACATAGCCGTACATAGCTATAAGGATATGCCCTACGAGGATACGTACGGCTTACCGGTCGTGGCCTTATCCCAAAGGGGATATCCCTTTGACGTGTTGGTTCTGCCGGAAGGCGTTACCGAGCTTGACAAGAGCAAACCCGTTGGTTCTTCAAGCCGGCGGCGTACAATACAATTTAGTCGATTGCACGAAGGCTTTGAGATAAAAGCGGTACGGGGCAATGTGCCGACACGGCTGTCAAAGTTGGACAACGGCGAATATTCCGCGTTGATATTAGCGCAAGCCGGCCTTAACCGATTGTGTCTCGGACACAGGATTTCCCACATCTTCACTCTCGATGAAATGATCCCGTCAGGCTCACAAGGAATTTTGGCGGTTCAAGGCAGACAGGGAGAAGATTATTCGTACCTTGACAGCTTTCATAATCGTGAATCTGAAATTGTATCCAAAGCGGAAAGACAATTCTTGAAAACATTGGGCGGCGGCTGTACATCGCCCGTCGCAATTTACGGCGAGTTAAATAATAAAAATCTGCTGCTAACAGGAATGTATGTTGACGCTTTCGGCAACGTGGAAACAGGAAAAATCAGCGGCGATGCGGGGTGTGCGGAATATCTCGGCGAAACACTTGCGAAGCAGCTTGTAGGGAGATAAGCCATGGTTACATTAATCGGAGCAGGCCCCGGCGATAAAGCGCTTTTAACGCTCAAAGGAGCAGAGCGGATACAAAACGCCGACGTCGTCCTCTATGACCGCTTTGTCAGCGAGGATATTTGGGCAATGATACCGGATACCGCCGAAAAAATAGACGTAGGCAAAAACGCGGGAAACCATCCCGTACCGCAGGACGAAATTAACCGGTTGCTCTTGGAAAAAGCGCAGCAGGGGCTTACTGTTGTCAGGCTTAAAGGCGGCGATCCGTTTGTCTTTGGGCGCGGCGGCGAGGAATTGGAACTTCTTGCCACAAACAATATACCGTTTGAGGTTGTTCCCGGCGTCACAGCCGCTATCGCCGGAGCAGCTTATGCCGGAATACCTGTGACACATAGGGGGTTTGTTTCGTCTTTGCACGTTATCACAGGCCACGCGAAGAACAACGAACCCACAAGCATAGATTATGACGCGCTCGTCCGCGCAAACGGTACGTTGATATTTATGATGGGTGTGGCGGCCATTGAAGAAATTTGCGCGGGATGTATTGCCGCCGGAATGGATAAGCATATGCCAGCCGCAATCGTGGAAAACGCCACAACGGTTGTGCAGCGCAAGTTTACCGGGACTGTTGAAACACTACCCGCGATAGTTCTTAGTAACCGAGTCCGGTCACCCGCTGTAATCATCATAGGGAAAGTCTGCTCGCTTTCCGAGCGTTACGATTGGTTCGGCAAAAAACCGCTTCTTGGCAAACGTATCGTTGTAGCGCGGACGAAACCCGGCATATCGAAACTGTCGGACGGTCTTAGGGAGTTAGGCTGCCATGTGTTTGAAATGCCATGTCCCAAAATCATACCGTTATCCTTTTCGCTTGAAAATATGCAGAGTTACTCATGGCTGGTGTTTACAAGCAGCGTGGGTGTGAACGTATTTTTTGATACTTTGATTGAAAGCGGAATTGATATAAGAGCGCTTTACAATTTGAAAATAGCTTGTGTAGGAACCGAGACGGAAAAAGAAATAAGCAAGCGCGGATTAAAAACCGATTACCATCCCTCTGAATATAACGGAGCTGCATTGGCGCGCGGATTGTGTAAGCGGATTAAAAAAGGTGAAAAGTTATTTATTGCCAGAGCAAAAGACGGCGCGGAGGACTTGACGCGGATACTAACGGACGATGGATTTGATTTCGATGATGTGGCTATATATGAAAAATTACATGATTCAAACGAAGTAGCGATAGGTGACGCCGATTTCGTGGCGCTGACAAGCTCATCGGCGGTAGAGTGGTTTGCCAAAAGCGTTGTAGATGTGGATTGGCGTAAAGTGAAAGCCGTTTGTATCGGTCAGCGGACAGCGGCTACTGCCGAATCTTACGGTATGGATATTTACATTTCAAAGGAATCCACAATAAACAGCATGATAGAAAAAATAAAGGAGTTGAGCTTGTAAAATGGAAAGAACAAGGCGACTGCGAAGCGGCGAAACGATTAGGCGTTTGACGCGAGAAACACGGATTTCACCCGACGCCCTTGTCTATCCGCTTTTTGTGCGGGAAGGCAATGGGATCACAGAAGAACTATCCTCGCTTCCGGGACAAATCAGATATAGCCCCGATACTTTGGCCAAAGGCATTGACGCGGCTTTAGGCGCAGGTGTGCGTTCATTTCTGCTTTTTGGCATTACCGAATCAAAAGATGAAAACGGCTACGGCGCGTATGATGAAAACGGCGTCGTCCAGCAATCTCTCAGAAACGTCAAGAGGTCTTTTGGAAAAGATGCTTTACTGATTACCGATGTTTGCCTGTGTGAATATACTTCTCACGGTCATTGCGGCTTGACCCGAAATGATACCGTGGACAATGACAGTACCTTACCTCTTTTGGCGAAAACAGCGCTTTCGCATATCAGTGCGGGCAGTGATATGGTCGCCCCTTCCGGCATGATGGATGGGACAGTCGCCACGCTCCGAAACGGTTTAGACGCGGATGGCTATATAGATGTGCCTATCATGAGTTATGCCGCAAAATACGCTTCTGCATTCTATGGCCCGTTCAGGGACGCCGCAGGCTCAGCGCCGCAATTTGGGGACAGGAAAACTTATCAAATGGATTACCACAACGGGAGAGAAGCTTTAAGACGGATTCATGCGGACATAGACGAAGGAGCGGATATTATCATAGTAAAACCCGCCTTGCCTTCTCTGGACATTGTTTCCAAAGCGCGAGAAGAAATAAGGCTGCCAATAGCGGCTTACAGCGTCAGCGGTGAATACGCGATGGTAAAAACGGCGGCGGCTTCCGGATTCATTGATGAATACAAAATCATGTGTGAAAGCGCTGTCAGCATTTTTCGAGCGGGAGCGGATATTTTAATTACATACTACGCTAAAGAGTTAGCGAGGGCGATATTGAAAGGAGACGTCGGATGATTAAAATCAGTAGGGCCAATAACCTGTCGCCCAAGAGCGCGCAATTGTTTGAAAGAGCGGCTAAGGTAATGCCCGGAGGGGTCAACAGCCCCGTCCGTGCATTCAAGGCAGTCGGAGGAAACCCTTTATTTATCGGCAAAGCGGACGGTTCTAGGATTTACGACGCGGACGGCAACAGCTACATTGATTACGTATCCTCATGGGGGCCGATGATTCTTGGGCATAACAACGCCGCGATCCGTAAAGCCGTAAAAAGTGCGACGCAAAATGGTTTGAGCTTCGGCGCGCCTACGGAAGCCGAGGTGAAATTGGCCGAAAAAATCACCGGCTTTACCGGTATTGAAATGGTGCGAATGGTGAACTCCGGGACGGAAGCGGTTATGAGCGCCCTGCGCCTTTCCCGCGCATATACAGGGCGCAGTAAAATCATCAAATTTGAGGGATGTTATCATGGACATACTGACAGTATGCTCGTTAAGGCAGGGTCAGGCGCGCTTACGACAGGCCGGCCGGACAGTCTCGGCGTCCCTGACACAGTAGCCAAGGATACTCTTATCGCAACCTATAATGATTTGGTTTGCGTTGAAAAGTTGTTTAAAAAATATGAAATTGCCTGTGTAATTGTCGAGCCGGTTGCGGCCAATATGGGCGTGGTGCTGCCGCAGGACGGTTTTTTGGGCGGGCTTAGAGAGCTTTGTGACACATACGGCGCGTTGCTGATATTTGATGAAGTTATAACAGGCTTCCGGCTTGGCAAAGGCGGCGCACAGGCGTATTACGGCGTCCGCGCGGATTTGGTGACATACGGTAAAATCATCGGCGGCGGGATGCCTGTCGGGGCATACGGCGGCAAGAAAAAAATCATGGAACTTATTTCCCCTTGCGGCGCTGTCTATCAAGCAGGAACGCTTTCGGGCAACCCAATCGCTATGGCGGCAGGTCTTGCCCAGCTCGAAGCTCTTGAAAATGAGAATGTCTACAGTCACATAAACCAAATGGGCATTAAACTGGCGAATGGGATGTCAGAAATAGCGAATAATTTGGGGATAAAAGCCTGCGTAAACCAAGTAGGCTCGCTCGCCTGCCAGTTCTTCGGAATAGAAACGGCAGACAGCTATCAATCGGTTAAAAATGCGGACACGGCGTTCTACGCCCGCTATTTCCGCGAAATGCTGGCATCAGGCGTATATCTCGCGCCGTCACAATTCGAGGCAATGTTTGTCTCATTCGCGCACACCGAAAACGACATAAACGAAACACTTGAAAAAGCGAAACAAGCACTGAGGCGCGCTTCGCCCGCAGTTGAAAGTTGAAAGTTGAGAGACGGTATATATGAAAGGTATTCTTGTGATTGCTCATGGGAGCAGGGCGAAAGAAACGGAAGACACTTTGGACGCAGTTTTGTCGATGGCAAAAACAAAACTGCCTGAAATCGCAATGGAGTGCGCGTTTATGGAGTTTTCCGACAGAACGGTCGAAAAAGGCGTCCATGCACTAGCGGATAAGGGCGTCACGGAAATAAGAGTCGTGCCATATTTTCTGTTCATGGGCATTCACATAAAGGAAGATATTCCGAACATGGTGGCAGAATGCGCGGCGAGTTTTCCGAACATCAAAATCACGATGGGGCAGCCGCTTGGCGTTGACCGGCGCCTTGCAGAAATTCTCGTTGACCGAATAAAAGGATAAACGGCATGAAAGAAAAACTCTATATAATCGGTTTCGGCCCCGGCGACGAGTTCAATCTCACTGAATGCGCAAAAACCGCGATTGAAACGGCGCAAAGGGTTTTTCATACGAGAGATATCCCTTTGCCAAAAATAATGTCGGAACTATCTAAACCCGTAAGCGGAATAACAGCGGTACTTGTCAGCGGCGACTGCGGTTTTTTCAGCGCGGCAAAAACGGTTATAAGGGATTATTCGGACATTTATGACGTGGACGCAATACCCGGCATCAGCAGCATCCAATACTTCAGCGCGAAAATCAAAACATCCTATGACGACGCCGCCCTCATCAGCTTGCATGGCAGATATGGGAACATCGCGGCAAAAGCGGCATATAACAAAAAAATCTTTGCCTTGACGGGCGGCGAAAACCGCGTCCGCGATATTTGCGGCGCTCTGTGCCGATACGGGCTTGGCAATGCATATATCAGCGTGGGAGAACGCCTTTCCTACTGCGACGAGAGGATTGTCCGCGGCACGGCACATGAATTAAAAGACATGGATTTTGACAGTCTTTCGGTGATGCTTATTGAAAACCCATCAGCCGCAAATCCCCATATGCCGCTCCGCGACGACGCTTTTGAGCGCGGCGATATCCCCATGACCAAAGAGGAAATACGCTGTATATCAATTCATAAGCTAGGCATCTCTCCTCAAGACATTGTGTTTGACATCGGCGCGGGGACAGGCTCGGTATCGGTTGAAATGGCGAGGAAAGCCTTCGACGGCTTTGTCTACGCCTTGGACGCAAAAGATGACGCCTGCGCTCTCATTCGGGAAAACGCCGCGAAACACGGCGCCTTCAATATCGAAATCATATGCGGGGAAGCACCCGCCGCGCTCGACAGTCTGCCCGCTCCCGACAAAGCCTTTATCGGCGGAAGCTCGGGCAATATGGACGGTATCCTCGAAAAACTAACGGCATTGAATCCCGCTGTTAAAATCGTCGCCAATGCCATAACCATTCAAACGCTGAATCAAATACTCGAAGGCTTTGAAAAGTATGGTATTACCGACAAAGATATTATTTGCGTAAACATCGCCAAATCCAAGAAAGCAGGCGATTACGACATGATGATTGCGCAAAATCCCGTGTACATCATCACAGGAACGGGAGGCAAGGCTCTATTATGAACCTAATAACAAATCCGACAGAAATCGAAAAGCGAAGCTTCGAAATTATTTCTTCAATGCTCGCGGACAGGGAGTTTGACCCGCTGCAAATCAATGTGATAAAGCGAGTCATACATACAACGGCCGATTTTGACTACGCCGACAACATGGTATTTTCCGACGGCGCGGTTATGATTGCAAAAGAAGCTTTGAAAAACGGAGCGCGGATTGTCACCGACACCAATATGGCGAAGTCCGGGATAAACAAAAGAGCCGCCCTGCAGCTAGGCTGCGATTTGCACTGCTTCATTGATGCGCCTGAAGTTGCCGAAGCCGCGCTGAAAAGCGGTTTCACGCGGGCACGGGAAGCGGTTGATTGGGCTGCCGATACACTTGAAAACCCAATGATTTTCGTAGTGGGAAACGCCCCGACCGCGCTTATGAGGCTTTATGATTTAATAACCGCCCGCACCCTGTCCCCATCTTTGATAATCGCGGCGGCGGTGGGATTTGTGAATGTAGTGGAATCAAAAGAGATGATTATCGAGCTTGATGTGCCGTATATAGCCGCCAAAGGGCAAAAAGGCGGAAGCAATGTAGCGGCAGCCATTTGCAACGCGCTACTCTACGAAACGATAGGGCGGAACCTCACAGTAGTATAGCTAGAAATATTCTCTGTTCAGATGGTGTCCGGGAGAGGGGGTTTTTGAAGCGTTTCTCCACGGCATGAGGCGGCAGCCAATGCCAAGTTACCCACTTAAAGTTTAAAGAAGCTTCAAAAAGCACCTCTCTCGGATACCATCTGAACAGACCGCTGCAAAAGGAGGGATAATCAAAATGAAATTGTGAGAGACGATGAGAGTATTGGTATTTATCGATGTAAAAAAAGGAGGAGAAATCAAAATGAAACTGAGCAAAATCGAAAAAGTGGTGATGTGTTTTGGGATAATGTTAGCGGTCTGTTCAGATGGTATCCGAGAGAGGTGCTTTTTGAAGCTTCTTTAAAATTTAAGTGGGTAACTTGGCATTGGCTGCCGCCTCATGC
>Ga0099364_10010248_pt1 | contig 12897 bp, 12 predicted proteins | sample TergutTh196P3_FD_73070 | JGI IMG/M metagenome (GOLD analysis project Ga0099364, IMG submission 73070) | Microcerotermes parvus P3 segment gut microbial communities from Pointe-Noire, Republic of the Congo - Th196 P3 | ecosystem: Host-associated > Arthropoda: Insects > Digestive system > Gut ...
AGTGCACACACCGCGCTTTTGCGGGCACGCATCGAGCGCGGGAACCTTGTTCTTGGCCTCTTCCACCTGGCGCGGCTTGCGAACGAGTTGATTGATTGTCGGCATGCTTAAGGATTCCAAAAAACCGAGGCAGCCCAGCGCGGGCCGCCTCGGCGGTTTATTCCGGCTTGTGGCCAACCTGACGGTTTGCTAACCACAAAGGGGGGAAGGATATAACGCACTGGCAACGAAGTCAACGTATCAAAACCGATATTGTTACCGCTTTTGAGACACTTCTGCCTGAAGGCGGGGCGGCTCGATACAGTTTTGGGGAGCCTTCAGTTCCAGGCTGTGTTTTGTCTCGCCCGACTCCGCCAGGAGCGTATGAAACAGTTATGACAAACAGGTAAAACCGCCCTGCCCCGGCTGCTCTATATGTTATAATGTAAATTTACGCTTGGTTGACCGCATAACCGTAACAACTATAGCAAGGGAAACCCTGTCATGAACATCGACAAAAAGAAAAAAATCATTGGCGCGTCCGTCCTGGCCGCAGTGGTATTTATTGGGGGCAGTTATTGGGCTGGCAAAAGCACCGAAAACACGTTCCGAAAGAGCATGGAGGAAATGGCCGATTATGGCGTCAAAGTAACGTTGCTCGAATACCGGCGCGGCATTTTCAGCGCAACGGCGCGCACTGAATGGGTTCTCTCGCGTTCCGGAAAGGTTCCGCTGACTCTACCCTTCAAGCACAATATCCGGCATGGTCCTTTTTTGGTTCTGGCTTCGGCAGCGAGCATCCGTTCCGAGTTGATGCCCTCAAATGAGCTCTCCGCCCTGCTCGTCGACACTCTTGGCGGTGATTCATTCATTGGCAAGATATCTCTCACAGTCAAATCGACATTCGTCGGAGGTGGAGAACATTATATCCGCATCGTTTCGCCCAAATTCGAGGCATATGCCGGAGAAAACCGGGCCTTGCTGTCCTGGGACGGGCTGGACGGCAAGATCACCATGGATTCCGGCTTGTCAAAAATAAGGGCGAAAGTTGTCATAAACGGTTTATCCACGACCGAGAGCAAAGACGATCTTCTGCGGGTGAACCGTGTCACGCTTCAAACCGACATGAAGAAAGCCAGGGGCTATGAGTTTGTTTTTCTCGGCGCGTCGAGTCTGGTTCTCAACAAACTCTCGTACCAGGGCACAGACGAAAATACTGGCGCAATCCGTGCTTATGCGTTTGAAAATGCCCGTGGCGAAACCGGCACGGCACTCAAAAACGGAGGGTTGAACATAAAAATCCGGGCCGGAGCAGACGCGCTCGTCCTGGGGAACTCGAAGGCCACCATCCACAAGCCCGGAGCGACGTTCCTGTTTGAGAATATCGATGCACAGGTATTGGAAGCCATTTCACGGGCCGCACAGGCTCAGAACGGAGAAAGCGAACGAGAGCAGAATTCGATTTTCTCTCTCGAAGAGCATGTACAGTCGTTTCTGAAGCGTAAGCCTGCGTTCTCTATCAAAGAGGTCAGCGCAGGCTGGCCGGAAGGCGCAACGACGGGAAATTTCCGCTTTGCATACACGGGTGACGGCAATTTCGACCTGTTCTCTCTTGCCGATCTGGCTGTCGATTTGCAATTCAGCCTGCCGCTTGCGCCGATCAATCGCCTGTTGGAAGAACAAGCCTCCCAAGGGTACTCCGAAGAAACAAGAAAACAGGTCGAAATAATCAATTCCATGATTAACAAAGGCTTCCTGACCGAAGAGGATGGCGTTTTGAGTGCTGACGCGAGTCTCAATGACGGCACTCTGAGTCTGAAGGGTCAGCCGAAATCGCTGGAGGTTTTGCAGGAATTGTTGGAGATTTTCTGAGGGGTGTAGCGAACGCAGGGTGGGCAAAGCGAAGCGTGCCCACCGGGAGGTGACAGGGCTGCGCCGAACACCTGGACGAGTCCCCCGATTTCTGCCGCAGGGCCAGGTGTTACGGTTTTGTAGGCCTCCGAAGAAAGCTCTCGTGGCAACGGGTTGATGGGGTAGAACCAACATTCGTGTCACAAAGTGCCATTTAGACTAAATGCATAAACACGAAAGCAGGAAGCCAGAAACGGCCACACGGTCTAGAACAAGAAGTCGTGCAAGTTTCTCTATTTGTAACGGCTCGCGTTTGAAACCGTCCCGGCTCGCAATCGACGTGGGAAACGGCTCGAATTATCTGCACCTGACGGACATGTCCCGCTCAGATTAACTGCAATCCCGTTTGCAGTTAATCTGAGCGGGCTCGCACTTCATTTCCGCGTGCTCACTTTATCTGCAACCAACAAGCGTTGAGCTTCATCCAGCACGGGTATCAAGCTTAGCCGTAGCCGAGACACTACGGCAAGCAATGGTTCTGGTTGAAGATCGTTCTTCTTGAGAAACGCCTGCCACAAAACCTGCCGTGAAACATCGAGCGCGAATTCATCGCTCAGCCCAACCGGCAACGTGTCGGGCATCACCGTACCACGCCGCGTGAACGTCCCCGCAATGGCACGGGACAAGGTTTCGGCGTCCAGCGTTTCCCTCCCAAGCATCACTGACAGATCAAGGTAGTCCTTCATTCGACTGTTGGTCATGCCAAGCGAGACGATGGCGTTGAGCTTTTCCGCAACGACAGTGTAGATCGGGTAAGTGCGCAAGCGTGGCGCGGGCAAGTCATCCAACAGCACGGGAAACGTCGCATCGACCGGGCCGGGGGTGACGACATCGCCAAATCCGACATCGATCTGCGTTTTGCATCGCGCCTTGGCGAGTTCTCCGTTGATGAGAACCCTTGCCCCTGCGTATCCGGCGTCCTTTTGGATTTCCTCCGCTATGACCGAGGCGGGATCGAACACGATGCCGTCCTCCACTGAGACACTGGCGATGTCGCGGAAGGTCTAAGCGACGGAGGCCAGATCGCTCGCACCAAACCCAAGCAAGTCGGCGTCTCGCGTAGCACGATGTGGCATGTCGTACCAGAGCGTGAAGAGCAGTGCTCCTTTGAGCAGAAAGCGATCCGCGTGCTCGGACTGGCTCAGACGGTAGAGGATGCGTTCCAACGCGAAACGTACCAGCACCTGATTGAAGTCTACGCCCTGCGCCTTGGCGACGTTGAGCAGGCGGGCGCGAATGGATGCCGCGATGTTGCTCACTCAATGGCCTCCAGATAAGGACGCATCACGTTGCTCACGCGGCAAACCTTGGCGTAACGCCACAGTTCGTCCACCGTCGCCTTGCGCCTGGCTCGCGCATCCTTCAGCGCCTCCAGTGCCACGTCCAGCCCGATCTTGTTGCGGTGTTTGAAGCAATCAGCGACCGTCTTGGCTGCGGCATAGACCCGCAGTTTGACACCATCACGTTCGTGCTCCTCGATGCCTGTCGAATAGACATCACCCACCATCTGCACCATCTTGATTGGCGGGTAGACAATACGCGGCGTGTGGCTACCGCGTGGCATGGCGATCCAGATTCGGCGCGGTAGTTGCGTGGTCAGTTCGTGAAACTGGAGCGCGGACAGCAGGCAGAACACGGCTTGCGGCACCTTGATGGCGATGGTGGCGAGACTTTCATATTCGGATGCGACGGCACCCTGCAGTCGGTAAAGACCACGTCCGGCACGCTCCACATGACCGGTCGAGGACAGCCGCGTCAGCACGACCCTTGGTACACCGATAGCGTCCAGATCGCTGGCGCGCACAAAGCCCTGTTTGTGGAGCAGGTCAATGACACGATGATGATGGGTGATGTTTTGCATGGGTGGCAGTATATTCCTTTTTTTCGTCTTTTGTAAACATATAACGAAATTTAGGAACATTGCCGGTTAAGAACATATGTCAGATTGAGCTGTACCCTAACCTGATGTCAGAGCATACCGGCTATATTCGCCTAAATAGGGTTGATTTTCAAATTTATTGACACATGCGGCGCAAGGTAATAGATTTCAACTTGACAGTCCACACCAAGAGGCTACCTTGCAAGGGCAACGCATCGGCTACCGCCGCGTCAGCAGCCACGACCAAAATCCAGACCGGCAACTGGAGCATGTTCAGGTGGACAAAGTGTTCACCGACAAGGCATCCGGCAAAGACATAAACCGCCCACAGCTTGACGCGCTGCTTTCCTTCGTGCGCGAAGGTGACACGGTTGTTGTACACAGCATGGATCGGCTTGCACGCAACTTGGACGATATGCGCCGGTTGGTGCAGAGGTTCACCCAGCGTGGCGTGCGCGTTGAGTTCGTCAAGGAATGCCTGACGTTCACGGGCGACGACACACCGATGGCAAACTTTATGCTGTCCGTCATGGGGTCTTTCGCAGAGTTCGAGCGAGCTTTGATCCGTGAGCGCCAACAGGAGGGTATTGCCTTGGCGAAACTGCGCGGAGCATACCGGGGCCGCAAGCCAGCCCTTGATGAAGATGAGGTAGAGAAACTGTGTCGCCGCGTTGCGGCAGGCGAGCAGAAATCGAGACTTGCCCGCGAGTTAGGCATCAGCCGTGAAACCCTGTATAAGTACCTAAAACGAAAAAAAGGGACAGCAGGATGGAAAGAGTAGGTACTGAAGATCAGTGGCATTTAACGCCAAAGGAATTTGCTATGGCCGATGACGAGCCTTCTAGACATCGTAAAAGAGGCGGATTTACGCTTGGGCTTCACCGACGCACTAAAAAGCCCGACTTCCCATGAATCAATGGGACGTACCGAATTGCAGCCACGCTTGTTGTTGTGCCTGCATGGCCTTGGTACGAATGCCGGTTTGCAACGCATGGCGGGCTTGGAGTCGGGCATCACGGCACGGGACTTGTCCTACGTGCGCCGCCGGTTTATCAGCGCAGATGCCATGCGCCACGCCATTGCCATCGTGGCCGACGGAACGATGCACGCACGAAACCCGGTGATCTGGGGTAACAGCACAACAGCCTGCGCATCGGACTCCAAGCATTTTGGAGCGTGGGATCAAAACCTGACGACGCAATGGCACATACGCTACGGCGGACGTGGGATCATGATCTATTGGCACGTCGAGCGTAATTCTCTTTGCATTCACTCGCAGCTTAAATCGCCGTCGTCTTCTGAGGTGGCCTCAATGATCGAGGGCGTGCTCCACCACTGCACAGAGATGGAGGTCGACCGGCAGTACGTCGACTCGCACGGGCAAAGCACCGTTGCATTCGCCTTCTGCCGGATGTTGGGCTTCAAGCTGCTCCCGAGACTCAAGGCGATCCACTCCCAAAAACTCAACAGACCGGAAACCGGCAAGCCAAACGCCTTCCCCAATTTGCAGCCAATTCTAACCAGGCCGATAGATTGGGAAGCGGTACACCAGCAATATGACGAAATGGTCAAGTTTGCAACGGCGCTACGGCTGCGCACAGCGGACACGGAAGCCATTCTGCGGCGCTTCACCAAGCACAATGTGCAACACCCAACCTACAAGGCGCTTGCCGAGTTGGGCAAGGCAGTCAAGACCATTTTTCTGTGTCGCTATTTGCACGAAGAGGCGCTTCGCCGCGAAATCAACGAAGGGCTGAACGTGGTCGAGCAATGGAACGGGGCAACCGACTTCGTGTTTTTTGCGTGCAAGGGCGAACTGTCGAGCAACCGCCGTGAGGATCACGAAGTCAGTATGCTTGCGCTGCACTTGATCCAGAACTGCATGGTCTACGTCAATACATTGATGATCCAGAAAGTGCTTGCACAGCCGCACTGGCAGGGCAGAATGACGCCACGAGACTATGCTGCACTGACGCCGCTGATATGGGAGCACGTCAATCCCTACGGGAAGTTTGAGCTTGATATGGAGGCACGGATTGACCTAGCGTAATTGGCAATCAGGGTTTATGCACTTGATCTAGATGGCACTTTGTGACACGAATGTTGGTTCTACCCCTTGACGGTAGGCACGTTTCGCTTTGCCCACCCTCGCCTGCTCAGTCTGACCCCGTTTTTTACTTTATCTGACCTTTCAGGGTTTTTTTGACACCTGTGTCGAAGGAATCGGGCTGGGATACTGAAGCTGGAGCGGCAGCCTTTTCCTGCTCAAGAATGAAGGCATCCCGCTTGGACACCAGCGCCTCCAACTGACGCGAAAGCTTCTCGCGTTCCCCCGCCTTGACATCCAGGTAAGCCTTCTGTTCGCTCGCCGACATTTTCTGCATGTTTTCAGGTAGCTCTCGTTGCGACACATCGGCAAGTTTTTTGCGACCTTCCTTCACATCGGCTACCAGGTCTCCGTCGCCGGTGACCACGGCCTTGCCCTTTTTGGACTTGCTGACGAACCTTGACATCTCCGCCGACGCCGCCTTTGGGGCGGACTCGTACTGGGTGGCCTTGTCTGCGACTTGCTTCTGTCGTACCTTGGAGCCGTAAGGGACGATTGTCAGGTTCAGCTTGCGCTGGATGACAAGTATCTCGTCATCATAGGGCGTGACGATGACGACGACCCGGCCTCCATCCTGGGGAATGGCCAGGTATTCGCCCTTGCCCAACGAAGCCATTTCCTTCCAGATTTTACGTGTCGAGGCCATATTGCCGGCTTGCACGGTATTGACGACGATGCCTTTTTTCACAGCCTCGGCAATGACTACAGGATATTTACGATCTTGCTTGTAATCCATGTGGGGCGGAGCGTCGCCCACCAGGAACAGGATGCGATCAGCCTTGACCTGGCTTTTGTCGCTCAAGCCCAGCTTGGTCACAGCCACGTCCAGGGCCTCGTTGACCGACTCCGGGGTGTCACCGCCGCCGTCAGCCTCAAAGGCCAGCAACTTGGCGTAGATACCTTGGATGTCTGTGGTCAGGGGAAATTCCTTGGTGACGTATTCGTCGCCGATATCCCTGTAGCCCACAAGGCCGAAGCGAATTTCAGCGTCCGGGTGCTGATCCACAATGGTGTTGGCGATGGACCAGATCTTTTTCTTGGCTCCGTCAATCAGGCTGCTCATCGACCCGGTGGTATCCAGGACAAAAGCGACCTCCACCAATCGCTTTGGAGCGGATGCTTCCGTAGCGACGGTTTGTGCCAGGGCGGGGGAGGAGAAAAAAAAGAACGAAAGCAGGCAGAGGGCTACTGGACGCAAGTACTGCATGGAAACTCCTTTGGTTGGACAGCGATTTGAATACTTCAATAAAAACTCTTTTGATTTTACAGCATTTTTCGACTGAAATGTAGGTTGAAGTGAGCGTAGCGAACTCCAACATATGTGCGACCCCGAATGAGAAAATCATTTTCCACTAACAACCGTACTGCATACGGTTATCTCCTCCTCCACCGTTGGGGTTCGCAGGGCGCACCCCAGGCTACGCCACTCCAAAAGGATGTCCGATTACCTCGATCACATGCAGCAATTTGAAGTGCGGGAGGGTGTCGGAAATTTCGTCTTTCCAGCGGAGATGGTTTGACCATCTGGTTGATGAATTTGATGAATTGCTCGAAGCACACCAATCCGGCGGGCTTGATAGACATTCGTAGGGGCGCGATTTATCGCGCCCAAATTGCGGCGCTTGTGCTCATTGGGCGCGATAAATCGCGCCCCTACGTCATTCTCACCCCCTATGTGATCGACCCTCCGATTTCTGCAGCAATTGTAGGTTGGATAAGCCGCGAAGCGGCGCAATCCAACAATTGTATGTTTCGATGCGCAGCATCGCAAATCATGAGGTCGGGCGGTGTCGTTGTGACATATGGGGTATTGCATCGTCGATTTAAAATGTCAGCGACCGCTTCGCGTCGGGAGGTTACGTCCCCCGGATTTCGCTTCGCTCCATCCAGGCTACGTGGGCTGCCGGTTCAATCGTGCACTTTCTCCGGCAGGATTTTTTCCTCCAGCAATATCTCGATCAGACTGAGTACCACACGGATGTCGGTCAGAATTCTTTTAATTGTGTCAATTTCATAGACGCTGGTCGTGATGCCCCCAGGTTCAAAGTGGTCTTTGTCCGAGGGAATGAACAGGAAAAATCCGTCCTCCAGGAACATGAATTCCGGTGTATCCGAGGAACTTATCCGTCCGGCCACAGCCATGATCAGCTCCATTTTCCTGGGTTCCAGCAAACGCCTTGCCGCAATCTGATCCGTGCCAAATGCGTCGAACTTCTTTTCAAACTGCACATTCTCCAGAAGCACTCGCTGGAATTTTTCACCGTTCGGCGTTTGTCCACGCCTGCGTAGGAGCACCTCGTCCGCAAACAGACGGTTGCCAGCAATGCCTAAAACCAGCCCGTTAAACAGAGTTACCGTCTGTCTGTTTTTGCCGGAACCACTGGTCTGTGTGATCTTCACCTCGTCGATCAGGAAATCATAACCCAAATGCGTGCCAGTAAAACCGTCGTCAACGATTAAGTCGGTATAGGAATACAATTTTCTTGCCACCTCCCTCGTGCCTCGGATAGAAATATCCCCGCTCCGTCCGATTTGCTCACCTTGAGACGTGTGATATTGCAGTTTTTCGTCATTAAAGAAATCAATGATGATCGGTACAAGCGCCTTCTTGAATTTCCGCCGGTACGTTATCGCCACTCCACGAGGCACAGGAACACAGAGAAGGAAGAGAATAAATAGGGGAAAAAATTTAACGTCTGAGAATACCACCACGCCGACCAAAATCACGCAGGTCAGAGCCAGTATCGCCAGAGCAAATGAGTGATATTGTGGTTCGGCGAATTTAAATAAAGCCAGGTTCGCCAGATTTTTAGGTATAGGTGTGTGATATTGTAGTTCGTCGCCTTTAAAGAAATCATAAATGCTCGGCATAATCCCCTTCTTGAGTTTACTCAGGCGCATTATTGATGCCGCTGCACGAAGCAAAAACACACCAATAATGAAAACAGCTAAATAGGAGGGATCAAAAGAGGAAAAAAATCGCCCAAAAAATCTTTGTATTGATAATAAGTCCACGCAGGCATACACCACCACGCCGACCGCAATCGCGCCGACCAGAACCAGTGTCGCCAGCCATAACAGCAACCATTTGCGACGCATGGCCTCAAATTCCGCCAGCCTGGGCCTGATCCGCGCATTATAGTGTTCGGCGAACCCTTCTTCCCCGAAATCGCGCTTGATGCCGGTGTAGTTCATTTGCGCACGTCGGCTGCCGAGATCTTGTTGCGCGCCGGCTTCTCGGCATGGAAGAACGGGGACGCCTCGATGCCGATCATATGCGCCACAGTGGAGCCTGGGAAACATAAACCAGAACGGCAGGGATCAGTATGAAGAGTGTGCATGGAAACCTCCTTGAGTATTTATTACAATTGTATCAGCGACGCTTCGCGTCGGGAAGTTACGTCCCCCGGATTTCGCTTCGCTCCATCCAGGCTACGTGTGCTGCTTTGCAATTGTAGGTTGGATAAGCCGCGAAGCGGCGCAATCCAACAATTGAATGCTTCGATGCGCAGCATCGCAAATCATGAGGTTGAGCGGTGTCGTTGTGACATATGGGGTATTGCAACGTCGATTTAAAATACGTGGGCTGCCGGTTCAATCGTGCACTTTCTCCGGCAGGATTTTTTCCTCCTGCAATATTTCGATCAGACTGAGTACAACACGGATGTCGGTCAAAACTTCTTTGATTGTGTCAGTTTCATAGACGCTGGTCGTGATGCCCCCCGGTTCAAAGTGGTTTTTGTCCGAGGGAGCAAACAGGAAGAATCCGTCCTCCAGGAACATGAATTCCGGTGTATCCGAGGAGCTTATTCGTCCGACCGCAGCCATGATCAACTCCATTTTCCTGGGTTCCAGCAAACGCCTTGTCGCAATCTGATCCGTGCCAAACGCGTCGAACATCTCTTCAAACCGCACATCCTCCAGGTGCACCCGCCGGAATTTTCTACCGATCGGCGTTTGTCCACGCCCGCGTAGAAGCACCTCGTCCGCAAACAGACAGTTGCCAGCAATACCTAAAACCAGCCCGCGAAACAGAGTTTCCGTCCGTCTGTCTTCGCCGGCACCACTGGTCTGTGTGATCACCACCTCGTCGATCAGGAAATCGTAGCCCAAATGCGTGCCAGTAAAACCATCGTCAACGATTAATTTGGTATAGGAATACAATTTTCCCGCCACCTCCCTCGTGCCTCGGATAGAAATACCACCGCTTCCTCCGATTTGCTTACCTTGAGACGTGTGATATTGTAATTTGTTGTCCTTAAAGAAATCAAAAATGATTGGTGTAAGCGCCTCCTTGAGTTTCCGTCGGTATATCAACGCCACTCCAGGAGGTGCACTAAAACAGACAAAGAGGAGAAGAAGTAAGAAAAAAAGTTTAGCGACCACATGACTCATGAATACCAACACGGCAACCACATACGCGCCGATCAGAAACAGGGCCAGCAGTTTTTTAGGTGTCAGTGCCTTCAGATTTTCAAGTGTGGAGTAATATTGTAGTTTTTCGCCTTTAAGGAAATCATAAATGGCCGGTATAAACCCCTTCTTGAGTCCCTCCGGGAACATTATTAACACCACTACACAAAGCATGCCGACAAAGAACAAGAAGGGAACAATAAAGAAAAAGTGAAAAACGCCTTTTGATATTGATAATAACTCCACGCAGAGATACACCACCACGCCGACTGCAAGCGCACCGACCAGAACCAGTGTCGCCCGCCATAACAGCAGCCATTTGCGACGCATGGCCTCAAATTCCGCCAGTCTTGGCCTGATTCGCGCGTTATAGTGTTCGGCGAACCCCTCTTCCCCGAAATCGTGTTTGATATTGGTGTGGTTCATTTGCGCACGTCGGCTACCGAGATCTTGTTGCGCGCCGGCTCCTCGGCATGGAAGAACGGGGACGCCTCGATGCCGATCATACGCGCCACAGCGGAGCCTGGGAAACATAAACCAGAACGGCAGGGATCAGTATGAAGAGTGTGCATGGAAACCTCCTTGAGTATTTATTACAATTGTATCAGCGACGCTTCGCGTCGGGAAGTTACGTCCCCCGGATTTCGCTTCGCTCCATCCAGGCTACGTGTGCTGCTTTGCAATTGTAGGTTGGATAAGCCGCGAAGCGGCGCAATCCAACAATTGAATGCTTCGATGCGCAGCATCGCAAATCATGAGGTTGAGCGGTGTCGTTGTGACATATGGGGTATTGCAACGTCGATTTAAAATACGTGGGCTGCCGGTTCAATCGTGCACTTTCTCCGGCAGGATTTTTTCCTCCTGCAATATTTCGATCAGACTGAGTACAACACGGATGTCGGTCAAAACTTCTTTGATTGTGTCAGTTTCATAGACGCTGGTCGTGATGCCCCCCGGTTCAAAGTGGTTTTTGTCCGAGGAAATGAACAGGAAAAATCCGTCCTGCAGGAACATGAATTCCGGTGTATCCGAGGAGCTTATCCGTCCGACCGCAGCCATGATCAACTCCATTTTCCTGGGTTCCAGCAAACGCCTTGCCGCAATCTGATCCGTGCCAAACGCGTCGAACATCTCTTCAAACCGCACATCCTCCAGGTGCACCCGCTGAAATTTTTCACCGTTCGGCGTTCGTCCACGCCTGCGTAGGAGCACATCGTCCGCGAACAGACGGTTACCCGCAATGCCTAAAACCAGCCCGCTAAACAGAGTTACCGTCCGTCTGTCTTTGCCGGAACCACTGGTCTGTGTGATCATCACCTCGTCGATCAGAAAATCATAGCCCAAATGTATGCCAGTAAAACCGTCGTCAACAATCAAGTCGGTATAGGAATACAATTTTCTCGCCACCTCTCTCGTGCTTCGGATAGCAATATCCCCGCTCCGTCCGATTTGCTCACCTTGAGACGTGTGATATTGTAATTTGTTGTCCTTAAAGAAATCAAAAATGATCGGTGTAAGCGCCTCCTTGAGTTTCCGTCGGTACTTTAACGCCATACTACGAGGCGCACCAACACAGACAGCGATGAGAAGCAATAGCAAAAAAAGTTTTACATCCTTACCGTTCGAGAATACCGCCACGCCGACCACAAACACGCCGGTCAGAATCAGTGTCCTCCGTAATTTAGGTGTCAGTGACTTCGGATATTTAGGTCCGGAGTAATAATGTAGTTTGTCGCCTGTAAAGAAATCATAAATGGCCGTAAGCCACTTCCTGGGTCCCCCAGGGAACATTAAATAAAGCGCAACAATAAAGAGAAAGAAGGGAAAAACAATGAAAAAAATGACAACAGAAGAGAAAAAGATGGTAGCAAAAGAGAGAAAGGGGGGATCAAAAGAGGAAAAGGAGGAAAAGATGAAAAAAACTTTCCCAAAATCTTTTAGTATTGAAAATAACCCCACGCAGCCCCACACCACCAGGCCGACCGCAATCGCGCCGGCCGAAACCAGTATCGCCCGCCATGTCCGCAGCAATTCGCAGCGCATGGCCTCAAGTTCCGCCAGCTTTGGCCTGATCCGCGCGTCATAGTGTTCGGCGAACCCTTCTTCACCGAAATCGCGTTTGATATTGGTGTGGTTCATCTAAGCGCGTCGGCTGCCGAGATCTTGTTGCGCGCCTGCTCCTCGGCCTGGAAGAACGGGTACGCCTTGATACCGATCATATGCGCCACAGTGGAACTTGGGAAAATCTCGGTCGCATTGTTCAGCTCCTTGACCGCAGAGTTGTAAAACCTCCGCGCCGCCGCCAGGTTCAGTTCGGTGTCGTGATAGATATCCATGGCGCGGGTCATGAGCTTGTCAGCTTTCAACTCAGGGTAGTTCTCGGCCAACGCGAACAGGCGCGTCATGCCCTGCCCCAACGCGTCTGCCCGGCTGAAGCTCTGGGGCAGTTCGTCTACCGACACGTTATTGACATGCTGCGAGGCAGCGTTGCGCAACTCGGTCAGTTCGGTCAGCAGGCTCTGCTCGTGCTGCATGTACCGCTTGGCGATTGCCAGAGCTTCCGGTACCAGGTCGTAACGCTTGGTAAGCTGCACGTCAATTCCGGCCA
>Ga0099364_10010249_pt1 | contig 12896 bp, 16 predicted proteins | sample TergutTh196P3_FD_73070 | JGI IMG/M metagenome (GOLD analysis project Ga0099364, IMG submission 73070) | Microcerotermes parvus P3 segment gut microbial communities from Pointe-Noire, Republic of the Congo - Th196 P3 | ecosystem: Host-associated > Arthropoda: Insects > Digestive system > Gut ...
CAAAAACAGAAAAGAAAAGATTAAATTAAAAGACTATATAATGAATTATACAACTAATGCACATTTATATTTTAAAAAACATTGTAATGTAAAAATACCATACGAAGATTTTAAAGATATTTATATTACAGACTTAAAATATTGCTACAATTACGGACTTGATAACGAAAAGGAAGATGACGAACTTAGATTTATTGAATGAAATTAAATATGTATCCGGAACATTATACAGTTACAGCTTTCTATGTATGCGCAAAGTATGGCTACACGCTCATCAAGTGAACATGGAGCAAAACAGCGAAAATGTAAAAATAGGCAAACTAATTGACGAAACAACATACAAGCGTGAAAGACATGACTTTATGATCGATAATACTGTAAATATTGATTTTTTGAAAAACAATATTGTACACGAAGTAAAAAAATCAGACAAACAAAAAATTATGGCAATCAATCAAATAAAATATTATCTGTTTATTTTAAAAAATTATGGATTTACAGATATAACAGGATGCTTGACTATACCTACAATAAAACATAAAGAAACAGTTGTACTGGAAGAAAAAGATGATGATGAAATAATAAAACAATTGCAAACAATTCATTCTATTATAAAAAGTAATGAAGTACCTGAACCAATAAATAAAAAAGCGTGTAAAAAATGTGCATATTTTGATCTTTGCTACATTTAAGGAAAGAAATGGATTCATCGTATTATTTATTTTCAAGCGGAGAACTTAAACGACATGATAACACTCTCCAATTTACAAAAAGCGATGGGCATAAGGTTAGTATTCCCATCGAAAAGGTGTATGACATATATATTTTTGGTGAAACAACTATTAACACTAAATTATTAAATTTTTTATCACAAAATGGTATTGTATTACATTTTTTTAATTATTATGAATTTTATTCCGGCAGTTTTTATCCACGCGAAAAACTTGTATCAGGTAATTTATTAGTTCATCAAGTACAGCATTATGTAGATTCTGATAAACGAATTTCTTTGGCAAAAAAATTCGTAATTGGCTCTGCACATAATATTTTAAGAAACTTAAAATATTATAATACGCGAGGAAAAAATGTAGAAAATACCATTGAGCAAATTGAACAACTATTGCCTGAACTTGAAAATGCAACAAATATTCCATGCATTATGGGGATTGAAGGAAATATCCGCAAAAACTATTACAAAGAATGGAATACAATAATTAACCAAGAAATCAATTTTGAAAAAAGAGTAAAGCGTCCTCCGGATAACATGATAAATTCACTTGTTTCCTTTATGAATTCTTTAGTATATACTCGTGTACTTACGGAAATTTACAAAACTCAATTAAATCCAACTATAAGCTATTTGCATGAACCATCGGATAAACGTTTTTCTCTTTCCCTTGATGTTGCCGAAATATTTAAACCTCTTTTGGCAGATAGACTTATATTTTCGTTACTCAATAAAAACATGATAAATGAAACGGACTTTGATAAAGAACATAATTTTTTAAGGCTTAAAGATTCTGCATTAAAAGTCATTCTGCAAGAATTTGACAAACGTCTTTTGACAACAATAAAGCATAGAACTCTTAATAAAAATGTTTCTTATAGATATTTGATTCGTCTTGATTTATACAAGTTAATTAAACATATGCTTGGCGAAAAAGAATTTAGCCCTTTTAAAATATGGTGGTAATATGTATGTTATTTTAGTTTATGATATCAAGCTTGATGATTCTACCGGACAACGTGTATTGCGTAATGTTTTTAAAATATGTAAAAAATATTTAACCCATATTCAAAATTCTGTTTTTGAAGGTAGTTTAAGTGATGTTCAATATTTAAAATTAAAAATAGAGTTAAATAAATTTTTGCGGGATGAAAAAGATTCATGTCTTATGTTTAAAAGTCGTAATGAAAAATGGCTTGAAAAAGAATTTCTTGTAAAAGAAACCAAAGACAAAACAACTCGTTTTTTATAAAAAATCGTCGATGTAATATAATGTAAAAAATACCTTGTTTCAACAGATAAAATAGTTGATTTTTACTAAAAAAAGTCTAAAATAAGCTCTTATGTTATTAAAATTGCTGTTTTTTAGCAAATTTTAATAGAATTACGGGTTTATAATCAATCCATATTGGAATGTAAATACAGGTTCAGTATCGATTACAGGCTCTCCTTGATCGTTTATAATCAATCCATATTGGAATGTAAATAATATATGTAGACGACCCTGTTGGAGGAATTACATCGTTTATAATCAATCCATATTGGAATGTAAATTCATAACCGGACACGGATCAAGATGAATATGGTAGCCGTTTATAATCAATCCATATTGGAATGTAAATTAATTAATCCTCACAAGGTGGGTTTGGTAACATACATGTTTATAATCAATCCATATTGGAATGTAAATTAAAAAGGTCGGGAGTATAAGCGAATGGAAGTTGAAGTTTATAATCAATCCATATTGGAATGTAAATATATTGTAGCTCATGGAGAAGTCTAAGATGCCATTGTTTATAATCAATCCATATTGGAATGTAAATGTAAATCAAATCCTTTCACAAGAAGGGTTGACTGAGTTTATAATCAATCCATATTGGAATGTAAATAAATTCAACTTAGCTTTCATGTTCAATTTGTTCAAGTGTTTATAATCAATCCATATTGGAATGTAAATTTGCTTGAGCTATACGCTCTGCTCCATAGACAGTTAATTGTTTATAATCAATCCATATTGGAATGTAAATCTCCCGATTGTTGCGGAGCCGGGATTAGTAGATCACGTTTATAATCAATCCATATTGGAATGTAAATGTAAATATGTTTGCAAGGTAATTTTCTTGCCTTAAGTTTATAATCAATCCATATTGGAATGTAAATTTCTTTTTTATTTTTTTGCCTTGCCAATGCTTTCGGTTTATAATCAATCCATATTGGAATGTAAATTGTTGCAATTTCGTTGTTAACACCGTGTCTTTCGATGTTTATAATCAATCCATATTGGAATGTAAATCGCTCTTCCCATGTCTCTGCCAAGACCGTATTACAGTTTATAATCAATCCATATTGGAATGTAAATGAAAAACAAGCAATTATGAAGTCGGTTATAGAATTGTTTATAATCAATCCATATTGGAATGTAAATCAATACACCGGAATTGTTGGAGGGAAAATAAATGTACGTTTATAATCAATCCATATTGGAATGTAAATCAAGAAGCAGATAGAGGGTTAATATGGAATTATTAAAGTTTATAATCAATCCATATTGGAATGTAAATGTTGTAAGCAGCACGAACAATAGGATCATCGAAATAGTTTATAATCAATCCATATTGGAATGTAAATGATGCAGTAGCTCCCGATGGCACAAGCACAACATTAGTTTATAATCAATCCATATTGGAATGTAAATTTTTGCGACCGCCTCCTAAATTAACAATATCCGAATGTTTATAATCAATCCATATTGGAATGTAAATTTTGTTGATTCGACTATTCAGATGATGGGACCGGGTTTATAATCAATCCATATTGGAATGTAAATAGAATTTCCGGCTATAGCATGGACTGCTTCATCTATGTTTATAATCAATCCATATTGGAATGTAAATGTAGATTGCTTTTGTGTGTCGTGCTGGCTTAGTGTTTGTTTATAATCAATCCATATTGGAATGTAAATGTAGATGGTTGCTTAAAGGCCCTGTTTCGGAAGCCAAGTTTATAATCAATCCATATTGGAATGTAAATACGTTTCCGCAATAATGACATCGCCTGACGGAATAAGTTTATAATCAATCCATATTGGAATGTAAATTTGTTTGAAGGGCAAGTATAAACCTGCATACCATTAAGTTTATAATCAATCCATATTGGAATGTAAATTGTGGAGAAACAGGAAAGATATAAAAGAAACACGTAGGTTTATAATCAATCCATATTGGAATGTAAATTGCGCAGTAGATGCAATATTACCCTGCATACCCTGAAGTTTATAATCAATCCATATTGGAATGTAAATGCTGTTGTCTTCCGGTGCTGTTCTTGCTGTCCAACTGTTTATAATCAATCCATATTGGAATGTAAATACCAATTTTTAGGGGTGTTTTTGACAAGTAAAAAATTGAAAATAATTAACTAGGGATTTTTTATAATATTTGCTATTAAAAAAAATAGTTAAAAAGAAGTAAAAAATCAAATTTTTAGTTGACAATTTCTAATTAACATTTCTATTGGTAATTACTATTTTCTACCTCTCAAGGATAATCACATCTGAGGTAAAAGGTAACTTCTTGATATGTGATCTTAGTATCAAGTCGGCAGGGGGAGTATAGTTGCTATATTCCCCCTGCGAATTTATACACCTTTTGATTTTCTCTCTTCAAGCAATTTTAAACAAATCCACAAAAGTATATAAATGGCTATTCTTTTGTTATCTTTCTTGACTAATGGTTGGCTTGCCAAAGATTTTTTAACACCTTTCAGTTCTTCAATCTTGTGTTCATAATCCTGTCCGTCTAAACATTATATTAAATTTCTACTGTTGTAGATTATTCTCTTGTTACAATTGGCAACACGAATGGACACGCCAATGCTGTTAATGTAATATATATAATATCCTTGATTTGTTGTTCTGGTTTATTCATTGTTGGGTTTCCTTTGCCTCCCATAAAACTGTCCCATCTTCAAGTTCAATTTTTTTAGGGATGGTGAAAATGTTTATCTCAATGCCGTTATTTTCATCAATAGAGATGGAATCATCTCGCCCATTTTCAAGGACTTCAACTTCATTAACTATTGTATAATATTCGCCAATATAGTCTTCATCACCAAGTTCAGTACTGCTTTCAGCCATTCCAAGAAATATATTACATTTAACCTTTAAGCCGTTAAGCCAAGTTATGACAACAACCTTTCGATAATAATCATCTAAAATATGTAGCATTTCCATATATTCATATTTATTCATAATATTCCTCACTAAGTTTCTATCCAATCATTTGGTTTTATTGGCACAATATGAGTACTGCCTTTAGTATTATAATGAATAGCACCCATTGTTGTATTGTGATATGTTTTGGTTTTAAGGTCTCCATATTCACCAATAACTCTACCAAAATCAACTATTTCCTTGTTTCCGTGCATAATTCCTGTTCCTGCCCCTTCTTTAAGTAATGTGCTAGCATCCGATCTTAATATACTTGGAAATTCTCCTTTTGCTATAGCTTTATCGTATGCCTCTGTTCCTTCAATATGTTTGTTTTGAAGGGCATTTATTCTTGTTACACTCTGACGATATTGTCTAAACATTATATTAAATTTCTACTGTTGTAGATAATAATGCGGGGTAAAAATGAGAGTGCATATAGAGTTTATAATCAATCCATATTGGAATGTAAATACCAATTTTTAGGGGCGTTTTTGACAAGTAAAAAATTAAAAATGATTAGCTGATGGATTTTTTATAATATTTGCCTTAAAATAATAAAGGCTATCAGGAAAATAAATTCCTAATAGCCTTAAGCCCATGTTACTGGGACAATCAGAAAGTTCTTGTAAAACTAACGATGTATATAACCATATTTTTTTGAGCTATTTTGTCAAGTAATTTTTTTTATAAATTTTGTATAATATAACAAGATTTTTAAAAACTATTAGGGCTTTTTTAAGTTCTTCAATTTTTGGATTTATTTCTGTTTTAATATCTTTTTTTGCAATCTGATTTTTTTCTGTTTTAATATTTTTTTTTACAATCTGTTTTCTTTTAATGTAAGTATGAAAAGGTATTTTTTTCGTAAACCCGAAACTGAAAAATAAATAGTTTGACGATTGCCATCCCACCTTGATCGAAATTTGATTTTATGTTTTATAGCCCTAGTCTAAACATTACATTAAATCCCCCCAACCCTAAACATAAGACATAGGTATACTATAATCCTTTTCCCCTAATGGCAAATAGGTTGGAGCCAAACATAAGACACCACCCGGTGCTATTTCTTTTTTTAATTGAGAAAGAATGGCAAATTTTTTTATATCATCTGTGTTAGGATTCGATTTTTGTTTAACTTCCAATGGATATAATTTGCCATTTTCTTCTAAGATAATATCCACTTCACGCTTGTCTTTATCCCTATAAAAATACATGGCAGGAGATTCACCATTATGCCAATAGCTTTTTAAAATTTCAGAAATAGCATAAGTTTCAAAAATAGCTCCGGAAAATGCCCCGCTTTCAAGAGTTTCAGGCGTATTCCATTTGGTTAGATAACATACAAGACCGGTATCTAAAAAATATAATTTAGGAGTTTTTATGACCCTATTTGTCAAATTATTAGAGTATGGCTGTAAAAGATATATAATCCCCGAAGTTTGCAAAATAGACAGCCACGATTTCACTGTTGTCTCGTTAACACCTATTTCGTTAGCAATATTGGCATAATTTAAAAGCTGAGAAGTTCGAGCAGCTAACGTTTTTATAAAATTAACAAACAAAAGCTCATTAGAAACTTTTACAATTTGTTTAACATCTCGTTCAATATAAGTTTGTATATACGAATCATAAAACAATTTCCAATCTTTATCAGATCCTTTAAACAAAGTCGGATAAGAACCCTTCCAAATGCGATGAAAAATATTTTTTGTTCCTTTATCTGTTTTTTCCTTTTTCTTTAATAGTTCTTCTGTTGGCAAAAATGGGACAGTAACAGGCATATTATCTTTCTCGGCTTGTGAAAAGCCCTGTAAATTCAAAATACCAATTCTACCTGCTAAGCTTTCGGTTACATTAGCCATTAGGTTAAACTGTTGAGAACCGGTAATCCAATACATACCTTTCTTCTTTTCTTTGTCGACAATAGTTTTGATATAAGGAAGCAGCTCAGGAGCATATTGTATTTCATCAATCAACAAGGGTGCTTGATGCCGTTCTAAAAATCTTCTAGGGTCTTGTTTTGCAAGTTCTTGTTCTTCCAGTATGTCTAAAGAAACATAATTTCTACTCTTTGATTCGCAATTTTCTAAAACAGTAGTTTTTCCAACTTGTCTTGGTCCTGTAATAAGTATTACAGGAAAGAAACTGCTTGCCTGTTTAATTGCTTTTTCTATAGTTCTTTTAATATACATGATATATTTCTCCGACCAATCCGGTTTTCAATCCCAGATTAGCCGAACTGCTTGTTAAAGTCAAGTAAAATTTTTTGGGGGTCAGAGCAACCCACACAAAAACACAAAAAATCTGCGAAAATCCCTATAAATCTGCGTCATCTGCGTGCTAAAATAAGTTCCAACTCTCAACAGCAACCCTAACCTCTTCCATAATCTCCTCAGCTTTGCGTTTATTAATACCAGACTTATTCGCAACTGATAAAATATTAGTTTCTCTCGGATTACGACCTTCCCCATCAATGCTTGTGGCGTGTTCTCCACCCATACCATCCGCATAAACCAAATCATAAACAGGTGAAACTTGCCATTGCCCATCCTCATGCAAGAAAGAAAAATTCTTTGCATGATCATCACGATTATGAGAAAACACATTAAAACACATTAAACGAAACATTTTTTCGGCTTCGCGAAAATCACGCGTTAGTTCTAACGTTGCCTGAATAAGGTTATTATAGTCGAGCGTGGGAACTCTATGACAAGCATTCAATAGACCACTTGCCGAAATCATAAAAACTTTTTCGGGCTTGCGATCAAATCGTTTTACTCCAAAATATTTTCCATTAAACAATCTTGTTTCAGGAACAATTAGTCCGGCTGCTTTGGCTGCCGCCATGTAATTAAATTCTTGTTTGCCAATATCTTTAGAATCCATACTTGCAGGAAACTTAATAATCCAATCTTCACCTTCAATATTGAGCAAAACCTTGGGTCTCACACCAATAGAAGAACCTCCAACTTTTACCAATTCTTCCAAATTGACATTATCATATTCATCATTGAGAATAGCTTCTGCCTCACGTGCCAAAATATCTAATTCACTAATCTTCATACTGCCAACTAACTGTTCTTCGGGCTTATATTCCAATGCACCCATGCCCGAACTGCCAACAATAGCCAGCCTATCCAAAGTGGAAACCGTTGATGGATCAATATGTTTTCTTTTAAGCATTCGATCTATCAGTAAACGTCCCCAGCCATCAGGCAGAGAATCATTAAACACCCCAAAATTACCGGTAAATGGATCACGTTGTGCTATAAATACACGCTTTTCAAGCGGCAGCTTAAACGGAGATATGGAAAACCCATCACGCAGCCATTCGGCATCATACTCAAACGCCAACAATTTCTCAGGCGTTTCTGCCAATCGCCCAACCAAGCGGCTATGATAAAAAACATTTAATAGTTTATTTTGCATTTATAATTTCATCCAAACTTTGATAATTTTTTCGCTCAAAGAGTTTATCAAAATCTAATTCATAACCTAAAACAAGTGCTATACGCATAAGTGAAGAAAGCGATATTTCACCTGTATTTTCAAACCGCTTAATAGATCCAAGTGACACTCCTGAACGTTTAGCCAAAACAATTTGTGATATCTTAGCTTCACGCCGCCGTATTCTAATTCGTTTTACAAGATTTTGCTTTATATCTAATATATTAGCCATAATATGCCTTTTTTGATACTATTGTATAATATATTGTATATTAATGTCTGTTTTAAGTCAAGTAAAAAATTTGGGGGTCAGAGCACCCACAAAAAAACACAAAAAAATCTACGAAAATCCCTATAAATCTGCGTCATCTGCGTGCTAAAAACACATAGGGGTCAGAGCATCCCACACAAATATACAAAAAAAACACCAAAAAAGTTATTTACAACAAAACCCACATAAACTTTTTCAGAAAAGACAGGTAAATTATGATTTGTTTAGGAACAATAGTCAATGTAGTCTTAATTATAATAGGCGGGCTAATAGGACTTGCTTTAAAAAAAGTTTTGTCTGAAAAAATTACAGAAACGGTAATGCAGGGAGTGGGACTTGCCGTTGTAATTATAGGTTTAAGCGGAACTCTTAGTGCATCTTTTGTAATAGCTAATGGCAATATATCCTCTGAATATATACTGCTTATGATAATATCGCTCGCACTGGGAGGGCTAATAGGTGAACTCATCGGTATAGAAAGAAGACTCGATGCCTTTGCCAAACTATGTGAAAACAAATTCACAAAACCAAATTCAACATCTACTTTTGCACAAGGTTTCGTTACGGCAGTTTTAGTTTTCTGTGTAGGCTCAATGGCAATACTTGGTTCACTTGAAGATGGAATTAACAGAAACAGAGATATACTATTTGCCAAATCCACATTAGACGGCATTACCTCAATGATTTTTGCATCTACAATGGGAATGGGTGTTCTTTTTTCGGCAATTGTTGTGGGCATATATCAAGGCTCTATTACATTGCTTGCCATATTTATTGAGCCTTATCTAAACGAAGTGGTCATAAAGCAAATGTCGCTTATTGGATCGGTTTTGATAATGGCAATAGGGTTTAATTTGCTAAAAATTGCCAAAATAAAAGTAGGCAACTTATTGCCTGCGATATTTATACCCATTTTTTATTATATTGTGCGGATGATATTATAGCAAAGCCCCACTCAAGGCACTCTCCAAATTGGGAACCCCAACAGAAGGAAAAGAATCAAAAGAATACATCATCGCTTTAAGGGTATTGTGAAAATTCATATTGTATGGAAAACCTTTTCGCATTAGCATAAGTATTTTAATCATTTTGATAATATCTTTTTCAGAGGGAATTTCAAACGAACTAAAAAAAGATGACTTTTTAGAATAAACCTCAAACAGCATGGCATCAAAAACATTGATAAGTACACTTAAAATATTTTCACTATGAGTTATCTTTAAGAGTTCATCAACCTCCAAAGTGAGAGTTCCCTTTTTGCAAATAAAACTGCTCAAATTAAGAGCAAGCGAATTAAACAAATCAAAAGCCCTTTCTTCACAAAGCAAGAGAGCTAGGTCATAAGAGCCTCCGGAAAATCTAACAATTTTTTTTAAATTTGGTATATGGCTTAAATTTCTTTTGAGCAATATGCCAACATCATCAAAGGATAATGGATTAAAAGCCACCTCGGTACATCTCGACAAAATAGTAGGTAAAAGCAAAGACTTATTAGAAGTAATTATAATTATAAGAGTATTCTGCGGAGGTTCTTCAATTGTTTTAAGCAGGGCATTTTGACCATTTGCAGGAATTTTTTCGGGGCAGTCTATTATCACCCCATATTTTCCTGAAACAGATTTTTTGGTAAGTTTTTCTATAAGCCAGCGAACAGTTTTCTCTTCGTTTGCTTTTCCTATCGAGATAGTTCCCTTTTCATCTGGACTTAGTACAAAAAAATCGGGATGGGTTTCGGCTTCAATAAGCCTGCACTCGCTGCACTCGTGATCACAAAGGCCTTTTTCTTTACAAAAAATATAGCGAATAAGCTCAATCGCTATTGTTCTTTTTCCAATACCCGAAATGCCTGAAAAAAGCAATGCTTGTGGAATATTACCCGATTTAAAAATATTTCTTAATTTTAAAATTTGATTTTTATGTCCAACTATATTAGAAAAATTCATGAATAACTTTTACTAAGAGATAAGATTTATTATTAAGCCATTAATTTCATCAATAGCTTTAAGCAAATTAAATGCTTTATTGTTCTTCATTATTGCATTGCTTATTTCACTTAACTTTAAATTAACCGATTCCACAATAATATATGGAATTCTATCCTTTCTTGTTTCTATGGTTCTGGTTTGTATATTTTCTTTAAGTGCAATTTTAAGAATTTGCCCAATTAGAGCTTTATATTTAGCCAATTCATATTCGTTTTGTGAATCGAGAAAACGCTTTTCTTGATCGGCTAAATCTGACATCAATTGATCTAAAGTACCCTGAATTTCGTTTCCAATGGCAGATACCAATTCTGTCTCAAAAGATTTAGGAGAACCTCCTGCTACCGGTGGTCTTTTGCCCGATTTTATTTTAGGACGATCTTCTCTATTAACACCCGGATGAACACTTTCAATCATTTGAAATTCTCCTTATAAATTACCCTTAACGGTTAATTGTGCAGGTGCCATCAAACACTACACCATCCTCCATAACCAAACTTGGAGTAATAATGTTGCCCTTTATTTTACCTGAAGACAGAAATACCACCCTTTCGGTAGCAAAAATATTACCTTTAACATTTCCGCCCACAACCACAAGTCGGGCTTTAATATCGGCATGAACTTCGCCATGTTGTCCTATAAGAACTTTGCCCTCTGTTTCAACCATTCCCAGAAATTTACCGTCTATTCGTAAAAGGCCATTAATTTTAAATTCGCCTTTAAACTCAGATCCTTCACCTATAATGCTATTTATAATAGCATCTTCCATTTGCCTTATTTTAGCCATATAATTTTATTCCATAATTATAAATACTAATGTCAAAATATAATGTCCAATTACGTTTACAAGCAAAATTTCAAACATAGTTTATTTTTCAATCTTGACAAATATAACAAAAATAAATAATTATCAAAATATACGCTATATAGTGTAATTATTTGAGTTTTTGCTCCCATCCGCCAAAGGCGGGCGAAACGCAATGATTGCAAATATTTAACTTAAAACACTATATTTTAACTTTAATCTAAGAGGTTATATATGAATTATCTTAAACTTAAGTCGGCTATTATTTTACTTTTAATAACCCTATTATCATGTGCTATTTTTAAAGAAACTGTACAATTACCATATCTTATGGAAAGAAAACAAGAAATGGATGCAACGGAGAATCCGGCAAAACGACAAATAATTCGTGATGATTTAAACAATAAAATTGTAGAAATAAACGATCTATTGGTAAAAAATATCACAAATTCAACTGTTATAGATTATGATTATTGTGTAATTGCCGATGCAGAAATTGATGGAAAATTAGTTGAATTCTATATTTATTCTAAGGATATTATAACTTTATCAAAACTTAAAAAAGGTGAATCAAGAATAAATGTTCGTGGAAAATTTGGAAGATTTTTTACGATGCTTGATGATTACTATACAAAAATTGAAGTATTAAATGCATCAATTAAGATTAATTAAAAATGGAGCAGTATAATGGATTCTTATATTCAAGAGCTTTTTTCTCAAAGAATAGGTGGAAATAAATTTGGAAAAGAAGAACAAATCTATAAGTTTGAAAAAATCAAAAGAGCAAAAAAAGCCGCTCTATCGGCAAACCCGGGAGCCGAGTTAATAGATCTCGGAGTAGGAGAACCTGACGAAAGAGCCTTTGACATAGTAGTAGATGCACTAAAAGAAGAAGCCGGAAAACATGAAAATAGAGGATATTCTGATAACGGAATAGAAGAATTTAAAGAAGCCGCTGCCGAATATTTAAAAAAAGTTTACAATGTTACGGCAGATCCCACAAAACACATTATACACTCAATAGGGTCAAAACCCGCATTGGCAATGATTCCAGCAGCATTTATAAATTCGGGTGATGTAACCCTTATGACTACACCCGGGTATCCGGTTTTGGGAACTCATACAAAATGGTATGGCGGAGAAGTATATAATTTAAAACTTGAAAAAAAGAATAATTTTTTACCTGATTTAGATTCAATTCCTCAAGATATATTGAAAAGAGCTAAACTGCTTGTAATAAATTATCCCAATAATCCTACAGGAGCCATAGCAACAATAGACTTTTACAAAAAGGTTATAGCTTTTGCTAAAAAAAATAATATAATAGTAGTACAAGATGCGGCTTATGCAGCATTAGTTTACAATCAAAAACCTATTTCATTTTTAAGTATACCTGAAGCATGGGAAGTTGGAATAGAGGTTCATTCATTATCAAAAGCATTTAATATGACAGG
>Ga0099364_10010250_pt1 | contig 12895 bp, 10 predicted proteins | sample TergutTh196P3_FD_73070 | JGI IMG/M metagenome (GOLD analysis project Ga0099364, IMG submission 73070) | Microcerotermes parvus P3 segment gut microbial communities from Pointe-Noire, Republic of the Congo - Th196 P3 | ecosystem: Host-associated > Arthropoda: Insects > Digestive system > Gut ...
GGCCGGGTTCTTCTGGATATGACCAAAGAAACGGCGCTTGTGGTGGCAGGTATTATGAACGGCGAGGAAATGAAGGTGCTTGACGAAATGGTAAAAGCTACCATCACAGAACTTGCCAACCAGATCACCGCCCAGGCTATTTCCAACCTGTACCAGGCAAACTACAAATTTGACCTTACTCCTCCTACCATATTCACCGGTGATAATATGATGATCTCTACAAATATGAACGTAGAAGCCCTCATAGTACCGGTAGAACTGGGCGACAACGGCGAAAACGGCAAAATCGAAATTAATGTAGTTATAAGGGAAAAGATCTAGACGATCCCTTCTTCTGCAGTTTTGTTTTATATCTATACACGATAAGAGTGATAGGGCGGTTAGCTCAGTTGGTTAGAGCACTAGCTTGACATGCTAGGGGTCACAAGTTCAAGTCTTGTATCGCCCAAGAGAAAAAATTTAAACATTTAGTCCACTCCTGCCGATAATGAATATGGAGAAGTGTAGTTTAATCCATGAAAAAATGTGTTTTGGCGGGCTGTCTATTTATTTTCCTCTGTGCATCAGCTTTTTCCCAGAGCGGAATGAGGATCTTCCTTGAGGATAATGGGGAAGGTTTCACTGTAATTAGGGCAGAGGGAAATGTCAGAACCCTTATAATACCTGAATCCATTAACGGTATTCCAATTACTGTGATTGGGGAATGGGCTTTTACGAACAGGGGTTTAAGACAGGTAACTATTCCGGACAGTGTAATTGAAATACAGGAAGGTGCTTTTTCTTACAATGAACTTAGCTCCCTTGTAATAGGGGACAGTGTACAAACCATAGGAAGAAGTGCCTTTGCCTATAACCGGATTAATGATTTGACACTGGGGACAGGTTTAATTGAAATAGGTGTGGGTGCCTTTGCCAATAATGAGCTTGTAAACATAGAAATTCCGGATAGTGTTTCCTCCATTGAGTCCTATGCCTTCTTTTTTAACAGGCTTACTACTATTTCCATTCCAAATAATGTGACTTTCATAGGAGAGGGTGCCTTTTCCAGCAATCGTTTGTATACTGTGGTACTGGGTTCCAGTGTGGAAGTTCTGGGAGACGGGGCCTTCTTTAACAATCAGATTACCAGCATTACCATTCCTGACAGCCTGGATAATATGGGCAGGAGGGTATTTGAAAGCAGGTTAACCAGGAGGGGCACTGTCCCGCCTGTGGACTATATTATAGAAACCGGGGAAGTTATTTTTACTACTGCCAATAATTTTGATACATACTTCTCCAGTACCGGAAGGCGGCCGGGGAGTTATTCATTTTCACCTGATGGCTGGATTTTTTTGGATTAGAGAGCATAACCCTTGCAGACGCTTTTATAAAAGGGTATAATTTAAAGGATGGTATATCCAGGAGGATTTATTATGAAGAAAATATTTCTTGCTTTCATTTTATTGTCGTTTTTCCTTGTTCCCAATATTTTTGCCCAGGCTCCGGCCTTTCCCGATGATTGGACATCAGAATTTTACTATCAAAATGTAACGGTAGAGAGGATTTTCCCATATCACTTAGGGTATATTGTTGTATATAGGGGTTCACAGTACCAAAACTACCAGGTCTATATTCCCAGAGAATGGTTTGGTCAGGGTCCTGACAGTATTGCTGAAATGGTACAGTTAAGACCGGGAAGGGAATGGCCGTCCATGACTGTTTATTACCACAGGGGAGAATTTTCCCATGTCAGGCTGCGTGTCCGCGAAAGAACTCATGAAACATGGGGTCTTATCCGCCCCGGAAATAACCTGGATGAGTTATTTGTGGGTGTTACCGAATTAAGGCTTCAGTTCTGACAGAACTCGTAAATTTCATTAAAGAGGGTTCCAGATTCCTGATAACCGGTCATTTGGAACCTGATGGTGACTGTATAGGAAGCCAGCTTGCCCTTGCATCTGTCTTAAAGCGTATGGGAAAGGAAGCGGTGCTTTGCTCTTCCGGTCCTTTTAAACGCACAGAAATTAAAAACTACGAAAATCATTTTACCGCAAGTCCCGAAGTAAAACCAGGAGACAGGGCTTTTATTTTAGATTGTGCCTCCTTTGATCGTATAGGTAATTTGGAAGCTATTTTTATGAATCTCCCATGCGCTGTGATTGATCATCATGAATCGGGCAGCATTTCAGAATCTTCAGGTTCTTTAAACTTCCTGTACCTGGATAAGAAAGCACCATCTACAACCTACCTGGTGTTTCAGTTAATCGAAGCCCTAGGTTTTACACCTACCAGAGAAGAAGCAGAATTCCTTTTTTTTGGTCTTTGTACAGATACTGGATTTTTCCGTCATGCAGACAGTAAAAGTAAACACACCTTTAATATGGCAGCGGATTTAATTCATTATGGTGCAAATCCCAAAAATACATTCGCGGATATCCATGGGGGGAAAAGCCTTGATTCCAGGAAACTCCTGGCGCATGTTTTATTAAGGGCAGAGCCTCATTTTGAAGGGAAACTTATACTCTCCTGGGAAAACATTGAAGAAACTGAGCAGTATGGCAGGGAAGGCAGGGATTCAGACAGCCTTTACCAGCTTTTACAGTCTGTTGAAGGAGTAGAGGCCATAGTGATAATACGTCAGGAAAAACCTGAGTATTGCACAGTAGGTTTCCGCTCCCGTGATTCTGTTGATGTGGGAATCATAGCCAGGCACTTTGGCGGGGGCGGCCATAAAAATGCTGCAGGTTTAAAGATAGATGGAAAAATAGACCAAATAAAAACAGAAATTTTAAATGAATTCTCAAAAATTTTTAATAATCGCTGATAGTAATAATTTTACCGCTCCTGGATAGATTTTTCAATTTTTTTTCAATTATTTATATGACAAATATAATAAATTCCCAAGTAAAATGCATCCTGACTCCGTTATTAAGCTAAGTATTTCTAGCAAGGAGTTGCATGTGAAACCGGATAATTCTATTCAGGATTCTTATTGTTTATTTAAAGAAGGTGTTATAAGTAAAAATGAGTTTGAGGGGAGAATATTTAAATATCTATTAAATAATTCTGGGCGCTATAAGGTTTTTGATGGAAATAATGAAATATGGGGAGATTTCCTTTCCTGGCTGTATTTTCGTCTTTCCAGAGCTATAGACCTTTATAAGGATGTAGGTTCATCTTTCGATTCCTATATTTCTGCACTAGTTCATGGTGCAGCCAAGGAATATAGATGCAGGGAAGCAGATCGTAAACTTACTGAATATGCCTGCTGGCAGGCAAGGGCTGAAGAAATGAAACTTTTAGAAAATGAACCTGAGTACAGTGAGAACAAGGAGGTTGAGATTTCCCCTTTTGATTTAAATCCTAAGCAGGTGCTGTTTCTTCTTTTAAAATCTTACTATTCTGCCACCGAAGAAATGGTCAAATATGTTGCAAAAATTAACTGTATGGAGGTAAGTGAAATAAGAAGACTGATCAATGAATTAAGGAAAATTCGTTCATCACGAGCAACAGAAATTCGTGAACTAAAAGAAAGGCTTCATTTACAGCATTACCGCTGTTTGGCTTACCAAAAACGTCTGAGTAAAACCAGCCCTGATTCTGATTACTACCATAGAATAAAAGACCGCTTTGAAAGGGCAAAACTCAGATATAATTCCATGAAAAAGCGTCTTAATACGATGAGGCTGACAGCGTCAAATAAAATGATTGCCAGGGTAATGGGTATTCCTCCCGGTACTGTTGATTCAGGCATATCTGCCATAAAGAACCGGCTGGCTGCTTTAAAGAAATTATGCTAGTATAAGCCCATGTCAACTGTTGATGATAAAAAAATTATTTACACCATGTACAGGGTTTCCAGAAAACACGGAACCCGGCAGGTTTTAAAAGACATTAGTCTATCTTACTTTTACGGTGCCAAAATAGGCGTATTGGGTTTAAACGGTTCGGGTAAATCCAGTCTCTTAAAGATCCTTGCCGGGATAGATACCGAGTTTACAGGGGATGTTTCTCTTAACCCCGGTTACACAATAGGGTATATGGAACAGGAACCATACCTGGAAAATGGTAAAACTGTAAAAGAAATTGTTTCGGAAGGGGTCAGTGAACTCATTGAACTTTTAGCTGAGTTTGATAAGGTCAGTGAGGCTTTCGGAGAACCCGATGCAGATTATGACAAACTGGGTGCAAAGCAGGCTGAGCTTCAGGAAAAAATAGAAGCACTGGACGGATGGAATTTAGACAGCCGCCTGGAACTAGCCATGGAAGCACTGCGCTGTCCGCCAGGGGATGAAATTGTAGATCATCTTTCCGGCGGTGAAAAGCGGCGTGTCGCTCTCTGCAGGCTGCTTTTAAAAAAACCGGATATACTCCTTTTGGATGAGCCGACAAACCATCTGGATGCGGAAACGGTGGCATGGCTGGAAAGGCATTTAAGGGAGTATGCTGGGACTATTATTGCCGTTACCCATGACCGTTACTTCCTGGATAATGTTGCAGGCTGGATTCTGGAACTGGACAGGGGCGAGGGAATTCCCTGGAAAGGGAATTATTCCTCCTGGTTAATGCAAAAGGAAGAGAGGCTTGCACGGGAAGAAAAGGGTGAAAGCGACAGACGGCGGCAGTTACAGAGGGAACTTGAGTGGATAAGGATGAGCCCGAAAGGCCGCCACGCAAAAAGCAAGGCGAGAATTTCTCAGTATGAAAAGCTCTTTTTAGATGATGAAAGGGAAAAAATCAGGGAGAGTAAAATCACCATACCTTCCGGTCCACGGCTGGGTTCTTTGGTTATGGAGGCAAAAGGCTTAACCAAAAAATATCCCAGGGCCGGAGGAGGGGAGAGGATCATTTTTGAAAACCTGGAATTTTCTGTGCCTCCGGGAGCTTGCATAGGAATTATTGGTCCAAATGGTGCAGGCAAGACTACCCTTTTTAAAATTATTACAGGAATGGAAGCTTCTGATGCGGGGACATTCAGACTGGGTGAAAGTGTGAAGCTATCATGGGCAGATCAGATGAGGGAAAAACTGGATGATGAAAAAACTGTCTGGGAACAGCTCTCCGACGGCCTTGATATTATAAAGCTCGGAGGCGTAAAGGAAATTAATTCCAGAGCATACTGCTCATGGTATAATTTTTCCGGTGACAGCCAGCAGAAAAAGGTCGGTGTTCTTTCCGGGGGGGAGAGAAACCGTTTAAACCTTGCACTTATGCTAAAAGAAGGAGCAAATGTTCTTCTTTTGGATGAACCGACTAACGATCTGGATGTGAACACATTGAGGGCTCTGGAAGATGCCATTGATTCCTTTGCGGGGGTCAGCCTGGTTATCAGCCATGATCGCTGGTTCCTGGATCGTATATCTACACATATACTTTCTTTTGAAAAAAACGAAGTAGTCTGGTTTGACGGTAACTGGTCTGGTTATGCCGAATGGAAGAATGAGAGATCCGGCACAGATGCGGATAAACCGCAGCGTAATGTGTACAGGAAACTGGAACGCTGAATAACTTATACCTGTCCTGAAAGGAAAACTGCATCTCTGTCTGTGAAAGGTTTACCGTAAATATATTCAAAAAGAAAACGGAGATCGTCGTTTTTCATTTCTATTAGATTACAGCCAAAGTAAGCTCTGAACCTGTCACTAAAAGTCCGTACCACCCTTGCCTTGTTTAATACTGTTCTATAAGGAGTTGTTAATTCCACTGTGAGTTCTGTTTCCGGCATTAATGTTGCTGCTATATCAGATATTGGATAGGAAAACAAAAGACCGGATGCACTTATATCAATAATCCTGCCCTCAAAAGGGTTGTTCTTTATTTTGCCGGATTCAAAATATTTGTTAATTTTCAATGAATATGCAAGTATTTTTGAAAACTGGTAAAGGCTGTCTATTACTCCGTAATCAAAGGGTCTGAACCCGTCCCTGTCTATCCAGACGCGGATATATCCTATTACATACTCCTGGAAAAGAATCGGCACCCATAGATCTGATGAAATTCCCTTTGATAATTTTTTCTTTATGAATTTTAAGTAAGCATCATTTACATTGTATACATCAATTCCTGAGCTTTCCAGGAAGCGTTTAAAGATCATTTCTGTAATGAGCCTTTTTTTTGGATAAGGATCTTCATCCGGCAGGGTTTTTCTGGTGGACGGAATAAACAGTGCCTTACCGGTTTGTGCGATTATTTTTTCTTCTGTAGTTACCGGGCTCACATCCTTAAAAACTACTATTTTATAGCCAGAAGCAAATCTTTTTAGGATCGTTTCCATCTGCTCTACAAGATCATTTAAATTATTTGCATCAAATGATTTCATCAGATCTTCTTCTTCATCCGGCTCAAATTCATTTACCTTCGGATAAGATAATGAATAACGCTCGCTTGTAAAAGTAAATTTTACCTGAAGGTCATTTGGGGCGCTCACTCTGGAATATGCTCTGTCCAGATTTTTATAAAAATATTCAGGCTCTTTGGCTGTAATTATGTTATTTGCCGCTGATATTACTTCTGCCGGGAAACTTATTATCTGCCCTCGGAAATCCAGTATGAGGTCGAGTTTTTTCCCGGCTTCTATACCTGTAATAGGACGGCTTATTTCAAATTCCATTTCTTCTTTTACCGGCTTTGTTAATATTAGGTTATACTGGGTCTGCCCCTTATTATATGTAACAGGGAGCTGTTCATCATAAAGGGTTTTCATGATAAATTCTTTTTCAATTCTCTTTATTGGTGTTGCCATATATACCTATATTAAAAAAACCTCTCATAAGGTGAAAAATCAAAACGGAAGCTGTCACGTATTTCACCTATGGTTCTCCTTTCCTCCAGTATTAGACCATCCAGGTACCATTCGCCATCATTCCGTAGTAAAAACATTTCACCTGTGATACTTTCATTCTGGCTTAAAAGCCTTATTAAAAATGAAATACTGCCGTCTGCTTCTGTTCTCCCTCCTCCCAGGCGGAAACTGCGGGGTCTGAGATCGTTTATTTCAACCCCTGTATAAGATGGGATTTCCGGTGCAAATGTATCAAGATGCACTCCTGATATTAACTGGTTTAAAATATTTCGGGCATAAAGATATGCGTCTTCCGGGGCGCTGCCCCTCCCGAGGCTGCCTATAACCATATCTATTGGGTAACGGGGAGCTTCACCCCTCTCCGGTCTTCTTAATACGGGAGGAATAGAGCTTGCCCCTTCCTGCTGGGAAAGCAGCCATGCTGGAGTAAAAAAAACTATAAAAGCCAAAAATAATGCTCTCTTACTCACCATACATCAAGCCGGTAAAATTACTCTCCTGCCTTTAATTATAGTTTTTTTTTATTGTCCAGGCAATGGCAGTAATTTATGCAAAACTGCCATTGAAATAAACCCAAAAAATTATTAATATCATCTAAAAATGGAGGAAGTTTTGTGAAAAAATTGTTAATTCTCTTTTTATTAATCTGTATTGTTTCTTCAGTTCTCTTTGCACAAACCGGCAGAAGTATTTTTGTAAGTGCAAGGGGCAATAATGAAAATAATGGTCTTAGTGAAGCTACTGCAGTTAGAACTCTGTCTTATGCAATTTTTATGGCAGGATTTCTGGATATTTATACCATTACAGTGATAGGTACCCTTGACAGGGTAAGTGAAGGTCATGTACGCGGCGATAATGCTGTTTTCAACCTGAGCGGAGCCGAAGGGGTTATTGCTTTTTTACTTATGGATGACAACGAATTATTAATTACCGGAAGACCTGGAGCCACCGGTACAAACCGTGCAGTGCTTTCCGGAAGAGGCTCAAATGCTGCAGCAGTTATTATTGGGACAGAATTTGCCAGAGTACGGTTTGAACATATAGATATTATAAATGGAGAAGGCGAAATTCCCATCAGCCTGGGTGTTGAAGGAAGAGCACAGGTAACACTGGGACCCGGTGCCAATATTCGTAATTCATCAATCGGAATAATTGTAGCAAATGCAACCTGTTTAATAAACGGAGCAGATGTCAGCGGTAATAATACAGGTATTATAGTTGGTGAAAACGCTGTCCTTACTTTAAGGAGCGGAACCATTCGTAACAACAGAGATTCAAACCGAAATGGAGGAGGTGTTGCAGTACTTAGTTCCGGGCGTTTCACAATGAGTGGAGGAACAATTTCCGGTAATGCAGCAACCAGAGGCGGCGGTGTTTATGTAGCCAGCGGCGGAAGGTTTGATCAAACAGCAGGGACTATTAGCAATAATACAGCTCCCCAGGGGAGTAATCCCAATATATTCAGGGTACAGGGATCTTTAGGTTCAAACTTAACACCAGCTGCTCCAGCTTCAGGTACTGCAGCTGCTCCCAGACCTGCAGCAAGTACATCAGCACCTTCTACTTTTGGATATAATTTTCCTTTTTTCTCAGGCTTCTATCTCCAGGGCTGGAATGAAAACACCTTTTCTGTCGGCATTCCCCTGCAGTTAGGTCTGGAATTCAACTTTGGAAGGTTTATTAGTACCGGAATTGTGGGTGAGATTGCAGGCGGTTTAGGTGGTCCGTTTTTATTGGAATTTAACTATGGGTTTATGGGTGAAATATTTTTTAGTAACAAAACTTTTGGACTGGGTTATGGCAGGGGGAATCAAACTGTTTTAATGCCCTATCTGGTAGATGATGCAGAAGAAATGTACAGCCGTGATTATGACAGGCTTGCCATTATTTTCCGCAGCAGAGATTCTAAAACCAGTTTCTATGTGCAAAGGTATGGTACTTCACGGAATTTTTACCCATGGGATTCCAATGGCTGGGACTTAAGCAGCTGGGGTTTTGGAGCAAGTTTTTTATATAGCTTTTAATTAATCCTGTTTTTACAGCATTAATTGATATTTATGTTTTTATATGTTATCCTGAGGTATGGCCTTCGGTAATTTTACCGTTGAAAACGGTAAGGCCCTGCCTCTGGGTGCAACTTTAACCGGTACTGGGGTTAACTTCTCTGTCTTCTCCCGCAATGCTTCCGGTATAATACTTATTCTTTTCGAATCTTCTGAACCAGGAAGCTTGTTCAGGGAAATAAAGCTGGATCCTAAAATTAACCGGACAGGGGATGTTTGGCATTGCTTTATTAAAGATCTAAAAGCTGACAGCTGCTATCTTTACAGGGCTGAAGGACCATATTTCCCGGAAAGAGGACTGCGTTTTAATTCCAATAAATCTTTACTGGATCCCTATGCCAAGGCGCTGACCGATCTGTCCCAATGGGATTTTAAAGCCTGCACCGGTTATGAACCATACTCGGTTTCCAAAGACCTTTCCTACTCTTATATAGACGATCTTTATACCATGCCCAGATGTATTGTTGTGGATGATGATTTTGACTGGCAGGGGGACAGACCTTTAAACTATCCCCTTAGGTTCAGCGTACTTTACGAAACACATATCAGGGGTTTAACCTGTAATCCAAATTCCGGTGTTAATGCTCCCGGAACATATAAGGGCGTTATAGAGAAGATACCTTATTTTAAGGAACTGGGGATTACCAGCCTTGAGTTTCTCCCGCTTCAGGAGTTTAACGAAAATGAACTCTCTTCCTCAAATCCGGTAACAGGAAAAAAACTTGTAAATTACTGGGGTTATTCCACAGTGGCTTTTTTTGCACCTAAGGGTTCCTATGCCCATGATCGCAGCCCCTCCGGCTCTGTGAGGGAATTTAAGGAAATGGTCAGGGAGCTCCATAAGGCAGGCATTGAAGTAATCCTGGATATAGTTTTTAACCATACCGCTGAAGGCAATGAAATGGGGCCGACTTTTTCATTCCGGGGACTTGATAATTCCATTTATTATATGTTAAGCGAAAACCGGCGTTATTATAAAAATTATTCCGGCTGCGGCAATACTGTTAACTGCAATCATCCTGTGGTTCTTAGTTTTATTCTGGACTGTCTTCATTACTGGGTATTGGAAATGCATGTAGACGGCTTCCGTTTTGATCTGGGCTCTATTTTAGGCCGTGATGAAAACGGGTATCTGATGGAAAATCCGCCTGTTCTGCGCCAGATTGCAGATGACCCCGTTCTGCGGAATACAAAGATCATTGCTGAGGCCTGGGATGCAGGCGGTGCCTACCAGGTGGGGTGGTTCCCGGGAGGCCGCTGGGCTGAATGGAATGACAGATACAGGGATGAACTAAGGCGTTACTGGAGGGGAGATAAAAAAGAGACGCGGCATCTGGCTACAAGACTTTCCGGCAGTTCTGATTTATACCTCCGTGACGGCAGAAAACCTTTCCATTCTGTAAATTTTATTACAAGCCATGACGGGTTTACCTTAAATGATCTTGTTACATATGAAAAAAAACATAATTTGGAAAACGGTGAGGATAACAGGGACGGAAGCGATAATAACCTAAGCTCAAATTACGGTGAAGAAGGACCCAGTAAAAAGCTGGAACAGCTTCGGTTCAGGCAGATGAAGAATTTTATTGCCTCTTTAATGGTATCTCTGGGAACTCCAATGATACTTGGAGGAGATGAAATAGGAAGAACCCAGATGGGGAATAATAATGCCTATTGCCATGACAATGAGATCTCCTGGTATGACTGGTCTTTATTAAGTAAAAACAGTGAGTTCTTTCTCTTTGTTAAAAAAATGATCGCATTCCGCTTAAGGCATCCCGGTTTTATGAGACCGGAATTTTATTCAGGGAGAGACGGCAATTATAATGCCATCCCGGATATTATCTGGTTTGACGAGAATGGTGATGTCCCCGAGTGGGACGAAATAGGTTCCTGCCTTGCTCTGAGAATGGACGGAAGTAAGGCAGATATTCTGGCTGACAGGGATGACAATGATTTTTTTATTATGTTTAATTCCAGCAGCAAGGCGGTGATATTTAAAATTTGTGATCCCCTGGATGGGAAAAAATGGACTCTTGCAATAGATACTTCACTTCCCTCTCCCATGGATATACTGGAGCCGGGAGAAGAAAAGCCTTTATCAAGGCCGGATGTATATAATGTAAGAGAATGGAGCATGGTTGTTCTTATTTCGAGGTTGTTATACTAATGGACGAAAGCAGTTTTATTTTTGGCGTAGACCTTGACGGGGTTGTGGGTGATTTTTACGGCATGATGCGGAAGATTGCTTCAGAGTGGCTCGATAAGCCCATTGAAGATTTAACCAAAGATGTGAGCTTTGGCCTTGAAGAGTGGGGTCTTGCCGAATTCGGCGGTTATGAAAGGCTTCATCGTTTTGCTGTTACTCAGAGAAACCTTTTTAAAGATATGGAGCCCATTAGGGATGCTCCTGCTGTATTGCGTAAACTGTCCAACCGCGGAATTAGGATCCGCATTATCACTCACAGATTATTTTTAAAATATTCACATAAGACATCAGGTATTCAAACAATAGAGTGGCTGGAAAATTGGGATATACCGTATTGGGATCTTTGTTTTATGGCAGACAAGGGTGCTGTCGGCGCCCATGTATATGTCGATGATTCACCTTCCAATGTCAGAAACCTGAGAGAGCAGGGCTGCAGAACCATAGTTTTTTCCAACTCTACCAATATGGATTTACCGGAACCCAGGGCAAACAACTGGCAGGATGTTGAACGCATGGTACTGGAAGCAAGGGAAGAATGGCTGACCGGAACCAGGAATATGTTTATTAGTGGCTGAAATTATTCTTTCAGCCATAAATGCAAAATGGATTCACCCTTCTTTGGCTTTACGGCTTTTAAAAGCGAATCTGGGCAGCCTGGAAGAGAAGTGTGAAATTTTGGAATTTGCATTACGCCAGCCAATTAATGAAAAAATTGAAGCTCTCCTTTCGCATAACCCTAAAATTATCGGTTTTTCTGTATCTGTCTGGAATCACCTGGCTTCCCTTGAACTTTTAAAACTTTTGGAAAATAAATGGCAGGGGAAAAAGCCTTATATAGTACTAGGAGGGCCGGAAGTATCCTGGTTAAGCGAGGATGCTGAAATTTTTTTATATGCTGATTATGTTATACGGGGGGAAGGGGAAGATGGTTTTCGTGAGCTTTGTCAAAATATTCTATCAGGTGAAAAACCGGATGTAAAATTTATTAATAGCGAACTGTTTTTTACAGATACAGAAAAAATAAACAGTGCATATCATCTCTATACAGATGAGGATTTACTGAAAAAACATGTTTATATAGAGTCAACCAGGGGATGTGTTTATAACTGTTCATATTGCCATGGCTCTATTTGTAAACCCGGATATAATGATGATAGAAAAATAATTCCTGTTATTAGAGAATTTGATCTTGATAAGTTTTTCCCGGAAATTGAAAATCTTTTAAATAGAGGTGCAAAGATATTTAAATTTCTTGATCGCAGCTTTAATTTAAATACAGAAAGAGCGATCAGCATTATGAAATTTTTCCTGGATAGAATAGATAAAATTATCTTGGAAAAAACCAGAGAGAAGGAAGACCTTCCGTGTGTACATTTTGAAATAGTTCCTTTTCTTCTTTCTGACGAATTAATTGACTGTCTTTCCCTTTTCCCAAAGGGGACTTTACGTCTTGAAGTGGGGATACAGACCCTTAATGCAGATACAGCATCTTTAATTAACCGCAGGCCGCTGACTGATGATGATCTGGAAAGAATCAGATTATTAAGCCTTAATACAAATGCAATTATACATGCAGATCTGATTGCAGGCTTACCGGGCGAAGATATTTTTTCCTTTGCTGACGGTTTTAACAGGGTATGGCAGTTAATATCCGCCGGATCAATATCCGCCGGATCATGCGAAATACAGCCTGGAATACTTAAAATGCTGCCAGGAACACCTATATATAAATATATTGAAAGCCATAAAATTAGTTTCTTGCCGGAGCCTCCCTATGAGGTGATTGAAACTGCTGCATTAAGTGCAGATGAACTGGTCAAAATTAAAAACTTTGCAAGG
>Ga0099364_10010251_pt1 | contig 12894 bp, 11 predicted proteins | sample TergutTh196P3_FD_73070 | JGI IMG/M metagenome (GOLD analysis project Ga0099364, IMG submission 73070) | Microcerotermes parvus P3 segment gut microbial communities from Pointe-Noire, Republic of the Congo - Th196 P3 | ecosystem: Host-associated > Arthropoda: Insects > Digestive system > Gut ...
CCCTCCCCTTGCGGCGTTCCGGCACGAGCGACTCGTACGACGCGTTGAACAGCCGCGTGCGCTCGCCCGAAAGGTTGAGCTTGCCCTTGGGGTCCTCCCCCGAATGGCAGCGGACGCAGTGCTTGTCGAAGACGGGCTGGATGTCGGTCTCGTAGTGGAGCGGGCGCTGGCCGCGCGTCTCGCCCGGCTGGGGGCCCGGCGCCGACGCCTTGCGCGCGAACGCGGCCGGGGGGCCCGCGCTCTTCTGCTCGTTCTGGAATGCGCTCGCGCTCTCGGGTGTCTCGTGGCAGCCGATGCAGGCGCGTGTCTCGCCGGGCATATAGTTCACAAACGTGCGCTCGGTCTGCACGGCCATGTGGTGCGCGTCGAGCGCCTGCAGGAAGATGTTGGCGTTTGCGGGGACGATGAAATGCGCCGAGCCGTCTGCCTCCACCGGCACAATGCCGTGCTGGACCTTCAGCCCGAGGTGCGTGTCCTTGGTGATGACGATGTGCTGCTGGTCGTACTCCTCGGGAGACCCTTTGCACTGCGCCGCCCACGGGCGCGGCACCTGCTCCAGCACACGGAGGTATTTGATGGTGCCGCGAGGGACCCCCACCAAGCCGTGGTACACGTCGCGCACCATGCAGACGGCCTGATTTTTGTCCGCCAGCCCCCTGTCGAGCGCGGTCGAGAGCACAGGGGGGGGGGTGCGCGGCGCGAGCGGGATCGGATGCCAGCAGGACGTGTCCACGTCACGGTAGAGCAGCCTCACCCCTCCCCGCGCGTCCAGCGTGTACAGGCCGTAGCCCTTGGGGGCTTTCCAATTGCCGAACGCGGCCGGCTTGTGCGAGACGAGGAACAGGTCCGCGGACAAAGGGTAGGGGTTCGCGAACAGGTCGCCGTTCCCCGCCGGGTCGTTCTGCCAAGGCTCGTCCTCCCCGTCGCGGAACGCGAAGCCCGGCTCGGCGCGGATGTCCACCCGGGGGGTCAGGTACGTCATCGGCTCGCGCGTGCGGATGGGCTTGTTCATATCGAGCAGGATGACCGTGCCGACGTTGTTCTGCGGGCAGTGGGGGACCCCCGCCACGACATAGAGGTTCGGGGCACCGGGGACCGCGCGGCCGAAGTTGAGCGTCGGCGGGAACGCGATGTCGTTGCCGTACACCTCGCTCGACGCGGTACCGTCCGGGCGCATCGCCCAAAGGCACTTTACGCTCACCGCGCCCTTGTCCACGTACTCCCAACGCGTATAGAGGATGCGCCCGTCCGGCAGCATGGACGGCGCGGTCTCGCTCACCGAGCTGCGGCTCAACTGGCGGATGTTCGTGCCGTCGGCGTCCATGCGGAACAGGACCGTGGTCGTGAAGTCGTCGGGGCCGTCGCACAGGATACCGTACTGGCAGCGCGTCGAGACAAACGCGATCCCCCCGTCGGGCAGGTAGCACGGCTGCAGGTCGTCCGTGCCGTGATGGTAGTGCGGATACTTGCGGTACTTCGCCACAAGCTCCGCCTCATCGGGCTGCGGGAACGTCAGCTGCCGCAAGCCCGTGCCGTCAACATTCGCCTCGTACAGGCGGTACCCCTCCTGATGATTCCGCTTCCACGCGAACACCACGCGCCTCGCGTCGAACGACACATCGAAACGCTCGAACACCCCGTCCGCCATCTGCGGCAGGATGTCGCGCACCGCACCTGTCTCAACATTCAGCACGCACAGCCGCGACCCCGGCCGCCACGTGCTGTTGATGTACTCCGTGTAATAGTGGTTCGAGTCATACGTCTGGCGCGTGACGAACACGATCTCCTTCACGCCCTTGGCGGCCACGGCCTGGCGCGTCTCCGGCAGGACCGTCTCGTCCGCCGTCCCTTCCGGCGTGTCGAGCAAACCGTACGCCTCCGCCTGAAGACGGATATCCTCCGCCGCCACGACGCGATCCTCGACAACGAACGCCGCCAACTGCCCCGTGAAGAAACGCTCCCTGCCCCCCCACGAGCCGAGCTGCCCCGCATACGCAAAATCCAGCAACGGCGCTTGCGCCAGCCTGCACTGGTCAACCTGCAGCCCGTTCTTGTAGCAGGTGATCAGGCGTTTCTCCGCATCATACGTGATCGCGACAAACGCCCGCTCATTGGGGCGCAACCGTATTTTCGTATTGAAGTCATTTTGCCCGCCCGACTCCAGGCGCATACCGTTCACGCAAAAGTTGACGCCCCTGCCGTTGAGCAGCAGATGCACCGCGCCCTGCGCCCAGCCGTCATGCGAGAAGATGGAGATCAGCCCGTCCTGCTGCCTCGCGCCGGGCTGGATGACAAAACGGAATGTCGCCTGTCCGAGCTTCCGCCCCGCGGCTTCGACATTGACCGACTGCGCGCTCCCGTCAAAGCGCGTGTTACCTTTCTGGCTCACCACCTCTGCCGCCTGGACAAACCCTGCGATACTCAAGCACGCTCCAATCATACAATACGTTTGACGCATACTAATCCTCCGTTTCCTTTAAGCACAATAAACACCTCTGTGTGTAAAAAAGCTACTTCTGCGGGTTGCGCTTCTGCCACGACTGCCAGCCGTAGGGCTGCGTCCATGCGGTCTGAACCCAAGGGCCGCACAGCATCGGCTTAATCATCTTGGTGGCGGACGTGACGGTCGCCCGCGCGTACAGGTCATCCGGCTGCAGGGTGTACGAGGCGGAAGTCCCCTCGACTGTCTTCGCCACAACGCCGATGGTGTCTGAATACTTGATCCCTTTCCGCGCGGGCTTCTTGTCATCCGCCGGGTCATCGAACGGTACCGTCGTCCGGTCGAAGTCCGCGCGGGTCACGGTGAACGTGATGGTGTACGTCTCGTCAGCTTTCGGGTCCACCTCCACCGACAGCGTGCCAGCCGCCTCGTCGAAACGGATGTCCTTCAGCGCGACGCCGGAAGAGGAATAGAAATCCCCTCGGTTCATGGCCCGGACCAGCGTGTCGCCATCGAGCTTGTCGGCGCGTACGCAGACCCACCCCCGGAGCGTGGTGCCTGCGGAGGGATTGTAGTTGTGCGTGTCGTCGGTCGCCGTCCCGAAGACCGGGGGGTGCCCGTCCGTGATTCTGAACGCGTTGGCGATGTCCCAGAACTTCTCCAGCGTGTACCAGTCGGGATGCGCCTTGTGCCGGTTCCCGTCGTTGCTCAACTCGTAGAAGCGTATCTGCGGCAACGCGACGAGGGTGTCCGGCTGAATGTCGAAATACGGCCAGAACGGGTGGTTCAGCATGAAGAGCGTCTCGCACCCGTTCGTCCTCCCGTGCGTGGACACGGCCCTCTCGTTTGCCTCGAGCGCCTCCCGGGGGGTTTCTGCGCGCGCGAACGGCAACGTGCCTGTCACGTTGATGGCGTTCATGTGCGTCTCGATTCCGCTGATGTTCTTGTTCATCTCGTGCCCTGGGATGAGCAGGAACTCGCCCGCCTTGTCGAACTGCCGCTTGAGCTCGCCGACGGTCTTCAGGCGCACGAAATCCTTGCCGCCCTCCGTTTTTTTGTCTGCCGTCTCGCCATACGTTTTGAGGTACTGCTCTGCGGCCCCGGGCTTGACTTTCTTGCCGCCGACCTCCTGCCAGTTATCCGCCGCCAGCTGCAGCAGGTTATGGTCCGAGACGCAGAGGAAGTGGTAGCCGCGCGAGCGGTAATACTCGACCGCCTCCTCCGGGAACGCGATCCCGTCACTCCAATACGTGTGCATGTGCAGGTTCCCCCTGTACCAAGCATCTTGCGCCCACACGTTCAGTACGAGCAACAACGACAAACAAAGCCCAATCCGTTTGAACATAATCCTATCCCTTCTGTAATGGATTATTAGTGTAACAAGAGCACGCGCGGTACGTCAAGTAGAGTTTTCCAACTTTTTCGTGACTTTTTTACCCAACTTTTTTACCCACCAATCCAGACATGGAGTGCCGTGGAGTTTCGCGCGTGGAGTTTCACCCTCACGTACCCTCCCGAAACCGCATTCCACCGTTGAAGTGACTGCCGCTTTCGTTTATACTGTATCCCTTTCGTGGCAAACTCACAAAAAGGTGTTCTCTATGAATATTCCGGTTTTGACCATTCAGGGGCGCTCGCTGGCGGAGACGTTCGAGAAGGCGCTGACGGCGTTGTATGTCGAGGGCGTGCGCGTGCGCACGCAGTACGATAAGGAGGGGGACCCCCTCAGCGTGGACGCGACCATGAACATGACCATCGCCGACCCCTTGTCGGACCCCATGATCCACAAGGCCTTCCCGGGGGGTATCGCCGACCTGCGCGAGTACGTTTATGAGCTGGAGGGGCTCAAGGACAACTGGGTCAAGGCCGTCAACGACCCCGAGGACACGCGCTGGGAATACACCTACCACGGCCGCCTCCAGAACTACGGGCAGTGGAAGGAGAAGGGCGCGGACGGCCAGGCGGCGTTCGCGGGGCCCTTCAAGGTTGACCAGGTCGAGTACGTGATCGCCAAGCTGTGCGCACAGCCCTTCACCCGCCAGGCGCAGATGATCACCTGGATGCCGAATCTGGATCAGGACTGCTATGACCCCCCCTGCCTCCAGTCCATCTGGTACCGCATCCTGGAGGACAAGGCGGGGGTCCAGTGGCTCAACGCCAACGTCCGCTTCCGCAGTAACGACGCGTGGGGCGCGAACTTCATGAACATGTTCGGCTTCACGATGTTCAACCGCACCGTCATCGCCGACGCGATCCAGCGGCGCACCGGCAAAACGGTGAAACTCGGGCGCATGAACTGGCAGGCGGACTCGTTCCACATCTACGGCAAGGATGTCGAGCAGGCCGAGCAGCGCCTCTTCAACCGTATCGCGACGACGACGTTCGAGGAGCGCGTCTTCCACTTCAGCGACCCGATGATTCAGGAGATGTACCGCGAGGACGAGGCCGCTATCCTCGCCAAAATCGACGAGATGAACCGGCGGATGTGAGCTACGCGCGGTCTGTCGCATGGACGGCGACCTGCATGCAGAAGAGCGTCCAGAAGCACCCGACAAGGCCGGAGAAGTGGACCTGGAGCGGCTCGGGCAGGGCGTAGATGATCATCATGCTCGGCGCCCACACGACCCAGTTCGGCAGGAGCGTCGGGAGGATCAGGTGCTTGAACCAGTGCCGGGGGAAGTGGGCCTTCGTTTGCGAAAAGGAGAACGCGTGGCGCTGCCAGAAATGGAACGTCGCGGAGAGCGGCACCGCGACGAGGAGGGTGTACGCGCTCTGGTCCACGAGCATCTTCTTGATGAGCGTCGCCCAGTCGTGGCCCATCCCGAACGCGAGCGACTGCAGGCGGTAGAGCCCGAGCGCGAGGGATCCCATCATGCCCCAGAAACAGAAGTTCATGACGATGGACCGCACCGGCCGCCTTACCCGCAGCGCGGGCACGCTCAGCACGAACACGCCCGGCAGTACCCCCCCGAAGAATCCGCGCGAGACGAACGCGAACGGTACCCCGTGCGCGTCCTGCCATTCCGACACGGGCTGGATGAAACGCTCGACCGCCGGGAAATAATAATACGCCAGCAACAGGCACAGGCACACGGCCTGCAACACCAGCGCCGGGATGAGGTTCGCCCTCGCGGCGCGGATACCCGCCCGCCAAGGGGCGATCAGCTCGTCTGTGTGATGGGTCATACGAATGACTTTGTGAAGCGCATATCATACACAAAACCCGTTGTGTCGCGCAAACCTAAAACAAGTTGAGAAGTGGAGAAGTGGAGAAGTGGAGGAGTGGGGGGGGAAGTGAATGGGGTGGGTTTGTGAGCCCCCTTTTGAAAGGGGGTGACAGGTATTCCTGCCAGGGGTTTGTTCCGGCCGGCGATTACTAGCGAGAGACTTGTCGGCTTGTCGGGCACGGGCAAGTCGTCAAGCCGACAAGCCGGCAAGTCTGGCTTCCGGGCAAACCGTAGTCCCGGAGTCCTCATCAGCGGGCGCTCGACTACGGGACTACAGGACTACGACAGAGGACGCAAGAGCTGGCAAACCCCTGCCCTCCGGGTACCCTCTTTCAAAAGGGGGCTGCAAACCGTTCCCAGTCCCCCGTCCCCTTGTTTCCCCCCCCCTTGCGATTCGGCGGTGAGGGTGAAGAAGAGGTGGTTGACGTTAAAGCCCATGACGGGGAGGGTCGCGGCGCCAAGGGGGGCGTAGGGGTGAGGTCGAGGCGCATCCAGGTGGAACGGGGGAGGGTGAGGTCGTCGGTGCCGTGGACGATGAGGGTTGTCGTTCCCACAGACAAGGGGCCCCCCCACGTGAGGGTGACGTCGCCGCTGGCGGGGTCCACACGGATGGAGGTGATCAGCACGCCGATCGGATCGCCCGCGTCCGTGAGCGCGATGGCGGCGGCGGCGAGTGTCAAGAAGCACATCCGGTTTTTGATTTTGATCTTCATTCCGATTTCTCCCTTGCTGATAATACTGATAAGAAACAAATTTAACCGTATCAGATACCATGACGGGAATACAATACGCGAATACAATATAAAAAAAAGTAGACGCGACACAAATATGCGACACAAAGGATACAAAAGACCATCGTGTCCATTGTGGGTAAAGTGATCCTGTTGTCCCGCGTCCTGACTACAGGACTACACGACGACGAGACTCAGCGGACAGAAATGTCCGTACTCCTTTCTGCGAGTGTACTATTTTGTAAAATATTCTAACCGTTCAAATCCCGCAGGTCCCTCACGCGGCGCGATTTGCCCTCGAAGCGTTCGAGCGTGTTCGGCTCGACGAGGTTGATCGCCATGTGCAGACCCGTGATGCTTGCGACGGCGGCGCTGATGTCGGCCTTGATCGCCTGCATCTCCCTCATGCTGTCGGAGAATATCCCGGGCTGTACTTCGATGTGGACGGTCACCTCATCCGTCGCCCCAGGGCGCGTGACCTCGATCATGTAGTGCGGTGCGACGGACTTGACGCGCATGAGCGCGGTCTCGACCTGAGACGGGAAAACGTTGACGCCACGGATGATCAGCATATCGTCCGTCCGTCCCATGATGCGGCTCATGCGGCGCGACGTGCGCCCGCATGGGCAGTCGCCATCCGCGTAGATCACTCCGATGTCGCGTGTGCGGTAACGGACCACCGGGAACGCCTCGCGGCAGAGGGGGGTCACGACCAGCTCGCCCTTCTCCCCGTCCGGCAACGGTTCGAGCGTGTCGGGGTCAACGGTCTCGAAGATGAACTGATCCTCCTGGATGTGCATCCCGTTGCGGTAGGCGCACTCGCCGCTGACCCCCGGCCCCTGAACCTCCGCCAGCCCGTAGTTGTTCCAGCAGCGGATGCCCAGCCCCCCCTCGATATGTTCGCGCATGCTCTCCGTCCAGGGCTCCCCCCCGAAGTGAGCATGCTCCAGCGCGATTGAGCTACGGTCAACGTCCCCCGTCAGGAGAGTATCCATCAGCTTCAGCGCATACGACGGCGTGCAGATTAATATCTCTGGGCGCAAGTCCTGCATGGTCATCAACTGGCGTTCCGAGTTACCGCTCGACAGGGGGATAATCGCCGCCCCCACCCGCTCGATGCCGTAGTGTAATCCGAACCCCCCCGTGAACAACCCGAACCCGAACGAGATCTGTACCGTGTGCTCCGGGCGCAGTCCCCCCGCGACAAGGAAACGCGCGCACAGGTTTGCCCAGTTCTCCACGTCGCCTTTCGAGTAGGCGACCCACGTGGGTTTACCCGTCGTACCGCTCGTACCTTGGAAGCGCGCCACCTGTTCGCGCGGGACCGCGAGGAAGCCGAGCGGGTAGCCGTCGCGCAGGTCCGCCTTTGCCGTGAACGGCAGACGGCGGATGTCGTCGAGGCTCCTGATACTGTCAGGGGTGATACCCAAGTGCTGATACTTCTCGCGGTAAAACGGCAACCGCGCCGTGTGCGCGACAACGCCCCGGAGCCGCTCTAACTGCAGCGCACGCAACTGCTCCTTCGGCATGCACTCGAACTCCGGCTGCCAGATCCTGTTCTCGATGATGGGGATTGTATTCATGCTAAATGCCTTTTCTATTCAGCACGCAGATGACACAGATTATTTAGGATTCACGCAGATTTTTTTTAGCAGTCCCGTCTGCGGGAATCTCAAGAAATCTGCGTCATCTGCGTACTGAAAAACGGTTCATTCACCTTTGCCTTTCGAGAAGAGCGCGACCGCATCGAGGACATTTCGCCCTGCCGCGCCGAGTGCCCCGACCGCGCGGTCGGGATCATCGAAGCGGAAGATCACCACCGCCTCCAGCCCGTGGTGCGACGTGAAGGCGTACATGTACTCGATGTTGACCCCTGCCGCGCCGATGATGTCCAGCAGCTCGGTCATGCCCCCCGGGCGGTCCGCCACGGTGACCGCCACCACCTCGCGCACATTGACGACGTACCCCGCCTTTTCAAGCGCGTCCTTCGCCGCCTGCCAGTCCTCCACGATCAGCCGGACGATCCCGAACTGCTGCGTGTCCGCCAGCGACAGCGTGACGATATTGATCTCCGCCTCCGACAACGTCCTGCAAATCGCATTCAGGTGCCCCGGCTTGTTCTCAAGGAACAGCGATATCTGCTGAATCTTCATAGCTTTTCTTCTCCTTTTTTTATAGCAAATCAAGTTGAAACATCCATGCCTCAGACGGATGAAACCTTTCCGTATGATAGCGTAGGACAGCTCCCTTATGCTGGGAAAGAACTCTATCGTCATTCGTTCTTGCCATCGAATACCTCATGCGATGAAAACCCTTTCATTGTGCCAAACCAAGGACTCTTTTAGCGGTTTGAATCTTTGCGGCAATGCTATGAATTTCCCTTCATAGCGCAAAAAGAAATCATGGACAACATCATGTGGTAAAGCGTCCTTTAATGATTTTGAAAGGACAATCCTGTAGGAAGAGTCGATGGTCATCAGCCCGACATCAAACGCCTTGTCATAAAGTGAGCAAAGGCAGAGACCATTGCGAGGGTTGGTACGTTCTGTTTTTGGGTCGCTATCTTTCCATGGTTTTATATGGCTGGCGATTAATAACCTTGTAGCGTCTATCCCTGAGACACAACACTTATTATCGTAGGCGGATAAGACCACCACCCGGAAAAAGTTTTGATTAACTCGCGCTTTCTTGGCTTGGGTTTTATCTGCGCCGATCGGCAAAGGGATATCCTCTACTTCTTCATCTAGGACAATCTCTTGCTCCTTATTATACTTTCTTAATAACCGTTCACTTTCGTAAGCCAATGAATCCCAGTCTCCATTAAATTCCTCCCAAACTTCCGTTTCCATTAACGCGCCATGTGGCAAGCCAGTAATACCTTTTTTCTGAAGCTCGGGATCTAAACGTCCGATATTTCCTATCTTCATTCCGACCGATGATGACGGTCGTCCTATCTGATTGGCTAATTTAATGACTTCTGGATGGAACCTATTCACTTTGTTAAAGGGTAGTTTACAATACAGATTGAATGCGACAATTGTTTCTTCGCGAGACCATATGCGCCGTTTCCTTATCTGAGAGTGCGTTGTCTTCATTGAATACCTCTCCGCTGTCCTACAAGTGAATTTGAATCCAATGCGATACGACCGCCTCTTCCATCCCGGCAAGCACAGGTATCGGGTTTTCCTTCAGAAACGCCAGCACCCGTTTCCGTGCCTCCCTAAAATCCACCCTGTGCGCAAGAGTCGTTTTCGTTTTTAACACTGGCATCACTCGAATGGTTTTCTGTCTCATAGCTGTGCTACTCCTTTGTTCCTCACCAATCCCGTAACTCCGTCACATCGCCTCGCTATGTGTTGTGGAGCGAACCGTGCTTGCCTCGTGCTAGGCTGAATCGTTTTATAAACCGCGTTCCCAATGATTCCCGCAAGCAAAACGGGGACGGCGTTGCCGATTTGCCGCATGGCTTCGCCCCACGACCCAGCGACCTCGAAATCATCGGGGAATGTTTGTAGTTTCTTGGCTTCGTCCACTGTCAGATAACGGGTCTGCCCGTTATCCAAAACAATCATGTTTTCGCCGCCGGGAACACCATGTACCCCTGCTTTAATCGTCTTTGCTGGCGCGTCGAGCCGCGAGCCGGTGTGTCCAGCGTATTGTTTCGCGATTTGGCTTGATGGCTCGGGACTGCCAAGGACATCGCGGATTGTCTTCCACGCATGCTTCGGATGTGTCGGCACGGGAAACACAAATCTTTTTTTTATGTCCTTTCGAATCCCGACAATAAAGATACGCTCACGTTTTTGCGGAACCCCGTAATCCGCAGCATTGGCAAGGGTATAGGAAACGTTATAGCCCGCCTTTTCCAATCGGGCGATAATCGAATTGAAGTATTCGGCAAATGCAGGGCGCAAAAGCCCCTTGACATTCTCGAAAATGAATGCGCGAGGCAGCAAGGACTCCACCGCCTTGCAAGCGTAGGGGAACATATCGCGCGCGTCATTGGACGCATTGCCTTTTCCTCCAAGGGAAAATGGCTGGCATGGCGGACCGCCGGCGATGATATCAATCTGACCAACCGAGCTAAAATCAAAATGGCGCACATCTCCCTCATAGACTAGTTCTGGCGGAAAATTCGCACGAAGTGTGGCACAGGCGTGCTTATTCATTTCCACGAATTTTACGTGTCGGAATCCCGCCCGTTCCAAGCCGAGCGCAAGCCCCCCCATGCCGGAAAACAATTCTAGGCACTTCATAACCCGACCCCTTTCAGATACGCCTCGATTTCGCGCAACAGTTCTTTTGGGCTTATAGGATTGTCCGCGATGCGTTCAACCCATTTCCGACCGGAATGCAAAACATCCCACTTGGATTTTTGTCCGGCGGCACGCCCCGCCCCTGGGTCATGGTTCCCAAATCCGTCAATAATCGTATTCCAAAGCGGACGGTTATGTTTGATCAGAGCAGCCTCAACCGCCGCAATCATGTCCGTCGCGATGCCCTCCATAATCGTAAACCGGCAGACAAAATCAGCGGCATCAAGATTTTTTGTCGCCGTGATGCTTTTGAAGTGATCACGCAATCGAGTATGCAACTCTGATGAATTACCGCCCATCCCACTGGAATGCCCGGATTGCCGCCATCCTTTCGGAACTGCTTTCCCGACGTAAATCGGGTGATTATAGGCAAGACGGTTCAATTCCCCATATTTCGCATAAGGCTTGTAGTTGCCTGTGTAATACAGCGCATAAATGCCCGCCCCGGCAAACCGTTCCGAGGGTGGCAACTCAATTACCGGTGTTCCGTTGAAAAAACGAATCGCGTCTTTAATCATCTCTGTAAACGCCTCATTCTGGTAAACGTGCTCTGCTCTGTTGAATTGCCTTGGTTGCATGAGAGACCTTTTCATTTCAGATATCTTTCACCTACCCCGCAGATCCGTCACGCGGTTGAGCTTGCCTTCGCTACGGGGGAGGGAGTGGGGTTCGGCGAGGGTGATCTTCGCGCTGACGTTGATGACCCCCTGGATGGCACGGGACAGTTTCGCCCGCAACTTTTCAAGCGACTTGATGTCGTCGCTGAGGGTCTGCGCCGTAACCTCGACCTTGATCTCTAGCATATCCAAGTCCCCCTCCCGACTGATGAAGATGTGGTAGTGCGGGAGGACGGAGTCAATCGAGAGCAGCGCGGTCTCGATCTGCGACGGGAAGATGTTCACGCCACGGATAATCAGCATGTCGTCCGTGCGGGCGCGGATGCGCTCGAACGTGCGGATGGTGCGTCCGCACGGGCACGGCTCGGTATAGATACGGGACAGGTCGCGCGTGCGGTAGCGCAGCATGGGGGTCCCCCGTCGGGTCAGCGTCGTGAACACCAGCTCGCCCTCCTCGCCGTCCGGCAACGGCTCCAGCGTGTCGGGGTCAATGATCTCCGGATAGAAGTGGTCCTCGAACACATGCAGCCCGCGACGGTGACAGCAGTCGTTCGCCACACCTGGTCCGCAGATTTCCGTCAGCCCGTAAATGTCGTGCGCCGTGATGCCCGTGAGCCGCTCGATCTTGTCGCGCATCGCCTCCGTCCACGGCTCCGCGCCGAACACGCCGTGCCGGAGCCTCATGTCCCGGCGGAAATCAATCCCCTTTTTCATCCCCTCGTCAACGAGGTGCAAGAAATAGCTCGGCGTACAGGCGATGACCGTCACCCCGAAATCTTTCATCAGCATCAGTTGGCGGTCCGTGTTGCCGCCCGAGATTGGCAGCACCGTGCACCCCAGTCCCTCCGCCCCATAGTGAAGCCCCAGCCCCCCCGTGAACAACCCGTACCCGTAGGCGACCTGGACAATGTCGTTTCTCGTGATGCCGCACATCGCGAGCGCGCGCATCACGCAACGCCGCCAAATCCGCAGGTCCCTCGGCGTGTTGCCGATCACGATCGGCTTGCCCGTCGTGCCGCTGGAGCAGTGGAAGCGCACGACCTCCTCCATCGGCGACGCGAAAAGCCCGAACGGGTATTCGTCGCGCAGGTCGGACTTCAGCATGAACGGCAACAGCGTGATGTCCTTCAGCGACGTGATATGTTCCGGGCGCACCTCGCGCTCATCCATCCGCCTGCGCGTCAACGGCACATTCGCATAGACGTGCCTCACAAGCTCCTGAAGACGCGCCAACTGCAACGCCCGCAACTGCCCCACCGGCAGATAATCCAGTCTACTCACCGCATGACACTTTTCTGATGACGACATCCTAACTCCTCTTTTGGAAAATGAACATTAAATATAGCATATTGGGCAAGGTACTCTAAAGTCAAAATTCTAATCTGATCTGCCCCCCCTTAACCATCCGTACCAAGGGGGGGCGACGACCCCTCGCCTAGGGCATGTTCACACTATTGCCAAGGATGGTTTGATTTGCTCTACTTCTCGGGCATGCAACTGACACTGAATGATTATGAGCGTATCGCAGGCAGCCTTCCACGGCAGCGCGGTAATGTGACCCAG
>Ga0099364_10010252_pt1 | contig 12893 bp, 11 predicted proteins | sample TergutTh196P3_FD_73070 | JGI IMG/M metagenome (GOLD analysis project Ga0099364, IMG submission 73070) | Microcerotermes parvus P3 segment gut microbial communities from Pointe-Noire, Republic of the Congo - Th196 P3 | ecosystem: Host-associated > Arthropoda: Insects > Digestive system > Gut ...
ATTGGCAAAGAACGATTAAAAGGCGCAGACGGAAAAAAAGCGCATTCAACCCAAAAGCCGGAAGAATTGCTTAAGAGAGTAATTTTATCAACAACAAAAAATGGAGATGTTATCCTAGACCCTTTTTTTGGAACAGGTACAACCGGCGTTGTAGCAAAGAAATTAAAACGTAATTTTATTGGAATCGAAAAGGAGACCAAATATATTAAGCTTGCTAAGAAGCGAATTGATAATACGGACGATTTATTTGAAGAAGCCGAATGGGAAGAAGAACCGAAGGCAAAACATGGAATATAAAATTAGCGGAATTACTAAATCTTTAAAAGATTTTCCTCCATTTTATAAATCAAAAGATTTTGTAATTTTTAACGAAGATTGTCTGGAATTATTACCTTCTATTCCAGAAGACTCTATAGATATGATTTTTGCAGATCCGCCTTATATGTTATCAAATAATGGGTTTTCCTGCAAAAACGGAAAGAGAGTTAATGTAAATAAAGGAAAATGGGATAAAAGTAATGGTTTTGAAGAAGATACATTTTTTCACAATGAATGGATTTCTGCATGCCGCCGGATTTTAAAGCCGGAAGGAACAATTTGGATTTCTGGAACTTACCATAGTATTTATCAGTGCGGCTATCTTCTGCAAAAAAATAATTTTCATATTTTAAATGACATTACATGGTTTAAGCCAAATGCATCACCAAATTTAAGCTGCCGTTTCTTTACCGCATCACATGAGACAATTCTTTGGGCCCGCAAAGATAAAAAAGCAAAACATACATTTAATTATGATGCAATGAAAAACGGTCTTTTTCCTGAAGATAAATTAAAAAAAGAAAATACACAAATGAGATCTGTTTGGTCAATAACAACGCCAAAAAATGATGAAAAAGAATACGGAAAACATCCTACTCAAAAACCATTTGATCTTTTAAAACGTATTTTACTTGCATCTACTAATGAAAACGATATTGTACTTGATCCATTTTGCGGCAGCGGCACTACAGGAGCTGCCTGTAAGTATTTAAAAAACCGGTCATTTATTGGCATAGAAATTGATAAAAAATATTGTGAATTAGCAAAAAAAAGATTAGAGTAAAGCGTATTTACACCCTTATATTCCCCGTATAAACATAGCGCAGCTTTTTTCCCGCTTCCTTGGCGGCATTCAAAATAAATGCCGGGTCTGTGGGCGGCGCATTCCAGCGGTAATCAGGGTGGTATGCAGTTAAGTGCCATGGTATGTCGCCAAGAGAGGCAATGAAATCTGCAGTGTTGCTTAACTCTTCATTTGAATCGTTTAAATCTGGCACGACGAGAGTGGTAATTTCCATGTGGACACCCATTTTTACGCCCAGTTTTATAAACTCAAGTACAGTTTCCAGAATGTTTCCGCCGGCAATACCGCCGTTTAAACAGTTTTTATATGTTTCTGCAGAGAAGGTTTTTAAATCTACGTTTGCAGCATCGGTATACTTAAGAATTTCAGCGGCCGGTTCGGCGTTTATGCAGCCGTTAGTTACAATTACATTTGCAATGCCGTGCTTGCGGGCAAGAATCATGCAGTCAAGAATGTATTCAATATGAACAAGCGGCTCGGAATATGTGTAAGCAATTGAAGGGCTGTCTTTTTTAAACGCGGCGGATATAACTTCTCCGGGAGTCATCGATTTGCCGGGGATTTCCGTATTTTGAGAGATATGCCAATTTTGGCAGAATGGGCAGCGAAGATTACAGCCGGCAAAACCCAAAGAGAGTATTTGTGAGCCGGGTTTGAACCGATAAAGAGGTTTTTTTTCGATTGGGTCTACCGCAAGAGCGGTTATAAATCCGTAAAAGGGAATAAAACCCCTGCCGCCCTTGTTGCCCCTTACGCCGCATACGCCGAAGCAGCCGCTTTTTATATTGCAATTATTCGGACAGAGTTTGCAGATAACATCGCCATCTGCTTCTTCTAAAAATAACGGGGAACGATAGCTTGTCACGGATTGTTCATTTGAAAATTGACTAATCACAGAGTTACCTTTCTGTACGCAGTATTTCTACTATTCTCCAGTTTTTTCTTTTATCGCGCCTTAGTGTAAGAATATCACTGCGGGAAATTGAATATTCTTCTGGAGACCACAATAAATAATTTGCGCGGTAAATAATCATATTGTCTTCTTCACTGCCGGCAAGATACTCAATTGTTAAATCCGTTACGCCAAAAACATCGGGCGCAGGAAGTTCACCGCCATTATCTCTCCATAATCTTGCCGGAATAAATGTTGCCCTGTTTGACATCTCATGAGCCTGTCTTGTTCTTAAGATAGCATAGAGGTTTAAAGCCACGTTTATATCGCCTTTGTCAGCTCCTTGAATACATGCTTCCATAAAAATATGATCAAGTGAACTGAATGCTTCATAATATGCTATTATGACAGTATCAGAAGCCAGACCCTCTGTTGTTGGGCGCTGTTTCATGCTCCTTGTTGTGCTGACAAAAATAAAAAGGATAAAAAGTAAGCCAAATGCCGCCCCTATAAGGGCATGTTTATTGCGTATCATAAAACGTTTTGTTTTTACAACTGTGTTTTGTATATTGAAAAACCGGGTTTTTTCTTTTTTAAGACGTATTTTTTCTTCTGTGCCCAATTTTCCAAAAAGAGAAGAAACAGAAACAATCCGGGTTTCATTTTCTGTCAGCGCTTTTAGTAAATTCCCGATTATATCTGTGCTGCTCACGGTTCTCTTATTTTCAACCGGTAGAAAAAGAGCAAGTTGGATAAGATCGCAGAGGTTTTTATTTAAACCCGGAGCATTAAGATGCGGCGGTATAAAAACTCCTTCTCTCATATCCTGAAAAATTGTAGTATCCGATTGATAAGGGTGAATTTTAGAAAGTATTTTGTATAACATCACTCCGGCGCAAAAGGCGGCGGCATCCATGCCTGTTAAATCGGGGCAGCTGTAACGATCATAAACCGGAACTTCCTGCGAGGTGGAGGATATCCGCTTAACTGAAGCTGTGCCGCTGCTTGCTGCGCCGCTGCTTGCTGCGCCGCTGCTTGCTGCGCCGCTGCGAAGAGTAACCTGAATCTCTGTTGCTTCGGCAATCAGACAGCGGCTGGATAAATTCGGCGGGGCGAAAAAAACACTGCCCTTTGGAAATACCCTGTCGCCTGTTTCTGAGGTGTAGTCCTTCATGCAGATAAACACAGCACCGGGGTTAAGAGTGGAGTATGTATCGCCCAAAAGCATTTTTGCCCTAATCCAAAAAGTAACTGCTTGCAGCGCTTCCTGCTGGGACGCAACTGAGTTTATATCACCGATAAAAGTATCAAGCCTTTCCCCGGAGAACGAAGGACCCCATACCCTCATATAGCCGTTTGTTTCATTTACACCGGAAGGTTTCCATACTTCTTTTCTGCCGTCGGGGAAAACAATATAGCCGCATTCAATTAAACTTTGGGACATTTTTGTCCTTGCAAAAGAACGCGGATCAAGGCCTGTGTCAAAACAAACGGCCGGTTTTCCTTCTACAGTAGAAATATGTATATACTTCATACCTACCTTGGTGAATAAAGATACCGGAAATATTCCATGTCGGTAGTAAGTGTCTTTTCGAATCTCGGCATAGTCTGACGATACGATTCTACCGCCCGCCAAAAATCAAAGAAGCTCCTGTCCATGTTATAGGCTGAGGCATAGATATTCGCCGCTTGCGCGTCCGCTTCTCCGCGTATTGATTCGGAACGGTGATACGCGGCGGAACGGATCTCCATTCGTTCGTTGTCCATTCGTCCCAATAGAGCAGCCTTCCTACCTTCGCCCTCAGATCGAATTGCCTGTGCGATTTGGTTGCGCTCTTTGATCATACGGGCGTATACGCTGGGAGTAAGATCGTCGGAATAACGAATTTGACGGGTTACTACATCAATCAACTCTATTCCGAATTCGGGAACAAGACGGCGGGAGCGTTCAAGAATCTCTTCTGCAATTTTGCGTCTTCCTTTTTCAATAGGTTCATAACTGGTTTCTATCATTATAGAAGATTGAATAACGCTTGGATCGATCTCATCGCCGATCCCCAAATCATCTAATGAACTTGTACGCGCCATTATAATGTTTGAATTCCTGACGGATTCACGAAAGTAATTTTCTGCGGTTACGGTTTTAACTTCGGAATCGATTACTTCTGCCAGTTTGGAATATGCTCTTTCTATTGTAGAGATCGATTCATAAAATACTTTGGGGTCTGAAATCCGCCAACGGGCTGTAACATCAACAAAGATATACTGCTTTTCTCTTGTGGGAATGCTTGTCTGCTCTCCGTCCCATGCCATAATGCGTTTTGGGTAACGGACAACTTCATCGATAAACGGCGTCTTTACATGCAGGCCTGCATCGGTTACGACGCGCACAATACGCCCCATTTGTACAACTACAGCTTGTTCACCTTCTTCTATTATATACAAAGGTCCTGCTATTATAAATCCGATTATAACAACAAAAGTTATTACTGTTGCAGTCATCATTTTTTTCATTATCTGCCTCCCTGCGCGTTAATTGCCGCGCCGCTGACATTCATCATCGGAAGAAAGTTATTCAGATTCCTGTCGATTAATGTTACGTCTTCTGATTCTTTAAATACTTCTTCGATCATTTCATAGTAAAGACGCTGCCTTGTTACTTCGGGAGAACGGCGGTATTCATCGTACACAGAGTTAAAACGCGCAACATCGCCCATAGCCATATTCACCCTTTCTGCCGCATACCCCTGCGCGACAAGAACTGTGCGTTCGGCTTCGCCTCTGGCTCTGGGGATTTCTTCGTTATAAACCTGCATACCTTCGTTAATAAGGCGGTTCATATCCTGAATAGCTCTGTTTACATCGTCAAACGCTTCCTGTACGCTTCCCGACGGAGGATCGATATTTTGCAGCTTAACGGCGATTACATTAATCCCAAGACCATAACTTCTGAAAGTTTCATTCATTATTTCTGTGCCGGCAATTTCTATCGCGCTTCGTTCAGGACTCATAATGTCCATAATAGCGCGGTCGCCTACAAGCATATTAATTACAGAGCGTGACACATCACTGATTGTGCGCTCCCGTTCCATGACATTAAAAACCCATGCTTTTGAATCGACAATACGATATTGAATGATCCATTCAATCTCTACTATATTAAGGTCTCCTGTCAGCATGGTTGCTTCCCTTGTTTTATTTGTCGCATAAGACGAAGAAATACCGCTTCTTAGCGTAACAAATCCAAATTGAGCGGTATGAACAGCTCTGACATTTACGATATAACTGCGGTCAATACCAAAGGGTAATTTAAACTGTAAACCCGGAGTCTTTGTTACATAGTATTTGCCAAGGCGGGTAATAACCGCTTCTTCAGCTTGATCTACTATAATTATGCTGGTGAATAATAATATCAGCAGTAATATTCCCGCGATAATCATGCCAAGTTTGGCCGGAGAAAATTTTTCCATTTTAGGCGGAGTAAATTTCATGTCTTACCTCCATAAATTGAGTATAGCAGATTAATATAAATAGGTAAACTCTGCGAATCTGCGCTTGTTTATTGCAGGAAAATGGGAGTATAATATAAAAACAAGGAGAATTTATTATTTTTTATGGATGAAAACTTAAACTTTACCGTAGAGACACTTGGGAAACCTACAATTAAGTCACCTATAGAAATGTCTAAAAGCCACGGAGACGGAATAGCCAATTATGTTACTGATGAACAGTACATACGGTTGGAAACAATTGTTACGCCGGGTCATCAGCATCCTGTAAAAAAATCACAGGCTCTGCAATGCGCAGGCCCGCGGGAACTTATCTATTTTTCACCTGCCCATGTAAACGCAGGTATTGTCAGCTGCGGCGGTTTATGCCCAGGTATTAATGATGTAATCCGTTCGATTGTACGCTGTCTTTGGTATCGATACGGCGTAAGAAGGATCATCGGTATTCGTTACGGTTATTTAGGTTTTCTTCCTGAATATCAGTTTGATATTGCACAGCTTAACCCTTCCGTTGTTGATGACATACATAAATTGGGCGGTACATTTCTTGGGAGTGCACGCGGTGGCGGCAGGGAAGTTTCTACAATCGTTGACACAATGGAAAGACTCAATCTTAATATGCTGTTTACAATCGGCGGAGACGGTACACAGCGGGGTACAATGGATATTGCCGATGAAATTCATAAAAGGAATCTTAAAATTGCAATGATTGGAATTCCAAAAACCGTTGACAATGATTTTGCAATAATTGATCGTTCTTTTGGATTCAATACAGCGGTAGCTAAAGCGGTGGAAGTTGTTACAGCCGCCCACATGGAAGCTTCCTCGGCAATTAACGGCATTGGTCTTGTTAAAGTTATGGGAAGAGACTCCGGTTTTATCGCCGCGCATACAGCTCTTGCAAGCCATGAAGTTAATTTTGTATTAATACCCGAAGTGCCTTTTAATCTGGAAGGTGAAAATGGCTTTCTTCGTCATTTGGAAAAGCGCCTGCAAAAACGCGACCATGCCGTAATTATTATTGCCGAAGGCGCAATGCAGGATTCACTGTTAAAAGACAAAAAATTTGATGCCGGCGGCAATGTTAAAATGGTTGATGTAGGAACATACATTCGCAGCAGAATAGTAAAATACTTTGAAGAAAAGAAAATAGAGATCAACCTAAAATATATCGATCCAAGTTATGCGATTCGTTCAGCGCCTGCAGATCCTGACGACTCAATTTACTGTGAACGGCTGGGGAACGCCGCTGTACACGCAGCAATGGCGGGCAAAACCAAGCTGATCATTGGCCTTGTAAATAACGAGTTTGTACATCTGCCCATTAAAACGGTAATAACCCACCGTAACAAGATTGATCCGGAAAGCAGCTTGTGGCGTGATACGATAGACGCTGTAAATCAACCTCCAAGAATGGTGAATGTATTTAACGGATACACTGAGTCTCCGCCTGTATAATCAAGGCAGTTCAAAAACAGCGTGTAAAAACAAAGCGGCAGCCTGAGAAACATTCAGGCTGTCTATGTTACCTGTTCCGGGAATTCGCAATAGATGTGAACATTGATCTTTTACATTTTGAGGCAGGCCGGTCTCTTCGTTGCCTAACACAAGGGCGATTCCCGGCCGGGCGCTGCCGCTTTTTCTGCCGATTAAAGCGGGTAAATCACTAATGCGTTTTCTTGCCCTTGTGTCTGTACCAATTGTTACAAGCCGCCTTGAAGCGTCTTTTAAAAAAGCGGCTGTATTAGAAATTGTTTTAACCGATAACAATTCCATACCGCCTTCTGCAATACGATAGGCGCTTGTTGTAAGGCGCGCTTCTGTATCTTTTTCGTTTAGTATAATGTAACTTGCGTCAAAAAAAGCGGCGGCTCTTGCAATAGCGCCAAGGTTGTGGTCATTGCCGATTGAATGAAGTATAAGCCCTGTTTTTCCTTCGTCCGCCCAAACATCAAGGTCTTCTATGCTCAGGCTTTCGATTACGGGTTCTTCGATCATTGCCACCACTCCCTGATGATGTACACTTTTACAAAGGCGCTCCAGTTCCTCATCTTCGCAGATCTTGTACGGACGTTTGCGCTCCGCAAGCTGTTTGCAGACACCGGTAAAAGATTTTAACCTGTCTTCGCGCAGAAAGAGGCGGTTTATTTTTAATGGGTTATACTGTCCAACTGCAAGGACTGCGTTCATGCCGCAGACAGCAAGTTCATCGGTTAATTTGTTACGCATATAGATAGTTTACTATATAACATGTAAAAAATAATTAAAATAAGGATTGATACTTTTCTCAAAGTGTTTAATAATAAACTTACAGAGAAAAGGTATAGTTTTACGAGAGAAAACTTCCCAAAGCAAAAGAGGTAAAAGTATGGGATCTTTAAAAAGCCGTTCTCCGTTAGTGATTGGTAGTTTAATACTTTTTTCATTAGTTATTACATTATTCTCCTGTTCTGACGGATTTGCAGGGGGAAAAGGAACTATTACAATAAATTTAGGCGGTGGCAATGGGCGTAACACAATGCCCTGGCCGCCTGATGAACAAGGTATACTCGATAAAATCGACTTTGTAATAACGCTCACAGGCAATGGAGAAACTAAAAGGCTTGAAGTACAAGGCGGGGAAAACATACGAACCGCCGTTTCCATAGGCTGGTGGAACGTAAATATAAAAGCATATTACCCCGATAAAAACACCTTGTACGCCGAAGGTAATAACGGATTAGAAGTTAAAGCCGGAGACAACAATAATGTCATAGTCCAAATGCAGAAAGCTCTTGAATCCCTAGACGACAGTATTAAAGTGCTCGAAATGGTATGGATACCCGCAGGAAATTTCCAGATGGGCAGTCCTGCGACTGAGCCCGGTCGTGTTGATATTGATAATAGTGAATTTCGGCACGCGGTAACGCTTACACAAGGTTTTTTCATAGGCAAGTATCCTGTTACTCAAGCACATTGGGAAACAGTTATGAATACGAATCCTAGTGAATTTGGTGGAAATCCAAATCACCCTGTTGAAACGGTAAGTTGGTATGACGCGCTTGTTTTCTGCAACAGGTTAAGTTTAATGGAAGGTCTTACACCTGCTTACAGTATAAACGGAAGCCCCGATCCCGATGACTGGGGAGATATACCAACAAGCAATAACGATGATTGGAACAATGTAACAGTCGTAATACCTTCAACAGGTTATCGTCTGCCGACGGAGGCGCAGTGGGAATATGCCTGCCGTGCAGGAACAACAACAGCATACAACACTGGCGCTGTTATAAGTGATAACACCGGTTGGTATAATGGTAATAGTACCTCTACACAACCTGTAGGTAAAAAAGCAGTTAATGCATGGGGCTTATATGACATGCATGGTAATGTTTTTGAATGGTGTTGGAATTCGCGGGATAATGATTATTATATCGATCCAAGTGCAGGGATAGATCCAACTGGACCGGCTGCCAGCAGCAGTCGTGTGACTCGCGGCGGGTCGTGGGGAGGCGATGCTTCGACACTACGTTCTGCCTATAAGCTCGGTGTTGCCATTTGGTCCAGGGACAACTGGCTCGGTTTCCGTGTTGCCCGCCCCTGAGCAGAGACAAAGAGCAAAGATGTTTTATAACTTTACTCTTTGACCTTTAGGCTGTTCCTGTTTCATATTAAAGGTGCGTTGACCGCTTTCCAGTATTGCCGTATTATATTCATGTGGCGGCACGAAAACCAGTCAAAAAAAATTCTCCAAAAACCGGGTCTCAGGCAATAGTTATTTTTTGGCTTGTGTTTGTTATTGTTATCATAACTGTTTTTATGATAAACGCGCATACCATTCAAAGGAATTTTAACCTTTTTATTTCACGGCTCACTGCCGGTTCCGGTACAGAACAAGAACTGCTTACAACAGATGATGAGATAGAAATACATGAACATTCGCAGAATGAACAACCGCAAGAACTTCCACTGGGGGAACAGCCACAGGATAGAACAACCACCGATTCTCAAGTTGTTGTCATAGAACCTCCGCCTGGCCAGACAGAGGCAAGTCCTCCGGCAACGGAAGAAAGGCCGCCGGTTCAACCGCCTGCGCAGACAAGAGAACGGTCTGTTTATTTTACCAGAATCGACAATGACGGGCAGATACTTCAATCCAGAGTGGTGCGCAGGCTTCCGGTTTCCGAAACGCCGATGCAGGATTCCATTAACGCGATGCTTACAGGCCCTTCTGCAGACGAGTTGACACGCGGCATCATTAACTTTATCCCGCAGAATACGCGGCTGCTTTCCGCAACAGTTCGGGGCAATACCGCATATATCAATTTCAGCGAAGATTTTATGTTTAACACTTTTGGCGTAGAAGGTTATGTCGCCCAGTTAAGGCAAATTGTCTGGACTGTTACGGAATTTCCAAATGTTAATGACGTTCAGATATTAATTGACGGCAGAAGACTTGATTATCTTGGAGAAGGCATCTGGATTGGAAGTCCGATTAATAGACAGTCGTTTTAAATTGAGAATTAAGAATTAAGAATGGGGAACAGAATGGGGAATGTTGTACGTGCTATGATGATAGGCGATGTTGTTGGATCACTTGGGCTTGAAGCGCTCGAAGCACAATTACCCAGTTTAATTAAAGAACACAATATTGATTTTGTAACTGTAAACGGCGAAAACTCTGCCGAAGGCTTTGGAATGACAGAGGCGGATTTTAAGCGCATAGTCGCGGCGGGCGCAGACATTGTAACATCGGGGAATCATGTCTGGGAAAAACGTGAGTTCTGGCCTGTTCTTGAAAATGACAAAAACATGCTGCGTCCGGCAAATTACCCCAGCGCCGCTCCGGGTACGGGTTTTGCATTGATTAAAAAAGGAGACGTAAACTGGCTGGTCATAAATCTTCAAGGCAGGGAGTTGATGAGCGACATTGACTGTCCTTTTCAATGTTTCGACCGTATTGTCGATCTTATCGTAGAGCAGGCGGGAGGCGGCCAACCCCCGGTAACCATTGTCGATTTTCATGCCGAATCCAGCCGCGAAAAAGAAGCGCTTGCCTATTATGCCGACGGACGCGCGGCTTTGATTGCCGGAACTCATACGCACGTACAAACCGCAGACGAGAGGATACTGCCAAACGGCAGCGCTTACATTACCGACCTCGGTATGACGGGAATAACCGAAAGCGTAATCGGTATGGATCCAAAAATCTGTCAGGACAGGTTTACAAAACAGGTTCAATACCAAATGAAAACGATTATTTCCAAAGAACCGGGTCAGGTTAATGGTGTAATTTTAGAAATAGACTCGGATACAGGGAAAGCTGTTTCTATTCAACGAATTCCCTGTTGAAAATTTAAGCCGTAAACTATAAACTATACATTATGATCAGGGGAATTTTTATTGCAGGGAATGAGTCTGCGCTCAGCCGGGCAATTGAAACAGAGGCGGGCAGTCGTGTAGAACAATATGCCGCCGCGTTGATACCAAACAGGCTTTCCACAGCCCCAAAAAATATCCCTCAGGAAAATGAAAAACGTATTTTGCTGGAGTGGAATCCTTCCAGCCCTATTTCCGCCCGTACCATTGTGCTTGCCGCAGAAAACAGGCTGGATCATATCGATGAAGCAATCCTTATCTGTTCGCCTCCTTCCATAAGAAGCAGCGCCGCGCATTTACCCTTATCTGATGTTGAAATAATGGTTAACGATAATATTAAAGGCTGGTTTTTTTTAATCAGAGAGTTGGCAATTGTTTTTACAAACAGAAAACGCGGGACTCTCTCTCTTGTTTACCCCGACATTCCTTCCGGCACAGGAAAAGACGATACGGCGGACATACTTGGGCCGTCATCGCTTGCGTCCTTTCGCTCCCTTACGCAGGGGTTATTGTCTGCTGCTCACAATGAGCCGTACATTACAACAGGTTTTTCTGTCAGCGAAGCGGGAAACGAACAGACATTCGCCTCATTTTTATTTAAGAATATTGATGCATTAGACAAACGATCCTCTGGTAAGTTGATCAAGTTTGGAAAATTTAATTTATTCAAATAAAGGGAGCTGTTTGTGAACAATAAATTAAAATCAAAACTCTGTTATGCCAGCGGAGATATTTACGGCGGCGGGGCGTTCATGATATTCAGCCTGCTGTTTATGAATTTCCTTGTGCTTGTAGAAGGTTTGCCTGTTGTAGCTACCACCATGATTATTTTTATCGGCAAGTTATGGGATGCCGTTACAGACCCGATAGTCGGCAGAATATCCGACAAGACACGATCAAGATTTGGAAGGCGGAGGATTTTTTTTCTTATCGGGATCATTCCTGTTTATCTGTCCTTTGTTATGCTCTTTTATTCTTTTGGTATTGATAATATAACGGCTAAGATTTTTTATTACACGTTTTCTTATATGTTCTTTGGGACAGCGTTTACAATCGTTATGATTCCGTACAATGCCATTCTGTCGGACATTACTTCCGATTACAACGAACGTACAAGTTTTACAACAATCAGAATGGTTTTTTCCGGAGGCGCATCGCTGTTGTCCGCTGTTATACCCAGCATGCTGATCAAATCGATTGGCAGCGAGCAGAACGGGCCGCAGCAAATTCCCGGCTACCTTGTCATGGCGCTTATCTTTGGCGCGGTTTTTGCCGCAAGCTGGTTTATAACTTTTATCGGAACAAAGGAAAGGGAGGACCTTCCCAAGCCGGAGAAGTCATCGCTCATGCTTTGGCTTTCGGTTTTTAAAAACAAAGCGTACAGAAATTTTCTTGGGATATTTCTTTCGTTTCAGGTAGCGGTTGATCTTGTATTCGCCCTGTTTATTTTTTATATCGATATTGTTGTTCTGCAATATCAAAATTACGAGCTTGTTGTTGGCCTGCTTCTTGTCTGTTCAGTTCTTTTAATGCCTGTTATGGGCGAAATTGCCAAAAGAAAGGGCAAAGCATTCCCGCTTTACATCGGTATGCCTGTATGGATGCTTTCGACAATTACATTCATCTGGCTTGACTCAAGCGTTTCGGTTATTGTGCTGTGCATACTTGCCGCGTTAATTGCCATTGGCTCATCTGCGGGCAACCTTTCTACATGGGCTATGCTTACCGATATATTCGATATTGATGAGATTTGCACTGGCAAACGCCGCGAAGGTATCTACAGCGGAATGACAACCTTTCTTCGCAAATTTGCCAGCGGCATTGCAGTATTATTAATGGGGTTCGGCCTTCGCGCAATGGGCTTTGACCAGGATGAATATTCCGTTTTAAAAGCCAGCACAGAAGATTTTAACCCTTCTATTTACGCGCAAAGCAGTACAGTATCAGGCATTAAATGGATGTTTGTAATTATTCCCCTTTTATTCCTTGCAGTCTGCCTGTTTTTTGCAAT
>Ga0099364_10010253_pt1 | contig 12893 bp, 10 predicted proteins | sample TergutTh196P3_FD_73070 | JGI IMG/M metagenome (GOLD analysis project Ga0099364, IMG submission 73070) | Microcerotermes parvus P3 segment gut microbial communities from Pointe-Noire, Republic of the Congo - Th196 P3 | ecosystem: Host-associated > Arthropoda: Insects > Digestive system > Gut ...
AACTGTAGACCATGCGAATCAGATGCGTTGCATGAAAAATTGAATACGTATCTGTAAAGATTCTTGTCTCCCGCTCGATACCCAATCGGATCTCTACTCACGAACCTCCCCAGACTCGTGTGATAGTATCTATTGCGATACAACATCATTCCCGTTTCACTGTCCAGCACCTGACCGGTAAAGGTGCGATTCCAGGCATACACAGAATTCGCAATCGTAGTAAACGTAGGATTCATCCACGTAACTTTTCCGAAGGCATCGTAGCGCATACATTCAACCACAGAGCCCGAAGCGTTAGTAAGGCACACCACATTCCAGTTCGCATCGGCAAGCGAGTATAACTTTTCACTACCCCGCTCACGCAGAACCAGATCGTCGATGTAACGCGTTCCCCAGATGTACACGCAAACTCCCGTTTGCGGCTCTGATGACTCCAATTCCTGCCATTGCGAATTGAAAAACGACGTTGTTACAACGTTGTTAACAATCTTTTTGACTCGTTGATTCAAGCCATTGTAGTCATAACGAATGTTACTACCCACTTCGACCAAGCGATTCCACGCATCGTACTTGCATGCCAAACCCGGCATAGTAATCATATTGCCGTTCTTGTCATGCGTACACGATGTTTGAATCTCATTTGCCGCATTGTGAGTACGATTCTCAACACTACCGTTCTTGTCATACTGCAACCAGTTACCGGTGGCATCGTAGTTCCAAGACTCTGCAAAACCAGTACGTTGCAACGACTTAATCTGGTTCACACCATCGTAAGTGTACGTCTCCGAATTATTCGCATGCAACATATCAGTACGATTAGTCCGGTTGCCGACTCTATCGTAACCATGCTGAATACGTACTGCATCGGTACTGTTTTTCTTCCACGCATGATCAACGATTCTCCCGAAGCGATCAAGACCGCCCGCTAAATCTAGCGTCAAGCCCGGTTGGTTGTAGGTTGTTTGTGCAACACTTCTACCAGAATACTGATACGAAACCAAGGGCGCACTACCTTCTTTAATAGTCGTTATATTACCAATGACATCGTAATCATACGCCAACGTCTTGCCGCTGGGATATTTCAGTCCAATAGTACGCAAGCCGTTGGCAATATACCGAGTGCCATTGGGAATTGTCAAAACGTTTGAAAGTTTTCGGCGAGGCGAGTACGCAATTCCGCCTTGAACTTCGTCCGACAACGAAAAAAGCCCTTCGCCGACAAAACAAAATCCGAAAACGACTCATAATACTTGTTACACCGAACCTGCTCGTTGAAAAACTTCCAAAAACGCTCCATCAAGTTCAAGTTCGGTGAATAAGAAGGCAACGGAATCACCTTCAAACGCTGATGATCACGCAACCACGCCTTAAAGAGATTCGCTAAATGATACTTCGCATTATCCATAATCCAATAGATATTTTTATCCGTATCACTATACTTCTTCAATATAGCTTTACCCAACTCGATCATCGCTTGAGCATTCACAACAGAAGGCATCTTCATGATAACATCAAGTGTATCTATATTAATAACACCATTCAAATTCAAATGCTGACGACCGCTATTCGACTTCAACTGTTTCTCTTCACCTTTATAAATCCAACCGTAACTCGCCTTGCCATTGCCCTGCGGATGACACGCATCACCAAAAAGAAAAATCGCATTTTCGCCCTTGAAACTCCGTAGCCAGCGGTAATAACGAAGCCACGCTTTCTGCTTTTCTGGATCCGCTTTGCCCGGCACGATCTTTGGCTTGTGATAAGTAAAATTCAAACGCTTTAGTAAGTGTTTGATCCCCGTCTTGGAATAAGTTACTTTGAACGTCTTTTTTACAAAATGGATAATACCAATACTACTTGTATAAACATGGTTTCGTAGATGTTCGACGAGTTGTTGCTCTTGTTCGGCAGTCAACTTCGGTTCTTTGCCATGGTAGTTGTTTTGCAATAACCGGTCGATGTTGCCGTCTTTATAATTCTGATAGTAGGAGAGAATCGTTCGTTCATCTTTCAGGAGAACTTCGGCAACATCGGCGGGAGACCGTCCGATGCCGAGCAGATAAACGGCTTTCAGTCGGTCGGCTGCCCATTTGGTTTTTGCCTTCCGATGCTCCTGTTTTAATTGGCTGATGGCCTTGTTGGATAATCGATAGTCGTCCATAACTGTCTCCTACAGAAACTATTGTAACACATTTTACAATCCAACGCAAGACCAATTCTCAATGGGCTACGGTATAATCTTGTTTTCTTTTTGTTATAATAGCGGTTATGAAGACCGATGGTGTTAGTCCGACGGCGGACATTTTCATAGCGTCGTTATATTCTGCTCCGAAAAACGAGCCGATTTTGCGTTCGCTTTTGAACGCCGTCATGACGGACATTGGTGAACCGGCAATCACGAAGGCAACGGTTCTGAACCCCTTTAACATACAGGACTATCCTGCCGATAAACAGATTCGGCTTGACGTGTTAGTCGAGGACGAGGCAAAGGCATTTTACAACGTCGAGGTACAAGTTGATCCGCACACCGGTTTTTTCGACAGGATGCTGTACTATTGGGCGGAGGTTTACGGTTCGTTATTAGAGAAGGGGGAAAAATACAATCAACTCCTTCCGGTACGCACCGTCATTATTACAGAGTTTCCGGTGTTTCCGATGTTACAAAGACTTCATGCCGTTTTTGAACTTCGGTCGCGGGAGAATCCTGATGTATTGTTTTCGAAGCATTGTCAGATTCATGTGTTGCGATTGGGCGACTTGATACGGAACGACCTTGCAGGGTTAGACCAGTTTGGTTTGGATTTACAGCGTTGGTTACAGTTTTGGGCACTTGGCGAAAAACTTGAGGAGGTTACGATGACGGCGATGTTACAAGATTGTCCGCCGGTACAAGAGGCGTACAGGGAATACCGTGAATTTGCCGCTGATCCTGCGATGCGGGAGAAGGCAAGAGCGCGGCAGCGTTTTTTAGACGAGCAGATGATTATTACTGCTCAAGCAGAAGCAAGAGGGGAAGCAAGAGGGGAAGCAAGAGGGATAGCAAAGGAAAAGACAGAGACCGCTCTGAATTTGAAACGGCTAGGTATTCCACTTATAACGATAGCCGAGGCGACAGGGCTTTCGCAATCGGCAATCGAAGGGCTAAAATAATTCCATTGGTTGCAAGCCGGTTTACTACGCCATTATTTTTGATTTTTCAGACTCGCTTGTTTTACGAAAGAAATGACCGGACATCGTTTATTTACAAGCGTTTGATAGTATGATACAATACCAACGGTAGGTACTGGTCGAACTTGACAAAAACCGCCAACATGTCATAATTGAATGCAACTTAATTCGAGTCCGTCGCGGCAAACGCGGATTAAGAGAGTCCTGGATTCCCACGCAAAATACGATGAGCGATTCAATTCCGATGACCCGAGAGGGCTACAACAAGATTCGAGCCGAACTCGACCGCCTTGAAACCGAAGAAATGCCGGTAATACTGGAACGTCTTGCTAATGCCCGAGCCGAAGGAGATTTGAGCGAAAATGCCGAATATCATGGTGCCCGGGAAAGTCAAGGGTTGCTCCAAGCGCGGATCAATGATTTGAAGAGTAAACTCGGTCGGGCAACGATTCTTGATCCGGCTTCGATGCCGCAGGGGGAAGTCCGATTCGGAGCGACGGTCAAAGTACAGCGAAAAGGGGGAAAAAAGCCCGAAACGTACACGTTGGTCGGTGCTGGCGAGGAGGACTACGATTCGGGCAAAATTCTCGTAACCAGTCCGCTGGCGCAGGGCTTTCTCGGAGCAAAAAAGGGGGACACCGTAACGGTTCAGTTACCGAACCGGACGAATGAGTTCACCGTTTTGGACGTGAATTACGAGTAAGGTACCGTCAAACCCCCCGTCATAAACGGGCACAAATGGGACGTTTTTTCTTTGTGATCTGTTCACCTTTTGCCGTTAAATCCCTTTTTAACCGCAAAGGGTGCGACGTGCGGCTTTATCCCGTTTGCGTATCCGCTTCCGGCTTTTGTTGTTGCAAGTCAATACGCAGCAGTTCAAAAAATGTGGGGGCATCGAGCAGTTCAATCTTTGGATCGAGCCGACGCATCTCTTCAATCACCTCAACTTGCCAAGCCGGCGTTTTCAATATGTGCCGGAACCAATGAAAACGAACCGCCCCCTCCCGCGCACGGACTCGTTGAACCGCAACATTCGCCGCCTCCTTCGGCTGAGAAGAAACAAGATCGTAATCCGAACGCAATACCGGCATGGTGCCATGCAACATCGCTATCGGTACCTTTTGCGGCACGATTCCATTCGGACTAAAACCCGCATAACAATCACGTCCCTTTTCGTTGAGTCCCGGTGCGAAACCGTCAATGACAAATCCGGTGATCGTTAAATCCCAGCGCAAGTAATACGGCTTACAATGGTTCGCCCAAGCGTCAAGTCCGCACGGCAGCCCGGAAATTCCGCGAGGTTCCTGCAACATACCGGGCATAAGATAACCGGCACCGTTGTCGGCTGCGGCAAAATAATCATTGGGCGTTGCCGTTTCCCGTTGATATTCGAGAGCCATCGGAACCCGCTTTTCGAGCACCGGACTGACACACCACATCATCGGCACCTTGCCGCGATTCGGATCATCCCAGAGTGTCGGCATCGCTTGCGCAACCCACGATGCGGAGTCGTAATCCCCCACGTAAAAAATCACGAAATTGCGTCCGTCGAAGTTCACTTTTCCTTCATCGGTCAAGTATCCCCGCTCTTTGAGTTGCTCATGCGTTACCCAATGTTGTGCGTATCGTTCTTTCAACGGATAGTGTTGCCAGAATGAAGCGTTTGCCAGTGCGCCGAATCCAATCGCATCGGCATCTTTGAACGCATTGTACGCACTGATGATCTGCGAAAATTCCCACTCGGTCGGCACATCGTCGTGCGAGCCGCCAGCGTGCTTTGTGTATTTATAAATCCAAGGAGGAAACCCGCCGATGTACGTGATTTTCTTTCCTTCGTTGAGTGTGTACGCCGTGAGCAAAAATTCTTTGAGTATTGCCAAATCCGTGCCGACTGCCTGCGTCAGATCGTCGGTTGCCGGTTCGTCTCCCCAAGGGGAAAGATCGAAAAAGAATGCCCGCTGCGCAACGAAAAAATCGTGGTTGGAAAGCGTGTGGTGATTGCGGACGGTCGCCATCGGTTTGTCCCGCCACTTTTGGTCGATGTAGTAGGCACCGAATTCCGGGTTGCACTTTCCGGTTTTCATGTAATGTTCGATAAACCAGATATAAGGATCGCACTTGATCGACCCGCTGGAGTTTCGGTCGGTGCCGGGAATCTTTCCTGTTCCAGTGAACAGCGGCGTACCGTCTTCGTTGAGCAAGTGAAGTTTGATCGGCAGTTTTGGTCCCCCCAGGACAATCTGCGAATACAACGATGCCGGATCGGTATCATAACGTACGGCAATCAGATTTTCGATACCTGCAACGGCAGAGGCGACGTTGCTCGTTGAGGCGATGTTTGAATCGTACAGCACAACGCCTTCGATTTCTGCGGCAAATACCGTAACGAGGTCAACGATGTTGGTATAGGTAACGGTTTCTCGGTCGGCGAGCCATTTTCCCGGCTTGCGGTAGTGTTCCCACCAGTATTCGTCGATGCATCGGTTTCCTGTTTCGACGAAGTAGTAAAACAGCCGCGGGGCGTGCCGGTTGACAACGCCTTGCAATGTTGCGGCGGTGTGAACGTGATCCCATGCTTCGTTGACCTTATCAGGATTTGTCCAATCGCTTCGCAGTGTGTATCGCAGGTCGAATAGTCTGACCGGCTCCTCCGCCTGAACTAGCGGATAACCGATGATTGCCGAGAGTAGCAGACACGATAAGAGGAGTCGTTTTGTCTTCATGGGGAACCTTGTGAAAAAAGGCAACGTGATTATACCGTTTTCATACAGGGCAGGTACTAGTCGAGGCGGGTTCTATTTTCATTCAGGGAGAGCGGATAAACGGAAAGAGGGGAAATAAACGCCGTTGTTCCTCACGGAGACAACCTTCTCATTTACCCGGCAAGGACTCGAACCTTGAACGAGGGAACCAAAATCCCTTGTGTTGCCAATTACACCACCAGGTAAAACATCGCAAATTTTAGCCCTTTTTTTTCCTTCGTCAAGAGACCGCCCCCCAAAAAATAATCCGCCCATTTCAGTCTTGCAGTTAACAGGATTTAATGTATAATGACAGCCCCTTGGTCGGATCGGAAAGAATCCCGCCAAAACCATAAAAATTATGCCCTACGAACGATTTACCGATAGAGCGCGGAAGGTCATGCAACTTGCTAACCAAGAAGCCCAGCGGTTCAATCACGAATACGTCGGAACAGAACACCTCCTGCTCGGTCTCATCAAAGAAGGAAGCGGAGTCGCTGCAAACGTCCTGAAAAACCTTGACATCGACCTCCGAAAAATACGGCACGAAGTCGAAAAAGTCGTCCGAAGCGGTCCCGATACCGTTACGATGGGCAGACTGCCGCAAACGCCCCGCGCAAAAAAAGTGCTCGAATACGCCATGGATGAGGCACGAAACCTCAACCATAATTACGTCGGCACCGAACACATTCTGCTCGGATTGTTACGCGAGCAGGAAGGAGCCGCCGCTCAAGTCCTCATGAACCTCGGATTGCAACTCGAAGAAGTCCGGCGGGAAGTTTTGAGCCTCCTCGGACACGGAATCGACGTGGCAGGAAATATCGCCCTCGCCGATCCCGACGAGGACGAAGAAGATGTCCGACATAATACGAGCGGGAGACGAGACAACAAGAAAACCCCCGCTTTGGACAGTTTCGGTAGAGACTTGACCGAACTTGCCAAACGCAAAAAACTCGATCCGGTCATCGGTCGGGAAAAGGAAATCGAGCGGACAATGCAAATTTTGAGCCGCCGGACGAAAAACAATCCCGTACTGCTTGGCGAAGCCGGCGTAGGAAAAACCGCCATCGCCGAAGGGCTCGCCCAAATGATTGCCGACGGAAAAGTACCGGAATTGCTCCTCAATCATCGCGTCATCGCCCTCGACTTGGCAATGATGGTTGCCGGTACAAAATATCGGGGACAATTCGAAGAGCGGATCAAAGCGTTGATGAACGAAGTCAAACGAACGCGGCGGATCATCCTTTTTGTGGATGAACTCCACACCATCGTCGGTGCTGGCGGAGCGGAAGGAGCAATGGATGCGTCCAACGTTCTCAAACCCGCTTTGAGCCGGGGGGAAATCCAGTGTATCGGAGCGACCACCCTCGACGAATACCGAAAATACATCGAAAAAGACAGCGCACTCGACCGGCGTTTTCAGATCGTTTTGGTCGAACCGCCGAGTAAAGAACAGACCGTCGATATTTTGAAGGGACTGCGAGACCGCTACGAAAAACATCATCACGTTCAAATCACGGAAGAGGCACTTCTTTCGGCGGTAGAACTTTCCGACCGGTACATCACGGGACGTTGTCTGCCGGACAAGGCGATTGATGTCATCGACGAGTCGGGAGCGAGAATCCATTTAAAGTCGATGATGAAACCGGCAAGCGTAACGGAATTGGATGCCGAACTTGAAACACTCGGAAAGGAAAAGGAGGCAGCAGTCGGCGAACAGAACTTTGAGCAAGCCCTGGTTTTGCGGAATAAAATTGACGAACTCTCTCGAAAAAAGAAGGAAGCCCTCGAAAAATTGAAGGACAAAGTCGGTATTGTCGATGAGGCGGTCATCGCCGAAGTGGTCTCTAAAATGACGGGCGTACCGCTAACTCGAATGACTACCGAAGACACGAAGCGTCTCATGAACATGGAGACGGAACTGCACAATCGGGTGATCAGTCAAGACGAAGCGATCAAGGCGATTTCCAAGGCGGTACGGCGAAGCCGGAGCGGTCTCAAAGACCCGAAGCGTCCGACCGGAGCGTTCATTTTCGCCGGTCCCACCGGGGTTGGAAAAACGCTCTTGGCAAAGGCACTCACCGAATTTATGTTCGGCAATGAGGATGCGCTCATTCAACTCGATATGAGCGAATACATGGAAAAGCACAATGTCAGCCGCTTGGTCGGTGCTCCTCCCGGCTATGTCGGTTACGAAGAAGGGGGACAACTGACCGAAAAAGTCCGTCGGCGACCCTATTCTGTGGTGCTTTTGGACGAAATCGAAAAGGCGCACCCGGATGTGTTCAACATGATGTTGCAAATTATGGAAGAAGGACGATTGACCGACAGTTTCGGTCGGAACGTCGATTTCCGTAATGCAATTTTGATTATGACGACGAATGCCGGTGCAGAAGCGATCAAAAACGAGTCGGCGTTTGGTTTCCAAAAACCCTCGGACGATGCGTCTTACGAAAACATGAAGGAGCGGGTGCACGAGCAGATTGAGCGGGTATTCCGACCGGAGTTTGTGGGACGTTGCGATGACATTATCGTGTTCCGGCACTTGACGGAGCATGATCTCGAAGCGGTGGTCGATTTGGAACTCAAAAAGGTTCGTAATCGGTTGCTGGAAAAGGGATTGAAACTTTTGTTGAGCGACGAGGCGCGGTCGCATTTGATCAAGAAGGGGAGCAATTTGGATTTCGGTGCGCGTCCTCTTCGCCGGGCGATTGAAGGAAATGTGGAAGACCCGCTGTCGGAAGAACTGCTCAAAGGGGAGTTTGAGGGCAAGGAGATTGTGTCGGTCGACGTTAAAATAGTCGGCGACAAGAAGCAACTGATTTTCGAGGGGAAGATGCTCGACGACGTGGACGATCTTGCCAAGGAGAATCTCAATGTGCTTTATGCGGCACCGAAGCGCAGCAAGGAGCCGGATGTCGTACCCGAAAAGGCAGAGCATAGCGTTGGGTGAGAGACTTGTTCGGAAACCATCATTCCTGCGAAAGCAGGGTGATGGTTTCTGGCTTTGTTTGCGTCCTTTGTGTTCTTTGTGCCTTTGTGGTAAAAAATGAATAACCACAAAGATTCGGCTACTGAGGTTGTTTTGTCAGAAAAATGAGGTGAGGATGAGGTTGGTTTTGCCACTACTGTCAGTCCGTCGACACGTTTGAGATGAGAGTAGCCAAGGTAGGCAACCGACCGCCGTGGCGGTTGCGTCGGCGATAGCCGACTAAAGAGCCGGGGATGGAGCGCAGGGCAATCCCCGGGTTTTAGTGCATAAGGCAAACGTGTCGATGGACTGCCACTACTGTTACGCTATCGACATGAACCGCTTGCTTTTTCCCATTATAATCACTTTTCTGGGCTGTACTCCCTCGGTGAACCCGCTCGGCGTTCCTGAAACGCCGCCGCCGCAGCGCATTATCTCGACGCTGCCGAGCATTACCGAAGTGCTCTTCGACATCGGATTGGGCAACCGGATTGTCGGAGACTCCCCCTTTACCAAATATCCGCCTGAAGCGGCGAACATCGACAAAATCGGCGGACTCTACGACAGCAATCACGAAAAAATCATCTCCTTGAAACCGGATTTGGTGATCCTGTCCGTCGAAAATGTGTCGCTTCGACAATCGCTGTCCGCGCCGGTCTTGGTGGTCGATCACCGAAGTCTGTCGGGCGTGTTAGATTCTTATCTTGTCATCGGCAAAGTTTTCGGCGACGACATTTTGACCGTTGCCCAAAGCAAGCGGCAGGAATTGATCGACCAACTCAACAGTTTCGAGTCATCCGCGAAAGGGAAAGGTCCGATACGGACGCTGATTAGTGTTGACCGATCCTATGGGACGGGACGGATCCAAGGCATGTACGTTGCCGGTACAGACTCCTTTTTGACGGAGGTGATTGAGCGGGCAGGAGGAGAAAATATAGCGGCAACCATGGGATTGCCGACTCGTCAACTTTCCGAAGAGGGGGTGAGAGAATGGGCTCCCGAGGTGATTATTGACATTCAATTTGAGGGGAGAGACTTAACGCAAAGTGTGTCCGATTGGCAGAGTCTCGGTAACGGTGTGCCAGCGGTACAAAACCATCGTATTTTGGTGTTGACAGACGATTTTTCCAGCATTCCTGGTCCGCGTACGCCTCTGCTGATCGAAACAATTGTTCGGTATTTCGAGAGTATTGAATGGTGAATGAGGGCAACGAAAGCCGCTAGATCAATGTCGTAAAATATCTCATTATTACAAGGGATTGTACCCCCCGTACTCTTGCGATAGAATGGGACGGTTATCCAATCACCTTCGTGCTTCGCTTTTTCTCCAGAAGAAAGGATATTCAATGTCCGACATTTCCCCTTCCGAAGAACCGATACCGCCGACGACCCATGTTCTCGATACGTCAGAAGAACTGGTTTTGGATACCAATCTTCCCGATGCCGAACCGGAATTGACCTATGAAGAAATACCGGATATTGAAGAGGGAGAAGAGGAAGTTCAACCCGTCGTCCCGCCGGAGGGACCACCCTTATCCGTCCTGAACGATCTTCTTTTCGCTTTCCGGCAACTCGCTCGAGACTTCGAAACGAAACTAAAATATGACGCTTCTAAAAAGGAATTGATCGACAAACTCTATAAAGAAAACCTGGAGTTCAAAGAGGGAATCGTCAGAAAATTTCAACATGTGATGATCCTTGCTGTCATCGAAAAAATTGACGAAGCCGAAAAAGATATTGCCGTTTTTGCGAATCGGGAGTCTTCTGAGGAAAACTACCGCAAGTTGCTCGATTCGTACCGGGACATTGCCGCTAACTTTCAGGACATGCTGTCCATTCGGTTCGATGTTGAGTCTTACCGTTGCGAACCGCTTACTGCTTTTGAACCGAAGATACAGCGGTCATTGAGAACGTGTCCGACTGTCGAGGGGGACAAGAACAAACTGGTCAAACAAACATTACGACCGGGCTACAAAACCGCTGACGGTTTCATTTTGCGTCCCGAACTCGTCGAAGTGTACGTGTTTGACGAGAAATGATAATTATACTAGCCTTACTGGTTTTGTGCCAGACGCGTCACTTCGCCAGTACTCTCCTTATTTCCTTTACGGCTTTGCCAACATCAAACTGTTGTGCATTTTTGCCGGATACGACCTCGATTTCAAGGTCGGTCGTTTGGGGATTCCCATATTTGGGTTCGACAAGATCGTAAACCCTTCGCGCATCTTCGGCACGGGCATACTCCTCAGCCCGCGCATCCGTCAGTTCACCGGTAAATGAACTGGGATCACGATCTGTTTTCGAAACAGTAATTTTGCACTTACCAGCAACGGCACCGCTGTAACGCCCCAGTGTAAACATTGTTACCTTTCCATCGGCATCCGTTATGCCGCCGGATTCCCAACGTTGCAAAGCGGTATCCTGGGGATAAAGTTTAACGATGGCTTCCGCCAACGGCTGACCTTCCTGAAGAAAAGTCAACTCAACGGGATGGAGAGGAGGCATACCCTCCGGCAACGGCTCTTTTGAACAGCCGCAAAGCAAAAGGAAAACGAACAGAAGGAATACGAGAGGTTCAGGGAAAGCAAATTTTTGCATGGCGATTCAGGGAAAAAGGAACGAAGTATTGTTGAATAACTACAAAGTTCACAGAGCCCGACGCGTAAGCAAGGGAGACCCTAACTTACGTTACGGGCTCTGTGAACGTCCTGTCAGGACATTACTCCCTATTAAGGGGAAACGGACTCCCTACCGGCGATGGAACCCATTGCCCCCCAAACACCGTAGGGGCTTCTGCCGCTTGTAACATACGTTTCATCATAACCAGCGGTTCGGGCATTGATTGCATTGGAAATAAATTGAGCACTGCCGTCCGCCCGCCCGATCTGAACGCCGCCGGTATGATAACTCTGGGCTGAACCCATACCATGGTCGCCACTCCAACCGCTCCCACCATCTGCGGCACTGCCGCAGTTCGGCGAGTTAGGCGGAAGAATGGTGTGAAATCCTACCGACAGCGCGATACCGGAGAACGTGGCACTGGCACGCCGACCATCGCTTATTCTGGTGGTGAGACGCTGTCTATCCAATGGATCCAATGTCGCCATGCACGCCGTCAATGGAGTGGAGTGTGTATCAAGTCCCTGAACAGCCGCAACACCACCCATAAACTCTCTGTTGCCGCCGCCCGTTGAGGAAGAGACGATTTCGCTGAAAGCGATGGTATTGCTCGTGCCATCGACAATGGAGCCCATGTCTCTCCAAAGATCGCCGCGGACAAACAAACCGCGAGGCTCCCCATCCCCCGACCGCCAGCGGCGATTGCCCCTGTAATAACTGTCTCCGAAGCATCCCGCATAACTGGTACGGGCTGTAGCGTGCATGTAGGATGGACTTCTCGCCAACCTATCGGATGGACAAAGATACGTTGCAACCGGTTCAAACAAAGCCGCCATATTGGTCGCCGAAGTGGCGGTATGCGGCGTTCCTACACCCGGTATAGGAGTGGCGTTAGTGATGTTGAAGGAAGCGAGGTCGCCGTTATCGGGACGAACCCCATTGGGAATGTAGTCCGATGTAATGCGGTCGTATCGAGTCTGTTGTTCCACGTACGGAAGGAGAAAGTATTGAACGTTATAGTACAATCCCCCTTTCGTGGAAGTCGCGGAACCGCCGACGGGAGGAGTAGCAAACAGACCATCGTTGTTCATGGCACCTTGCGGAAACTTGTTCTGTGCATCGTGATGGTTGTGCAGTGCCAGAACGATCTGTTTGACGTGGTTGGAGCATGTCATCCGTCTCGCGGCTTCTCGGGCTGCTTGAACGGCGGGCAAGAGCAGGGCGATTAACATACCGATAATCGCGATGACGACAAGGAGTTCTACGAGAGTGAAGGCGGCGCGTTGACGTAAGTCCTTACGGGTCAAGGACTTACCCCCCCCACCCCCCCAAAAAATGAGTTTTTTGTTAGTGGATATTTTATTTTTTTAGCGGATGTTTTTTTAAAAAAATTA
>Ga0099364_10010254_pt1 | contig 12892 bp, 11 predicted proteins | sample TergutTh196P3_FD_73070 | JGI IMG/M metagenome (GOLD analysis project Ga0099364, IMG submission 73070) | Microcerotermes parvus P3 segment gut microbial communities from Pointe-Noire, Republic of the Congo - Th196 P3 | ecosystem: Host-associated > Arthropoda: Insects > Digestive system > Gut ...
GATTTATTAAATGAATTTAAAAATATAGAAGCGGAATGTCTAAAAGTAGTGATGCTTTCTATTAAAATTAATCAGAAGAATTTCGAAAGCCAAAAAGATTTCGACAGATTGATTGAACATATAAACAGTATTCGTGAAAAAGAAAAAACAGTTTATGATAAATACTATGAACTTAACATCGATATATTTAATAATCTTTGAAGCGGAGGATTTATATACTATGATAAAATCAAAATACAGCGATATTTCATTTGAAAAAATCAGCGCCGCAGAAGAAATATATGATATTTTCGACCAAAACAATGCCGATATAAAATATGACTATTTTAATTTTCATGTGAAAAACCATGATAATTCAGAGATTTTTAAAATAATAAAAAACCAAGAAAATATAGGCTTTATCTCTCTTTATAATATCGACGCTATAAACAAAAACGCTTATATATACGGTTTCACTAAAGAAAAAATGCATTATTCAGAGTTAGTGAAATCCATTATTTCTCTTATGATTTATGCTTTTGAAAATTTAAAATTGAATAAATTGAATTTTATTTACAGAGAAGATAATTACTTTTTTGATGATATTTGCAGACACTTAAAATTTGTAAACGAAGGTATATTAAGAAATCATCTTTTTCACGGTGATACTTATTATAACCTATGTCTTTACGGTATTTTGGAACATGAATTTCAAAGATTAATAGTTGACGATTATAAAAAAATGTACACATGGGATTATAATTTTACTCCAACCAACTTCACTCAAATAGATATAAAGAAATTCATGAATTGCAGAGCTTTTTCAAATAATTTAGAGAACACAAACAACGCAAACTTGAATGATTTGTGTGAATTTGTGTTGAACAGAGAAATTTTAACAGATAACTGTTTGAATTATAAAAATATAAAATTTAATGTAAATATATTTGACGAGTCGATGAAGTATGACAATATCGCTTGCGAAAGTCAAAAAATTGAATTAGAGGTAAATTATTATAACGACTTATTATTTATCGCAATGGCACAATTTGGTTATCAAGAATCTGATATTACTTTAGTTTATGATGATGGAAGCATAGAGATAAAAGAGTTTAATATCAGCGATTGGTGCGAGAGGATTTTAAAGGACGAGTATGTCGTGCATTATGCGTTAGGCTGCAGAAATTTGCGCAGAAACGTTAATATAATAAAAGGGGATTCTTTTGTATTATTGAAAAAAATAGCAGTAAATTCACATAAAAAATTAATGAAAATAATCCTGCCAAATAATAGGAATATCAATATTTTCGCTTTAGGCAGTAACAAAGGCAAAATATAAATTAATGACAAAAGAATGAAGTAAAAACAACATGACATATATTTTCGCATTTGTAAAAAACACTCCCAGGCAGTTTTGGCTTTGGAGTGTTTTTTTTGTTTTATTTAGATAAATACTGTACATCATCCGCTTCCAAATACCATCTCTAAAAATCCGCTCTCAATTTCGACATACCTATGGTAAGCCGCAGTAAGAAGATTGGCGCTTTTATTGTATCTGCATCGGCAATTGCCCACCATTCTCCTCCCACTGCTTCACGCGGCGATACCACGTAGCGCAGTCATGCCCATCAGCTTCTGACAAGCGACCGCCGTGAGTTTTCCCGCTCGCCATTGCCCGTAAATATTCTTGAACTTTTCCCAGTCCGTAGGCTTGGGCTTGCCGCCCGTAAATTTGCCCGCAGCCTTTGCCGCCGCAACGCCTTCGGCGACACGTTCAAGCATAATTTCACGTTCAAACTGGCTCAACGCGGCGAACATCGCAATCTGAAACCGCCCGCTTGCGGTTGTGCTGTCGATTTGCTCTTTCAGGCTGTGAATCGCCACGCCTTTATCTGTGAGCGTTGCGATAATTTCCAGTAAATCTTTTAAGCTCCGTCCCAATCGGCTTAACGACTCAATAATTAATATATCCCCCGCTCTGACGTATGTAAGCATTTCTTGGAGCTGGGGACGCTTTGCGTCCTTGCCGCTCATCACGTCTACGAAGATTTTGTCGGCTTTATGCTCCGCCGCCATAGTTTCCTGCCGCGCAAGATTTTGATTGCGCGTGCTTATCCGCTGATACATAATTCGTTCGCCCATATATTTTACCCTCCGTTTCGATTTTGGTTGAATATATTATAGCACATCGCCGAAAATATGTCAACAACCCAACTCTTCCGCCGTGCAACATATATCACCACGCAAACGGGTTAGATGATACATTGGTTAGAGTATCAGCAGAGAGTGGTCTGTTGATACACTCACATAAAAAAATAGCCCGCCGTATAAAACGGTGGGCTGAAATTATGGCAGGATTGTGAAGATGTTCTGACGGATTTATGAGGTTTTTGTAGGGCGTGGCATCCTTGACACGCCGTTTCCAACGGCACAATGCAGGTTTGCGGCGCGTCTGGGAAACCGCGCCCAGACATGACGGGCTTATATTGTTCAAGCATTTTTTAGTTTCTAAAAAAATTTATATTCTTGAGGGTCTTTTTTGCGCTGATTTTACTTCTATTTTACCAAAATTATATTTCAGATTTTACAATATATAAATTATAATAATAAAAGCGCGATATATTTTTTGTTTGACGGGAGAAAATAAGATGCCTAAGATTTTTGTTGTCGAAGACGATGAAATTATCAGAGATTTAATTATATATGTACTGCAGTCGAATCAGTTTGAAGCGGAAGGCTTTGAAACCGGACGCGATTTTTTTAACGCGCTGAACAAAAGCGTTGATATACCGTTGCTTGTGCTTTTAGATATAATGCTGCCTGAATCCGACGGATTTATTATATTAAAAGAACTGCGCAGAACTGAAAAATATAAAAATATTCCCGTAATTATTATATCGGCTAAGACCAGCGAAATGGATAAAGTAAAAGCTTTAAACGCCGGCGCGGACGATTATATTTCAAAGCCTTTCGGAGTATTAGAGATTATTGCGCGGATAAATGCGGTTTTGCGCAGAAGCAGCGATACAGGATTAAAAGTTTCGTACAAAAATATATCAATAGACAAAGAATGTCGCGTTGCTTTAGCGGACGGTGAAAAAGTTATGCTTACGTATAAAGAGTACGAGCTTTTAAATTATCTGATTTTGAATGCTGATATAGTAGTGAGCCGCGACAAAATAATCGAAAATATTTGGGGATATGATTATGACGGGGAAAGCCGTACTGTTGATATGCACATCAAGACTTTGCGCCAGAAGCTGGGCGCGGCAGGCGAGCATATAAAAACTGTGCGCCATGTCGGATATAAACTGGGAGAATAATTTTACTTAATTATTACTTTCAAAGCTTTTGGTTTTTACAAAGGGCGTTTATAATAGAGCTGTAAACAAAAATAAAAAATTTCAGGAGGGTTATTTTAAATGAAAACGAAAAAAATTATCGCGTTGGTTCTTGTGCTTATATTAAATTTGTCAATTATGATGCCGGCAGCTTTGGCGGCTGATGCGCCCCCGTCTGTTGTAATAGACGGAGTAAAGGTCGATTCATCAGTTGCGCCGATAATTGTAAGCGGCAATATGCTGGCACCCGTTGACATAGTTACAAGCGCGTTCGGCGCGGACGTTGTCTTTAACGCCGCAAAAAGTGAAGTGACGATAAAAACTACCGCTTTCACAGTTATTTTTACGGCGGGCTCGACGGTCTGCTCTGTAAACGGCGTAAACAGAAATCTTCCGGTTGCACCGAGAATGTCGGGCAATACGATGATGATTCCGATAAGTTTATATGCAAGGGCAATCGGCGCATCGGCGGCTTATAATGCGACGACGAGAACAACCGCGATTACTTATTTTACCAGACTTAGGGGCACGCTGACAATCAGCGGCTCAACTACTGTATTCCCGATAGTTCAGGCAGCGGCAGACAGGCTTATAGAGGCAAACAGCGGACTTTCGATTACTGTTGCGGGCGGCGGAAGCGGTACCGGAATTAATGATGCAAGGGCAGGTCGCGTACACTTGGGCATGAGTTCAAGAGAATTCACGGAAGAGGAACTTCGCGAATTAAGCGTTTATTCGGTTGCAAACGACGGAATCGCCGTTATAGTTCACCCGAACAATCCTGTAAAAAATCTCACGGCAGATCAGGTTAAAAAGATATTCTCAGGAGAAATAACTAACTGGAACCAAGTTGGCGGAAACAACGCGGCGATATTAGTTTACACTCGTGAAACAGGTTCCGGAACGCGCACTACTTTCCAAGATTTAATTATGGACGGCGAGGCTATAACTTCAAGGGCTACTCCGTTTGCTTCGTCTGCTTTGATAAAAAGCGGTGTTGCAAGACAGGCTAATGCTATAGGCTATGATTCGATAGGCTACGTTGATGAAACAATAAAAGCTGTATCAGTAAATAATATAATGCCCACATCGGAAACGGTTCTTGACGAAACGTATTTAATGAGCAGACAGCTTTATTTATGCACACGCGGAAACGCATCGGGACTTGCAGTAAAACTTATAGATTATATAAGAAGTGCGGCGATTCAAAAAGAAATAGTCGAAGCGGAAGGCTATGTGCAAGTCAGATAAAAAAATTAAAATTGCCGGGGCGGGGATTTCCCCGCCCTTTCAGCAGTTAAACAAATTTTGCTGCAACACGAGTTACGCGCTTGCTGAATGTAGGGAACGCCGCCCTCGGCGTTCCGCGAGTTTAAATTTACGTAGGTTTTTTATCGGCGGGACGTAAGTGTGCATATCCTTTGCTAACTTACACACTTTTAAATAATCCCATCCAGTATGGGACTTACCGCTCTCATTCCACTGTACTTTTATATGAGAGAAATCTTCTCCCGCAAGCATAAGAGGCAAAACTTCCATCTGGGCTATCATAAGCTGTGATTTCAAGTAGCCTTGCTTTTCTTCTGTAACATTATATAAATTTCCGTCGTCCCAAACCATGCCCTCGTTGAGCTTTTGTTTCAGCATTTTCTTGGTTTCAAAAATTAATCTGTCCTTGAACGATATTTCAGCGTTCATATCCAAATCAATCGCGTCTGCTATATAATCTACGTTAGAAAAAGTAGTATCAATATCCGCGCCGCCGTCGCTTTCCACGACGACGACCTGCTCTAATCCGTCAAGGTCTTTACCCATGAGAGCGAACACCTGCGACAAAGACGCAACAGCTACACCCTCTGCATCATGCTCTTCTGCCGGAACATAACAATCGTTAGCCGGATGTTTCTTGATATACACAGGTTTTTCTATTGTAGCGATAACCTTATTGTCTTTATAAATTTTATACATAAATTGTATACCTCCTGAAATTATTTTACTTGCTTATACATCATTTTCTGATAAAGAAACTTCTGTTAATTTATTTGTATAGTCACTCTTTGTATATGCGACAGATTTTTTGGTTGCGAGGATTAAATACATAAGCCGAAGGAAACCGCATACGCAGTATTGGCAATGATAACGCCGATGGAACCATCGGTGTTGCAACGGCAAAAAGCGCCGCTGAAACTTGCACGAGGAGAGCGCAACCACCAAACGGCGTTTGTTCCACTTGGTTGTTGTTTTATTCTCGCTTCCGCAGTATTATTTGTTGTGTAATACGCATATCGTGTACCTTCTCCTGCGGCACTATTAGTATTGCTTCCAGACACTTCCATTTCTGATAATAGCCATAAGTCATTTTGTGCGTTTACGATAGTTGAGTTCGTTCCGCTTGTTGCTGTTGGTTTGAGTACACGAACGATTACCTCTCGTAAATCAGCAGGAAGTTGATTGAGATAACTTGGCAATGTTACTGTTGCCATACGGCTTCCATGCCATCCATTGGAGCTGGTATCTGTCGCTTCCATACCGATTCTGTCAGATTCTGCAGTTCCGTAACAAGGAATTAATTCTAATGAAATACCTGCCTTGCCACCGCCTACTTTATTATCATGATTAAATCCTAAAATTCTCAATGTATGTGCTGCTGTAATACCACCTGTGCCACCTACAATACTTTTTGTATCGCCTATGTTCCATCCTAAATTAGTTGCTACTTGTGTAGAATCCCATCCATTAGTTGCAATCATGTACGACCCTAATGAAATGGTTTGCCAAGAGTTATTGCCAAATGTTCTATCTATGGTCGGGCGATTGCCAATACATAAGCCGAACGAAACCGCTATCATATCCGCGATGTTGGCATCGCTATAGCTGATGGAACCATCGGTGTGGTAAAAGCAAAAATAGTTGCCCGAAAGAGGAGAGCGCAACCACCACCGGGCATTTGTGCCTGAAGGATGTTGTTTTATTCTCGCTGTTGCAGTATTATTGGTTGTGTAATACGCATATTGTGTACCTTCTCCTGCGTAACTATAAATACTGCCTCCATACACTTCCCTTTCTGATAATAGCCATAAATCATTTTGTGCGTTTACAATAGTTGCGTTCAGTCCGCTTGTTGCTGTTGGTTTGAGTACAGTAACGATTACCTCTCGTAAATCAGCAGGAAGTTGATTGAGATAACTTGGCAATGTTTGCGTTGCCATACGGCTTCCATGCCATCCATTGGCGTTGGTATTTGTCGCTTCCATACCGATTCTGTCAGATGTTGCAGTTCCGTAACAAACCGGAGCAAGTTCCATAGATATACCTGCCTTGCCACCACCTACTTTATTATCATGATTAAACCCTAAAATTCTCAATGTATGCGTTGCTGTAATACCACCTGTGCCGCCTACAATACTTTTTGTATCGCCTACTTGCCAGCCCCACTTACTTCTGACATCTGATTCTGTTAAATTATCTTCTGCTATTAAATCTGCTATATCTGCTATTTCTTGCCATGTATAATTCTCAAAAAATCGAGTGGGAGTCCCAGATATTTGGTTTCCAATATCGTTAGTGAATTTGCCATCTTCGTTATACGGGAATAATTTATAATAATAAGCAGTCCCGTTAGTCAAACCTGTGTGAGTAAAGCCTGTAGTCTGATAGGCGTTGCGGGATATGTTATCCACTAAAAGAGTGCCGACAGTTTCGTTATCGGCGAGAAGCCACGGAGTAGTTTTATAGCGCAGCATAGTCCCACCCCAAACGGACAGAACAACGCCGTCGATAATTATATTATCAGGGTCGCCCCATGTAAGTGTAAGCTGCTGATTAGAGAGTTCGACTTCTAAATTCGTTACGTTGCCTATCGGAACGCCGCTTCCTCCGCCGCCTGTTTTGGTAAGTATTTTAACATTTACAGCAGTATTTGCCGGAGAATTAGCGTAACTGTCAATCCTGCCGATTGTGCCTCCAGATTTTGCGCCGTCCCATCCGGCATCAACGACTAATGTCTGCCCTAAAATGATGATTCCGCCCTGCGGGACTTGAATAGTATTTACTGCGACTTCTATAATATCTCCGACTTCTCCGATAAGCTCTGCGATAGTATCATAAGTATTTATTAATTGGAGCGCCTCGTCAAGATTAATAGTCACTGCAGTTGATTGATTAGTCGTGAACGAACCTTTTTCAATGTCGCCTTGCTTGATTGTTATAGTTGCATTGCCGATAGTTGGGGCATTAGGCAAAGTCATTGCGCGTTCAGACACTCCGGTGACTCTCCCCTTTTTATCGACCGTTGTCTGTGATACTTTGAAAGAATTGCCGTAATCAAGCGTTTTGTCGGCTGCCTCACCGTATGTTCCCTCTGCTCCTGTATCTGTAAGCGTCAAATCTCCGTTGCTGTCAAAAGCAATATCCTGCATATCAGGTTTAAACAGCGGAAACGGAGCAGTATCAAACGAAGGCGGGTTTGTGCCGTCGCTCTTGTAAATCGCCATGCCGAAATGTGTGCCGCCGTCGTCCAATAATTCTAACGCGAATATCCACATGCCGTTATTCTCGGCAGGTGATACATCAGCAAAAGTCCAAGAGGTGCCGTTATATTCGCCTCTTTGTACTCCTGTGACATTTGTTTTTGCGCCAAGATAAATTATTGCGGTTTGCCCTGCTACTGCCGTAGCAGCTTCGACTTGCTGCTGTGAACCGAAATAATCGAACATGCCCTGATAATCTGTATGTACGACCTGCTGATGTAAAACAAAGTCTCGAACGCCTTTTCCTGTAGGAACTGTCGTATCATCTGAACCTACCGTGCCTGATATACTTTTGCCGCTGTCGATGACATTCCTGTTATTATCAAACTGGCCGATATTGCCCGGTACGGCACTAGCCGGTTTTGCTGAGGCATTTCCGGCAAACTCATCTATTTTAGTCGTATTTGAACTCGTCGAATTTATGAGGGACGCGAGCAGCTGCTCGCCTGAAATATCATCTGATAATACTGTCGATATATTGTATATGTCTAACTGTAAATTCGGGGTTGAGCCTATCCATGTATTAGCCATAAATTATCTTTTCCTCCCGTTTAATTTTTTTATTATGAAATTTATAATCTTGTTATCGTGGTAAACAATTGTTCCGTCTGCACGCTTTTTCTTCAGCCGTGCTTTAAAAACAGTTCTTACACCGAGCTGCATATATTAACCCTCACTTCTTTTCTTTAGATTCGCAGAAAAAACAATCCTGAACTGTGGAATTGTGCGATAATCCCTTTTCCACCGGGATATTTCACGCTGCTTTAAATCATTGCCTACGGTTAGTTTTTTCAGAAGGCTTGTCGTGTATATCGTTAACCTGCGATTATCAAATCGCAACCGACCTTTTTTATATAACGCTGACTTGAAGCCCACTTCAAACATATTTCCGGATACCAAAGGTCTTTTTCTGATAAACTTAGAAGTAAAGCCAATGCCGATATTAAGCAGCGATTTAAATTTTAGTTTCCTGCGTAGATTAGCTTTTAAGCCTACTTGAAACCCGCTGCTGTGATGCAGCAGTGACTTGGCTTTCAGAGATGTTTTAAATATTATCCCGATAGCAGGGTTGGCAGTAAATCTTGATTTTTGCTTTAAGATGCCGGTAAACCCGACTGACAAGCTGTTACTGAAAATCATTCTGACTTTTTTACGCAGTACAGATCCGAACCCGAACCCTATTTTTGCGTGTAAAAAAAGACCGCGAACAGCAGTCCAAGATGACAACGTAACTCTGTATCTCCCGATACGGTTAATTATAGCTTTCCATCGCTGCGCCATTCGATCACCACCTAATTCTTAATCCTGAATATTCTGGACAGTCCACATAATATCGCCAATATCAAAAAAGGCTATGTCGCCTGTATCAAAAGGTTTTGCCGTTGCCTGAGTGGATATATACAGCAAGTTCCCGCCTGCCTGTGAATCAAATATCCCAACATCTGTTACAATTCCCCAGCTTGATACGGCGGCGGGAAATTCTATCCCCGCAACATTGGAAACCTGTCCTAAATAAGCGTTGGTCAACACCGTCTTGTTATTCGGCAGAACCTGCCGCGCATATCCTGTGCCAATAGATGAAACTTCGACAACACCTGTACCGTCAGGGTTAGGCGTTGCTGTAAGCAAGCCTATATAATAATCTGTAGGTGGTGTTCCTACCCTGCCGTACTCTCTGTTTGCTATAGCATTTATTTGTATATCTAAGGTCATATAATTCCTCCTCTTGTGTGCTTAATAAAATTAAGAAAGCCGGTATATAATCAACCGGCTTTCTTCCCTATAATTATTTCTATTTGGAACGGAAACTTCGAGCTTCCGTGATGGTCTATCAGCTCTAACTGCCCCACATAATGCCCTTCAAGATTAGCAGTATCAGAGCTTGCGAACGGCACAGGAACAGTACACGGGTAATCAATATCAGGGATTCCTGCATTAGGATCATACACGGGAAAACATTCTTTGCTCCATATATTGCTCCTCGTAGAAAACTCCATCAGATGAAAGAAAGCCTTCGCCCCCGATAAATCAGCAGGAGTCTTGCCGTCTTTGTCATAAACATCGATATGTATAAGCTCTCTGCTTGACTCTATAAATATTATTTTGCCGCCGTGTTCAAAATATTTAACACTCGGATTCATCATGCTTATCATCACCGCTTTCTTTAAGCTCATCTATCCAGCTTCCCAATTCTTTCACAGCTTGAATTGTTCCTGCCATCATATTAATATTTCCTTCCCCGCTGACCGTAATCAGATTAAGCATATTATATATGCCCGAAATAGTTTGTATCGCTGTTGTTTTATCCATAAAAAAACCTCGTTTAAATTATTTTAATTATTTTTATGTAAGCCTATACGAATAACCCTAATTGTTGTAACCCTCTGTATATCGCTATGGTATTATCAAAGGCATTTCTGGCATTAGTTGCCGTGTCTAATACAAACTGCGATTCCGGGCCCGAATAAGAAGGCTGACGAAAATATGTTGATACGACACGGTTTTGAATAGGCTTAGCAATTCTGTCCCAACTAAGAGTTCCTGCCGTTATCATATCAGCATTAATAGCTCCGGCAGCTATCTGGTTCGCAGTAACAGAGTTTGCCGCTAAATGACCGGTTTGTATTGCGTTCTGTGATATATGAGTCGAAGTTATAGCGTTCGGCGCATTCGCAATCGCACCGACTTGAGCTGCCGTAGGAGTCCACCAGTCAGGTCTTGCACCAACTTGTGCAGCAGTAGGCGGACTTACAGCGTTCCAGCTTATAGTGCTTCCCGCGCCTAAAGTGATATTGCCGTTACTGTCGATTCTTAGGCTTGTCTGCCCCAAGTGATTTACTATAGTCAATCCTCTGAGCTGCAAATAATTAGCAGTAAATCTATAATTGCTGTCCATCATCGGCCGCCCTGTCAAATCTTCAAACCGTCTTGCTCGTACAGTGCCTTCAAACATACCGTCCTTCGCAAAAACCGTCCCCTCGAAATATCCGTTTCTAGCATGAATACTTCCGCGAAGATACATATTGCCTTGTCCGTCAGCGAAGAGCTGTATATTCTGCAAGTCAGGTCTAGTCCACCACTCCGAGACTGAAGACAGATTAGCCGGTGAATTAAATCTCGGTGTATATGCTCCGTCGTTTCCGATAGTATATATGCCGCTGCCCATAGCGAATAATTGGTTCATGGGGTCAATCACGACTTGGAATCCGTTAGAGTTATTCCACGTAGCTCGAGCGTTATTAAATAATGCGCCGTTGCCGTTGAACGTAAACCCGGCTACGCTTGTGCCGTTAGCGGAGTTCGCCATGAGCTCCATCTCGTTACCCATAATTTTTCTGCCCACTACGGCTGGGAAAACCACGCCATAGAGTGAGTTGCCGTTTAGCTCTATCTCCCCTATCGCCGCTTCAACGCTGTCCCAGTTATTCCGCGTGAAGCCAATCATGTTTTTAGTGAGCCAGAGCTGTCGCGGATCAAACGTGCCGTCATCATTAGATTGTCGGAATATCGCGCCAAAGCCTCCCAAGATCATCTCTTGATTCTGACTGCCTTGTAAAGTTTGTTTGCTCGCGTCCAACGCAGACTTTATATACTCCGACATGATATTATTAGCGTTACTGCCTGTAAAAGCCATGTAATCATGTCTGTTCGCGGTGCTGTCGCGTCCGCGGTCTATAGCTTCGTTATATAACTCGTCATAGTCAAACTCGTTTGAGCCGAACCGTAACTTGTTAGAATATTTTAGCGTGACCTGTGACTCATTGTTATAATCCAAATCGACTCCCAGCAGCATAGGTTTCAGCCATTTGCCTTCTTCGGCTTCAATCGAAACTGTGTTACCTAACCTTAAATCCTGTAAAACAGGCTGGAACTCCTGCAAGAAGAATGGGTTTATGCTGTCTATCTCAAACTGGAATGACGGCACGGAAATCTTCGAGAATATATCCTGCGCGTAAGCGTACAGCTCTCGTACAATCCGCTGTCTGCCGAGAGAAGTGTTTGCCTCTGTAGCATATATGTTCCCTGCTCCGCCGTTTATTTGTAAGCGTACATCCTGCGTAAAACTCGGAGTGTTGGACGCTGCGACGATAGTTATAATGCCGTTTGTGATAGGATATGTCATGCTGCCGACTTGAACCGAACCGGCAGCAACATCAAGTGTGCAGACATAAGTGCCGTTGCTCATCATGGCGACCGCGCCGTCTTTTATATTCACGTCCGCACGGCAGGACTGCACAGAGATTATATTCGTTGCAGTATCAAGGATTTGTCCCTGATAGCTAAAAGCAACAGAACTGTTTTCGAGCCGATATGTATCAATCCCTGTTATGGAGTTCGTTGCCCGCCGGATTGTCCCGCCGGTGACTGTCAATGTCCCGATGTTAAGCAGGGTCGCTGTAATAGGCTCTCCCGCGAAATCAACGTTTAAATCCGCGAAGGAATCGGCGATGAGCTTGTCTGTAAACGTTATCGTATCAAGCGTCGCCAGCTGAGCATCTGTAAAATGATTTTTGAGCTGCAGCTGATTATTTACAGTGATTATTCTTGAGAGTATATCCTGATACGAGTTTTCAGCGGTTACAACGGCTTGCTTCTGTGATATGATCTGAGGTTCAAGCGTTTTTATCTGCGCTTGTACTTGGTCATACAGCATCTGCCTTGCCGGGCTTGCAGCATGGTCAGCATAATCTCTGGCTCTTGTTTTTAACCCGTTCCATTGGGTTTCCAGTATCGCCAGCCTGACCTGAGCATTGAGAAGATTAGAATTATATATCCGGAACATTATCATCAGCTCATCATACAAGCCTTGCTGTGCTTCCCAGAGAGCCTTATATGCACCCCATCGGGCAATCAAGCCGTCCGCTCCCGTTTCTTCCGGCAGCCACTTCTCATTCATGAAATAATCAAAATTATATAAGTAATTATCTCCGCGGGGATTTATCTCTCGTATGTCCACATCTCCCGCGCCGTAAACTTCAAGCCTTGTTACGATACCCTCGTCAAGATGCTGATTCTTTATATTTTTAATCAGATTATCATGAT
>Ga0099364_10010255_pt1 | contig 12892 bp, 7 predicted proteins | sample TergutTh196P3_FD_73070 | JGI IMG/M metagenome (GOLD analysis project Ga0099364, IMG submission 73070) | Microcerotermes parvus P3 segment gut microbial communities from Pointe-Noire, Republic of the Congo - Th196 P3 | ecosystem: Host-associated > Arthropoda: Insects > Digestive system > Gut ...
TTGAGTTCTCCCCTGCCTGATGAAACCGGCGAAAACATGGCTCGTCAAATTGCCATAAGCGAAACAAGCCAGGTTATTTTGGCCGTCAAAAGCGAAATATACGAGGCGGTTTCTTCTGTCTGCGGGAAGGACGGCGTTTTGACAATTGAAAAACCCGTCAACAGGGAAATATTCCGCCAGGCATTCAGCCTTGCAAAAACCATGCGGGCACGGCTTTCCAGGGTTCAGTCAGAAAACGAAAACTTAAAACAAAAAATCGATAATATCCGCATACTTGACCGCGCAAAAAATATTTTGATTTCATCATGCAGAATGAGCGAACATGAAGCGCACCGTTACCTTGAAAAGAAAGCAATGGATACACGCAGTTCAAAACGCGCGGTAAGCGAAAAGATCATATACGATTATGAATACGGAGTGGAACTGTAGGCCGTTGTATTTGACGGCCGTCATCAGAAACATTTACTGCGGGCTGCGTGCCTTATCACGAATAAATTTATTAAGCGAATCATTTAACTGGCGCATGTCTATGGGCTTTGAAATAAAAGCGTCGAAGCCGTTTGTCAAAAAGATTTCCTGCTGTCCGACTACTGCGTTTGCCGTCAATGCGATTATGGGATGCCTATATCCAAGCTCACGAATCCTTTTTGTCGTCTCAAGGCCGTCCATCTCCGGCATCATGTGATCCATAAACACAATATCATACTCTTTGCCGTTTTTGATTATTTCAAACGCTTCAAAACCGCTTCCGGCAGTTTCAATTTGCAGCTGATACGGTTTCATCAGCAGTTTTGCAACATCCAGATTTGATACCATATCATCGACTATAAGCACTCTGCCATAGGGCATTAACTCGCGCACAATCTTTTTTCTTTTCATTTCCACTGCATTCTTAAAGATAAAGTTCTGTAAATCTTCCGCCGCTTTTTTGCCAAGTATGCCCGAACCATTGATTTTTTGCGGTATGCGGGCTGTGACTGTTGTACCCTTGCCGGGATTACTAATCACAGACATTACGCCGTTCATCATTTTAAGCAGATTGCGGGTAATGGACATACCCAGACCCGTACCCATGGTTGTACGGTTGCTTTCCAGATTAAAGCGGGTGTATTCATCAAACAGTCTCTCAACCTGTTCCGGCGTCATACCCTGTCCCGTGTCACTTACACATAAAACAAGGATTGTTTCCGTATTGCAGTTCTGCGCAGGATTTTCAACTGCGAAAGACAATGTTATTTCGCCGGTATCCGTATATTTGAACGCATTGGTCAGGAGATTGTTAAGGATTTGCTTTATGCGAAGCTCATCTCCAATCAGTTCCAGCGGAATATTTTTGTCCACAGACAGTTTTAATTTAATGGGCTTATGCTGGAATCGTATCAGGTTTAACTGCGCCACATCGTTAATAAGGCTAAGGACGGCATATTTCGCAGGATTCAATTCCAGTTTGCCTGCCTCAATTTTGGACAGGTCCAGTATGTCGTTAATGATATGAAGCAGTAAATTGGCTGAATTATATATTTTTTCATATCCTTCCCGTGTTAAAGATTCAAGTTTTTCATTTTCCAGAGAGCTTTCAGTTACTCCCAGAATCACGTTCATGGGAGTTCGTATCTCGTGGCTCATGGTAGCCAGGAATTTGCTTTTGGCAGCGCTGGCATCCTGGGCTTCCTTAAGCAAAGCGCTCTTGGCATCACTCTGTTCGTCTGCCATGTTCTTTGCAAGGTCAAGGCGTATAAGAATTACTATCAACACCACGGCAAAAGAAGCGCCCAGGACGCTGATAATAAATATCATTTGCTGCATTTGATGATAATATGCGGCTTTGGGCGTCATAAGGGTTAATACCCAGCCGTTATCAAGGCGCATGGTAGACGCGACTGTCCATTGGTTAAGGTAATTGTCAAATTCACGCTCAAAGATATCGTTTCCCAATTCAAGTTCATGCGAGATCAATGAAAAACCAGGGCTGATTTCACGCGCGTGTTTACTTATGAATTCGGGGCTGTGGTGCGCGATGACATCTATTTCTTCGCCCAGTAAAACTCCGTACCCGCCTTCCGCAATCTGCATATTCATTACATAATCTCTGATACGGTCAAGCCGTACATTCAGACACACCATGGCCAATGGTTCGCCTTCATTGCCAAAAATCCTCTGAGCGTAGGTAATGTCATATTGAAAAGTACGGGGGCTGTAGTAAATCGGCGTTACGACCATTTTATCGTCAGCATCCACGGCCGCTTCATACCACGGGCGATCCGTGGCCTCAAAGTTTTCATCTTCCCAGCCCCCGGAATGAAAAAAAACATCTCCAAATACTTCAAAATACCCAAAGAATCCATCGAAGATGAATCTTCCCATTCTCTTATCCATTTCCTGATGCATACTTTCCAGGTATTCGAATACCTTATCAGAGCTTTCATTCCCTAAAATCATGCTGCTTACTGTATTTGAAACAATGTGCAGTATGGCCTGGGCTTCAATAAGCTCAGACTCTATTTTGAGCTTTGTTTGAGTAAGTAAAGAATCGGCATCATTGCTTAAATGGTTTTTCAGCATATTGCGGACAAAGAGGCTGCTTGATAAAACCATCAATGCGAATGCCAGGGTTACGAACAGGAGCTGCAGGAACAGTACGCTTTTTTTCCTGTTTTTCCGTTCATCTGAGCTGTCTGTCTGCATGGATAGGCATCTCCTTTACCGCATTATAGCATGGAATTAAAAAATAATCAAATTAGGCTTTTCCAAAACTTCAATTCAAGGTGTAAAGCGGTTTTCCATGAATGCTACTTGACTAAATCCGCTTCAGGAAGAATAATGGCTTATGTCAAGGTTAACAATCCCGTATGAATATCAGCTAACATGCGTTCTGTAAGCGCCGGACACATTACCCGTACTGTTGCGGAACTGTGTATAAAAGCAAATATTCATGCAAAGGAAAGCATACGCACCGCGCTTTGTAATGCCAGAGAAGCTGAAACTTCAGCTCTGGCCAGATCGGCTATTGATACGCTTCTGGATAACGCTAACGCGGCTGCCCGCGAAAAACTGCCGCTTTGTCAGGATACCGGCATGGCCGTGGTATTTGTCTCGCTGGGCAGGGATGTTCATGTTGAGGGTGATATGGATCAGGCTGTAAACGAAGGTGTGCGGCAGGGATACAGCGGGGGATATTTTAGAAACAGCATTGTGCGCGATCCAATAAACCGCGTTAATACCGGCGATAATACCCCGGCGGTGATACATTACGATTTTATTCCCGGTGATATGTTACGCATAACAGTTGCGCCCAAAGGCTTTGGCAGCGAAAATATGAGCGCGCTTCGTATGTTCAATCCATCGGACGGTCTTGAGGGTATCGAAGATTTTATTGTGGAAACAGTAAAGTCCGCGGGGGCTAATCCCTGTCCGCCGGTAATAGCAGGAGCCGGAATTGGCGGGACCATGGAAAAAGCGGCCCTGCTGTCAAAGCAGGCCTTGCTTCGCGACATAGGCAGCGTCAACCCCGACCCGTTCTGGGCACAGGCTGAATCGCGGCTTCTTGAACGTATCAATACATTGGGAATAGGCCCGGCCGGTTTTGGAGGCAGAACGACCGCGCTTGCTGTGCATATTTTGACATACCCAACGCATATCGCCGGCCTCCCTGTGGCCGTAAACATCGGCTGCCATGCGACCCGGCACGAAACAGCGGTCATATAACATGAAATGTATACAGACGCCTTTATCCGGGGAAGTTATTAAAAACCTGCGAGCCGGCGAAGGTGTATTGCTTACAGGCGTAATATACACGGCAAGAGATGCCGCGCATAAGCGTATGGCGGAGCTGCTTGCCTCCGGAATGGCGCTGCCTTTTGATGCAGACGGCCAGGCAATCTACTACGCCGGCCCCTGTCCGGCCCCGCCTGGACGGATCATCGGTTCAATCGGACCTACCACAAGTTCGCGCATGGATTCTTATTCGCCGCTCTTTATAAAAGAAGGGCTTCGCGTTATGATAGGCAAAGGGCCAAGGAGTCAGGAAGTTATTGATTCCATCATGGAACATACGGGTATTTATTTCGCGGCTGTGGGCGGGGCGGGCGCCATTCTGTCGCTTTGCGTTAAGCAGGCCGAAATCGCGGCTTTCGAGGACTTGGGGACAGAGGCGGTGTACAGGCTTGTTGTTCAGGATATGCCGCTTGTTGTCGCCGTCGATTGTTTCGGCGATTCCCTGATGTTTTATAAACAGAATCAGCAAAAAGAATAATTAGCAGACAGAATAATTGACACGAAAGGGACAAATTTTTATAATACAACGGAGGCCTTCTGAATGGATTACGCCAAAGAATCTTTACACCGGCATTACCAATGGCGCGGAAAAATCGAAATCAAGAGCAGGGTGCCGATTGAAACAAAAGAAGATCTGTCATTGGCGTATACGCCGGGAGTCGCAGAGCCGTGCCTGCGAATTCACAAGGATGCGGCGGAAAGTTATGCGCTTACCCGAAGGTCTGATCTTGTCGCAATAGTAACTGACGGCAGCGCTGTTCTGGGGTTGGGCGACATCGGGCCTGAGGCCGCTATGCCCGTTATGGAAGGGAAGGCTGTTCTTTTTAAGGAGTTGGGCGGCGTGGACGCCGTGCCGCTGTGTATACGTTCCCGCGATACAGATGAAATTGTCAATACCGTGCGCCTGCTTTCCGGCAGTTTTGGAGGGATTAACCTGGAAGATATCTCTTCTCCGCGCTGCTTTGAGATTGAGCGCCGATTGAAAGAATGCTGCGATATTCCCGTGTTTCACGATGATCAGCACGGTACGGCTGTTGTTGCGCTGGCGGCTGTACTGAATGCTTTGCGCATAACAGGGAAAAAACGCAGCGGCGTTTCGGTTGTTATAAACGGCGCGGGTGCGGGAGGAACAGCAACAGCCTGCCTTCTGCTTGACTGCGGAATCGGCGGAATTATTCTCTGCGACCGAAAAGGCGCCATTTACAAGGGAAGGGACGGGATAAATTCCGAAAAACAGCAGTTAGCTGAAATCACCAATCCCGAATGCCGCAAGGGAACTCTTTCGGATATTATCAAGGGGTCAGACATTTTTATAGGATTGTCTTCGCCCGGATGCGTTACGCAGGAGATGGTAAAAAGCATGAACAAAGATCCTGTCATATTCGCTATGGCAAATCCAATCCCCGAAATCATGCCGGATTTGGCAAAAACAGCCGGCGCATGTATTGTCGGCACGGGCCGCAGCGATTTTCCGAATCAAATAAATAACGCGCTTGCTTTTCCCGGCATTTTCCGGGGAGCGCTTAACGCCCGCGCCGATGACATTAACGAAGCCATGAAAATTGCCGCGGCCGGGGCTATCGCAGGCTTTGTCGGCGATGACTTATTGTCAACAGACCATATTGTACCAAGTCCGCTGGACAGGGCAGTCGCGGCTTCTGTAGCAGAAGCCGTAGAAGAAGCCGCGGCGGGAAAAATATACAGAAAGATTCACGAAGAATGCGCTGTTTTGGGAGTGAGCCTTCTTAACGACGAAGCCGCGGGAATTACCTATAACGGGCTTTTAACGCTGCAGCACCGCGGACAGGAAGGCGCCGGCATTGCCGTTGTCACGGAAGGAAATATCATCTGCAAAAAAGACAAGGGCCTGGTCTCGGAAGTGTTTGCGAAAGAAGAACTCGCAAGCCTTTTTTCCGGCAGGACAGCCATTGGACATACGCGATATTCGACAACGGGCGGCAGCCTAAGGGAAAATACAGGGCCGTTCGTAACAGAATATTTAACGGGCCGTATTGCCACGGCGCACAACGGAAATATAACAAACGCAAAGAGTCTGCGCAAAATGCTGGAAGACTGCGGGCTTAGATTCAAGTCAACAAGCGACAGCGAAGTTGTGGCTTCCCTTTTGGCTTACAGGATTGTAAAAGAAAAAAATATAATGAAGGGAATAGAAAAAGCTGTCGGCGAGCTGGAGGGGGCGTTCTCTCTTTGCATCGCAACGGCAGACGGACATTTGTTTGCAGTCCGTGATCCTCACGGATTCCGTCCGCTCTGCCTTGGTAAAAGCAAAAACGGAATTATCGCGGCTTCGGAAAGCTGCGCCCTGGAAGCCTGCGACTTTGAATTTTTACGGGATGTCAAACCCGGGGAAACCGTTCTCATGATAAATGGAGAAGTGGTTAATTCCGTGCGCTCAACCAAGGAAAGAAAAAAAAATACTGGACTTTGCATTTTTGAATATGTTTATTTTGCCCGGCCTGATTCTGTAATAGACGGTTTAAGCGTTTATGAAGCGCGGTTCAATATGGGAAAGATCCTGGCAGAAGAACACCCGGCAGAAGCGGATATTGTCTGCGGAGTTCCCGATTCCGGGGTAGACGCCGCCATCGGTTATGCTTCTGCTTCAGGCCTTCCGCTTGTGAATGGTTTTGTAAAGAACCGCTATATTGGCAGGAGCTTTATTTATCCGACACAGGATATGCGATCAAGCGCGGTAAGGCTTAAACTTAACCCTTTAAGGGCGGGCATTGAAGGCAAGCGTGTTGTGCTGGTTGACGATTCGATTGTGCGCGGCACAACCAGTGAAAAAATTATCAGGAATCTAAAGGCCGCAGGAGCAAAGGAAGTTCACTTTAGAATATCATCGCCGCCGTTTATGTTTACATGCCGTTACGGTACGGATATTGACAGCATGGAAAACCTGATAGCGAACCGGATGAGTATGGATGAAATATGCCGGAAAATCGGCGCAAACAGCCTTGGTTATATAAGTATGGACGGTTTGAAGAAAGCCTGCGGCAAGTGCGCCATATCATTTTGTTCGGCGTGTTTTACCGGAGAAAGCGAATAAAAATTATGCGGATAACAAAGTTTATTTTTGTAACCGGCGGCGTTGTTTCGGGGCTTGGCAAGGGAATAACAGCGGCATCTTTGGGAAGGCTGTTAAAACAACGCGGATTGAAAGTCGCCGCGCAAAAACTTGATCCGTATATGAATATTGATCCCGGCACCATGAGTCCATATCAGCACGGAGAAGTCTTTGTGACAGACGACGGCGCGGAAACCGACCTGGATTTGGGACATTACGAGCGTTTTATAGACGAAAATCTCGCTAAATATTCCAGCCTGACTTCCGGCAGGGTCTATTGGAGCGTATTGCAGCGGGAGCGCAGCGGCGTTTATTCGGGAAGTACGGTTCAGGTTATCCCCCATGTAACGCAGGAAATCAAGGATTTTATTTACGCGGGTGCGGAAAAAAGCGGCGCGGATATTTTGATTACAGAAATCGGCGGCACTATCGGCGACATCGAAAGCCAGCCGTTTATCGAGGCTATCCGGCAGATAAGCCTGGAACGGGGGCGCGAAAACTGCCTTTTTATTCATGTAACGCTGGTGCCGTTTTTGAAAGCATCCGGCGAACATAAATCCAAGCCCACACAGCATTCTGTAAAGGAATTGCAGTCCATGGGAATTACGCCCAATATAATTATTGCCCGTTCGGATGAACCTTTAAGTCCCGGCATTACAGAAAAAATCGCACTGTTCTGCAATGTAAAATCCGACTGCGTTATAGAAAATATTACACTGCCTTCCCTGTACGAAGCGCCGCTTATGCTTCATGAAAACGGCCTGGATAATATTGTATGCCGTGAACTGGGGATCAATCCGCCGCCGCCTGATCTGGCTGCATGGCGCACAATGTCAAAAAAAATCGCTTCACGAAAAAAGGAAATTCATGTCGCAATTGTTGGAAAGTACATCAAACTCCATGACGCATATCTTTCGATCATCGAAAGCTTAAACCATGCGGGTTTTGAAGCAGGAGCCTTTGTCCGGATTAAATGGATTGACAGCGAGGAACTGGCAGACAATGGCCGGCGAAAAAAGGGAGCGGATGAGCTTTTGCGGGGGGTCAAAGGCATAATCATACCCGGCGGTTTTGGGGACCGCGGTATCGAAGGGAAAATTGACGCCTGCCGTTATGCGCGTGAAAGCAATATCCCGTTTTTGGGAATATGCCTTGGGATGCAGATAGCGGTTATTGAATTTGCCAGAAATGTCTGCGCCCTTACCGGCGCGCATTCCACTGAGTTTGACAAAAAAACAAAAGACCCGGTGATAAGTTTTATGCCTGGACAGGAAGGAAAACTTTTAAGCGGAGGAACAATGCGCCTTGGCGCATATCCCTGCCGAATCGCAAAGGGGACAAGGTTAAGCGAACTTTACAATGCGGACGAGATAAGCGAGAGGCACCGCCACCGCTTTGAGTTTAACAATGATTACCGCGGATTATTATCCAAAAAAGGGATGACACTTTCCGGAACTTCGCCGGACGGCAGTTTAATCGAAGCAGTGGAAATTTCGGATAAGCCGTTTTTTATCGGCGTGCAGTTTCATCCGGAGTTTAAGAGCCGCCCCAACAAGCCCCACCCCTTGTTCCTGGGTCTTTTGGAAGCAGGCAGCAAGTGAATCATGATGATACGAAGAATTTATGTTGAAAAAAAACATGCTGTAAGCAATCTCGCGGAGAATCTCCGCAGGGAGTTGAATGAGCAGCTTAAGGAATCCATCATCTCGTTAAGATGTTTTATCAGGTACGATATCGAAGGACTGGAAGACAGGGATTTTAATGCCGCGCTAAAGACAGTTTTTTCAGAACCGCCTGTGGACGACGTTTATCTTGAAAGTCTGCCGGATTTGCCGGGGAGCCGGGTTTTTGCGGTGGAATACCTGCCCGGCCAATACGACTTAAAGGCGGATTCCGCCGCGCAATGCGTTCAGCTTTTAACCATGGGGGATCGTCCAATTATCCGGTGCGCGACAGTATACGCATTATCGGGCGCGGCAAATATTCAAAAAATTCAGGGTTATCTTGTCAATCCCGTTGATTCGCGAATTGCTTCTAACGAAAAGCCGTTAAGTTTATTGCAAAAAATTTTACCTCCGCCGGATGTAAAAGCGATAGACGGATTTCGTTTTTTCGGCAAAGAGCGGTTAGAGGCTTTTCGCGGACAGTACGGCCTTGCCATGAATATTGACGATATTGAATTTGTGCGCCAATACTTTGCGGACGAAGGCAGGGAACCTACGGAAACGGAAATCCGCGTGCTGGACACATATTGGTCGGATCATTGCCGCCACACCACCTTTCTTACGGAACTCAAAGACATTCGCTTTGATACAAACATCAGCGAAATTGAAGAAGCGTATAAAGAGTACCGCAGAATATTCAAAAAGCATTATGAAGGCCTTACCGGCAAATACGAATGTCTTATGGACATGGCGACCATGGGCGCGCGTGAACTGAAAAGCAGGGGGCTTCTTTCTGCTCTGGATGAATCGGAAGAAATAAACGCCTGTTCGATAAAGGTTACGGCAGAGACAAGCGAAGGCTGCAGGGATTACCTTGTAATGTTCAAGAACGAAACCCATAACCACCCCACCGAGATTGAACCCTTTGGAGGAGCCGCGACCTGCCTGGGCGGCGCGATCCGCGATCCGCTTTCGGGCAGGGCTTATGTGTATCACGCCATGCGCGTAACAGGGGCCGCGGACATTACCGCAGCGGCGGACAGGGCAATGCCCGGCAAGCTGCCGCAAAGAATCATATCGAAAGAAGCGGCAAGGGGTTTTTCGTCATACGGTAATCAAATCGGGCTTGCTACCGGAATCGTCGCCGAAGTTTATCACCCGGGTTATGCGGCGAAAAGGCTGGAAACAGGTTTTGTCGTAGGCGCGGTCCCGGCGGAAAATGTTGCGCGCATGAGGCCGGAAGCCGGCGATATGATTCTTTTGATAGGCGGCGAAACCGGACGGGACGGCTGCGGCGGCGCCACGGGTTCGTCAAAAGAGCATAACGCGGTAAGCATAGAAACAAGCGCCGCGGAAGTGCAGAAGGGCAATCCCATAACGGAACGGAAAATACAAAGGCTGTTCCGCAATCCCGACTGCGCGCGGCTTATTAAGCGCTGCAATGATTTTGGCGCGGGCGGGGTGTGCGTGGCCATAGGGGAACTGGCGGACGGACTTTTGATAGACCTGAACGCAATACCTAAAAAATACGAAGGATTGAACGGCACCGAGCTTGCCATTTCCGAATCCCAGGAACGTATGGCCGTTGTGATTGCGCCGGAAAACCTTGTCAAAATGACGGAGTTTTGCGCCGCGGAAAATTTACGCATAACTCATGTCGCGTCTGTTACAGATACGAACCGCATGATAATGATGTTTGACGGACGTGAAATCGTAAACTTAAAACGTTCTCTGTTATCATCCAATGGCGTAAAGCAGACCGCGTCCGCAATTATTAAGGATGAAATTCCGCGTTATATGGACGAACCTTCGCCGGATGCAGCGCCTTTCCTGAAAGACGGTGATTACGCGGGCGCGCTTGCGGCGGAACTTAAAAAGCTGAATGTCGCTTCCAATAAAGGCATGAGCGAGATGTTTGATTCCACGATTGGCGCGGGCAGTGTGCTTATGCCATTCGGCGGCGCGAAGCAGTTAACGCCGTCAATCGCCATGGCGGCAAAATTGCCGGTGTATCCGCTTGATACTGATACCGCAACAGCGGCGGCATGGGGTTTTGATCCGTACCTTATGAGCCAAAGCCCTTTTGTCGGCGCGCAATATTCGGTGCTGCTTTCCGCCGCGAAGTTATGCGCGGCAGGCGCGCCGTTTGAAGGGATATATCTGACTTTTCAGGAATACTTTAAGAAATTATATGCCGATCCTGTCCGCTGGGGCGGACCGGTATCCGCAATGCTTGGCGCGTTGTCCGCGCAGCTTAAACTGGGACTTGGCGCGATAGGCGGTAAAGATTCGATGAGCGGTTCGTTTATGGATTTGGATGTGCCGCCCACGCTTATATCCTTCGCGCTTGCGGCGGCAAAAGCGTCAAAGCTGATAACAAATGTTTTATACGAAGGCGCCAGGGTTTACATAATTGCCCTGCCGCGCAGCGCATCGCTCTGTCCTGATTATGATTTTTTCATCAGGCTCATGAAAAAACTATACGCCGGTATTGAAAGCGGAAAAATTAATTTTTGCACAGTTATAGAAACCGGCGGCGCGGCAGCGGCCATTGCCAAGTCCTGTCTTGGCAATGGTTTGGGATTTGGATTCGATTACAGCAGGGATGATTTATTCTATCCGCGCCTTGCAGACATTTTAATCGCGGGCGATATTTCGGATTTTGAGGAATTTTCACCTGAGTTTATCGGTGAAGCGGGCGGGGATGGTTTTGTTTTCGACAAGAATGATTTTACAAAAAACACTTTGCCGCTTGAAAAAGCCGAAAAAGCGTATCTCCAAATCCTTGCCGCAGTGTTTCCGTTAAGCGCCCGCCCGGCGCTGATTTCCAGTGCCGGGCAGGGCGGCATGGGAGAAATGGCCGCCGGCTTTTCCCAAAAAACCTTTCTGCCGTACACAGGCAAAAAAATTGCACGCCCGCAGGTCTTGATCCCAGTTTTTCCCGGAAGCAACTGCGAGTACGATACAGCAAAAAAGTTTTTGGACGCGGGCGCAAAAGTGGAAATATTTGTTTTCAAAAATCTTGATGTACAGGACATCAAGACTTCCGCCGCCAGCCTTGCAGCATTAATCAAAATGTCGCAGATCATAGCGATCCCCGGCGGCTTTTCCGGCGGCGACGAGCCGGACGGAAGCGCGAAATTTATCGCCACCGCTTTCCGCTCTCCAATGGTTAGCGATGCGGTTACAGAGCTGCTTGAAAAAAGACAGGGACTTATTCTTGGAATCTGCAACGGTTTTCAGGCCTTGATAAAGCTGGGGCTTCTGCCTTTTGGTAAAATCGCGCCCATGACAAAGGACAGTGCGACATTGTATTTTAACAATATAGGCCGCCATGTATCGGCCTTGTGCCCCGTGCGGATAACTTCAACCGATTCGCCGTGGCTGTCGAATGTAAAGGCAGGCGACATTTTCATGACCGCTGTTTCCCACGGAGAGGGCCGGCTGATTGCCGGCGAAGATATGCTTTCTTCGCTTAAAAACACAGGCAGAATATGTACCCAGTATGTTGATGACAAAGGCCGCCCTGCCGAAAAGACACCGTATAACCCGAACGGCTCAATGTACGCAATCGAAGGGCTTATTTCCCCCTGCGGCAGAATCCTGGGCAAGATGGGTCATGCCGAGCGTGCCGCAGAAGGGCTTTTCAAAAATGTGCCGGGCGAGAAGGTAATGGATATCTTTTCGGCAGGGGTTGGATACTTCAAGTAAGCATCAGGAAAACATTTATTATTATATGTGCGAAGCTCTTGACACATCCTGTGGAAAAATGATAAAAAAACTTAGTAGACAATGGTGTTTACCGGTAAGGGCAAATTTGCCCGCGGTAAGCACTTTTTTTTTGCAGTTTATGTTTCTGGAGGAATAAAATATGAAAAACATACCTGAATTATTCGGAAGCATGGTATTCAATGACGAAACCATGCGCTGCCGCCTGCCCAAAGATGTTTACAATGCGCTGAAAAAGACCATGCAAGAGGGCACGCACTTGGAACTTGATCTTGCAAATGTAGTAGCAAACAGCATGAAGGAATGGGCTTTGGAAAGAGGCGCAACTCATTTTTCGCATTGGTTTCAGCCCATGACAGGCATAACGGCAGAAAAGCATGAGAGTTTTATTTCCCATATAGGCGAAGGGAAAATTATCATGGAGTTTTCCGGCAAGGAGCTTGTACGGGGAGAGCCTGATGCTTCGAGTTTTCCGTCCGGAGGGTTACGCGCTACCTTTGAAGCAAGAGGTTATACTGTCTGGGACCTTACAAGTTTTGCGTTTATAAAAGACGGCACTCTTTGTATTCCTACGGCGTTCTGTTCTTACGGTGGGGAAGCCCTGGATAAAAAAACGCCTCTGCTTCGTTCCATGGAT
>Ga0099364_10010256_pt1 | contig 12892 bp, 5 predicted proteins | sample TergutTh196P3_FD_73070 | JGI IMG/M metagenome (GOLD analysis project Ga0099364, IMG submission 73070) | Microcerotermes parvus P3 segment gut microbial communities from Pointe-Noire, Republic of the Congo - Th196 P3 | ecosystem: Host-associated > Arthropoda: Insects > Digestive system > Gut ...
GACGCGCCGTCTCGCTTCAACGTCAAGATGATTCGACGCCGCATCAACCGTAAGCAAGCGTAAAATTAAAATGCTCTAATCCGGTTAAAAATCGCCGTCGCCATCCAAAGGAATCACCTCGTCGGGCTTCATCACCTTTTGTCCTTTAGAACTGGACATCGCTGCGGCTAATTGGCGTGAAGGCGCCGCAACGGGCGTCCTGTCGGGTGTGCGGCGTGACGCCGGTTTTCCGCTCGACCGGCGCGGCGTTCCCGCCGTGACGGCTGAACCACCGCGGCGGGTTCCCGCAACCAAACTCATCAGCTCGCCGACAATCCCGTTCAACCCCGCAACCTCCGACACCAATTCATCCGCCGCGGCGGAGCATTCCTCCGCGCTGCTCGCGTTTTGCTGGGTCACTTTGTCCATCTGCGCCACGGCGGTGTTGACCTGATCGACTCCCTGCGCCTGTTCGTTGGTGGCTGAGCTGATTTCGGCAATCAGCTTCCCTACCCCTGTAGCGCTCGCATGGGTCTCTTTGAAACTCGAATCCAGCGCCACGGCAATTTCGGAACCGTGACGCACGCGCGCTACCGTGCCTTCGATTAGCGTCGCCGTATCGCGCGCCGCCTGTGCCGAGCGCTGGGCAAGATTCCGGACCTCATCGGCCACCACCGCAAAACCCTTGCCCGCCTCTCCGGCCCGTGCCGCTTCCACGGCCGCATTCAAGGCCAAAAGATTCGTCTGGAAGGCGATTTCCTCGATGGTCTTGATGATCCGGCGGATCTGGTCGGCCGATTGGTTGATCTCGCCCATCGCCTGCGACATATTGGTGATAGCCTTCGCACCGTCATCAATTTGTTTTACCGACTGTTCCATGGTCTCATAGGTACGGGTGGCGTTTTCAGCGTTCTGGCGAGTCATAGACGCCATTTGCTCCAGGGCCGAAGAGGTTTGCTCCAGAGACGCGGCCTGTTCAGTTGCGCCGCCCGACAGCGATTGCGCGGATCCGGACATGGCGCCCGCGGTACCGTCTATCCGCGTCGAGGAGTCGCTCAGGACTCCGATAACGCTGTTAAGCTGGCCGATGATACGCGAAACGGTGCGATAAGCGAATAGACTGGCGAGTGCAATGCCGATGACGGCAATCCAGAAGGCAGCTTGGGTGCTGGTCTCGCCGGAGGCAGTGGCGTCAGCCATCCGGGAGTCGGCCTCGGCCGCGGCGATATTCACCACGTTGGTCAATTGTTCTAGAACGGCGTTTTGCATGTCCAGCGTAACGGATACGTTGTAAATTCGCGCCTCTTCCAACGCCGTGCTGGCGGTGCGTGCTTCGGTGGTAAGCGTTTCAAAGCGGCCGATCACCTGATTCGCGCTGGCAATCACTTCAGCGAATTTCCGGCTGGCCGCCAGGCGGTCGTTGTTCTGGATCAATTCATAAAGATCGTGGGCGGCTTGATGGAAGACGGCATGGTCGGCGGACATCGCCTGCATTTCCCGGGTGATGGCTTCATTTTTTACGTATTCAATGCCTGGAGCGCCTCCGGAGAGGACGATAGGTTTATTCAGGTCGCGGCTTTGCTGGTATACTCTCATGCTGTCATCAAAACGGACGCGCCATTGACCAAAGCCGCAGGCGGTATCGGAGGAAGTGACCTCGGGGCCGGAAACTTTCATCTCGTTCAACATGTTCCCAAGCCGAATGGCGAGTGAGTAATGATCGCCTCGGAACCTCTGCAAATCGGCCATAAGGACTTCCGGGGCGAAAATGAACGTTTCTTCCCATTTATGAATGATATCCATGAACTCTTTTATGGATCGCTCCCAGTTTTCAAATTTCGCGTCTTTCCAGGCTTTTTCGGCTTCCGGGGCAATGAATCCCTCGCGGCGGGCACTATCAAAAAGGTTGTCAATGCCCTCCTTGGTTTTCTGAAATTCCTCTTCGACTAATTGGTGCCGCGCCAACTGCGTTTGGCGTTCTTCGAGCGTAAGTCCGGTGGAAAGCAGGGTACGCTGGTGCGTCCGCAATCGCTCGAACCAATACCGCAAGTTCAAGACGTTTGTTCTGATAGGCACGGACAACTTGCTTATTTCATCAAGGCTGTTGTGCATCATGGCGGAAGAGCGCCAACTGACGAAAAACGCCCCGACAGCGATAAAAACAATAATGAAAAACGCGAAAAAAATCTTTTTGCCCATGGACATAGTTTAACCCTCCCAGTTGAGTTTTGAACATTTGCCGCCAGTAGTCGGGCGGTAAATGTTCAAAACTAAACTTTAAACGACCCGTTTTCACCATGCGAAATGGGCGAACGCCTTGTTGGCTTCGGCCATGCGGTGGGTGTTTTCGCGGACAGTCATGGCGGCGCCTTCGCGCTTAAAGGCGTCGATAAACTCGTTCGCCAGGCGCTCGTTCATGGACCGTCCTTTCTTTTTGCGGCTGGCTTCGAGAATCCAACGGATTGCCAGGGATTGCTGGCGGTTCGGCTTAACCTGGACCGGAACCTGATAGTTGGCGCCTCCAACGCGGCGGGACTTGACCTCGACCAGCGGTTTCACATTGTTGACCGCGGTCTCGAACACTTTTATGGGCGATTCGTCGGGAATTTTCTTCGCTATGATGTCCATGGCTGAATAGAAAATATTTTCGGAAATCGCCTTCTTTCCTTCATACATCAGGCAGTTAATAAACTTGGCGGCGAGGAGCGAGCCGTATTTGGCGTCGGGCTTGACCCCGGGACCGGTGACGTTGGTGCTTTTAACCGACATTTTTCCCCCAAATCAGTGGGCGCGCGGTCAAGCCGATCACCCGGGATTTCTCAGGCTGCCCGCGGATATCCGATCCGCGAAAGCAAGAACGCTTTCGACCCGCAATCCGCACGGAATCGGGTCTTCCCGGCGCCTATTTCTTCGGCGTCTTAGCGCCATACTTGGAACGCTGCTGGCGGCGGTTCTCGACGCCGGCGCAGTCGAACACGCCGCGGATGACATGATACCTTACGCCGGGGAGATCGCGCACGCGACCGCCGCGGATGAGAACAATGGAGTGTTCCTGGAGGTTGTGCCCTTCACCCGGGATGTACACCGTGACTTCCTTCCCATTGGTGAGGCGGACACGGGCGACCTTGCGGAGCGCCGAGTTGGGCTTCTTTGGAGTGGCGGTCTTGACTTGAATGCAGACGCCTTTCCTCTGCGGGCAGGATTCAAGCACAGGTGATTTCGACTTGTACTTCGGCTGTCTTCGGCCCTTGCGGACCAATTGATTGATGGTAGGCATATTTCTCTCTTGTTTTTTTGCCGTTGGACGCTGTAATCCGGAAATCAAAGACGCATTTCATTTTTCATAAGTGATTCTTATATAAAGCATCCCCCCGCGGCAATCACTGCCGCGTGGAAAAGACGGGAATCAATGCAAGAAAGCCACTATACGGAAATATCCTTCCCAGCGCAATCTTTTTTTCGGCGTCATCCCTTCAGGATGTCCTCCATCTCCGTTCCAATCTCATCTTCGGGCGCCAGATCGCCGACGGCGGCGGGGTACGGCAGGGGCTGGGTGCGAATGTTTGATTTCCTGAGCTGTGGAAAGCCGGTACCGGCCGGGATCATACGGCCGATCAACACGTTTTCCTTAAGCCCCCGGAGGTTGTCCCGACGTCCGGCGATGGCGGCGTCGGTGAGGACACGAGTAGTCTCCTGGAAGGAGGCAGCCGCCACCACGGATTCGGAAGACAGGCTGGCCCGGGCCACGCCCTGCAAGACGCCCACAAACTGCGCCGGGCGGCCACCCTTCGCCACCACGTCACGGTTGACCTTGGTAATAAGGGATTTGGAAACGGCATCGGTCAGGAGGAGCTGGGTGTCGCCCGGATCCTCGATTTTCACTTTGTTCATCATCTGTCGGATGATTATCTCAATGTGCTTGTCGTTAATGCGCACGCTCTGGGCGCGGTACACTTTCTGAACTTCGCTGAGAAGATAATTCTGCAACGCCTCCTCGCCGGAAATGGCAAGGATGTCGTGCGGAACCAACGGGCCTTCCACCAACGCCTCGCCGGACTTCACCCGGTCGCCGGTGTGAACCCGAACATGCTTGCTCTGCGGCACCAAGTGTTCAAACACTTGGCCGGAATCGGACTTCACCAGGATCTGGCGTTTGCCGCGCCGACGCTCGCCTAACTCGACTATACCGTCGATTTCCGACATGACCGCCGGTTCCTTAGGTTTCCTGGCCTCGAACAGCTCAGTCACCCGCGGCAGACCGCCGGTAATGTCCTGGGTGGTGCCTATTTCGCGGGGGGTTCTCGCCAATTCCTCGCCCGCCTCTACGAAATCGCCCTCGTCGACCCGGAGGTGGGCCTTTTCCGGCACCGAATAATAGGCAAGGATGCTTTCGCGGTCTTGGCCGAGGATTAGTATCTGCGGCTGCAGATCGCCCTTGTGCTCAAGAATGACTTTCCGCTCAAAACCGGAGGCGTCGGTTTCCAGGCGCATGGTTGCCCCTTCGACGATATCCTCGAAGCGAATGTAGCCGGACTTCTCGGAAAGAAGCGGGGTGTTGTACGCGTCCCAACTGGCCAGGGCCTGGCGCGGCTTCACCACCTCCCCTTCCTTGATCACCAGGACGGCGCCGGCGGGCACGCCCATGGTTTCGCCGATTTCGCGACCGCGATCATCGCAAATGATCAGGGCCCCGTTTCGGTTCAGCACCACCGGCATCCGGATATCCTTGCCCTTGTCGTTCTTCCGGACGGATTCGACGATCTTGAGATTGACGAACTTGACGTGGCCTCCGACATCGGCCCGGAGATCGGACTCGCGGACCGCGTGCTTGGCGATGCCGCCGATGTGGAAGGTACGCATGGTTAGCTGTGTGCCCGGTTCGCCAATGGACTGGGCGGCGATGACGCCGACCGCCGTACCCGGTTCGACCAGCTTGCCGGTGGATAGGTCCATACCGTAACACTTGGCGCAGATGCCATGGGTGCATTCGCAGGTAAGCGGACTGCGGATGCGGATTTTGCCGAGATCCAGCTCCTGGATGCGACGGGCGGCGGAACGATCAATCAACTGCCCCTTGGCCACGACCAGTTCCCCGGTCAGGATGTCGACGATGTTGTCGCAGGCCACCCGGCCGAAAATGTTGTCGGCCAGGCTGACTTCCTCGTCCGGGCCGGAAACAACCGCTCCCTTGGCGATGCCGCCCACCATGCCGCAGTCGAAGGAGGTGATGGTGGCGTCCTGCGCCACCTCCACCAACTTTCGCGTGAGATAACCCGAGTCGGCGGTCTTTAGCGCGGTATCGGCCAAGCCCTTGCGGGCGCCGTGGGTGGAAGAGAAGTATTCGAGTCCGCGCAGACCCTCCCGGAAGTTCGCCCGGATGGGCGTCTCAATGATGCGCCCGTTCGGTTTCGTCATCAAACCACGGAAACCGGCCAATTGACGAATCTGGGTGGCTGATCCCCTGGCGCCGGAATCGTACATGGCCCAAATAGGGTTGAGGTATGGAGCATCATCCCGGAGCGTATGGCTTTTCAACTCCTTCATAAGGTCATCGGCGATGGTATCGGTGACATTGGTCCAGGCGTCGACAATCTGGTTGTAACGCTCACCATCGGTAATATCGCCCATCTGGTGAGCTTCCTCGATGACGGCGACTTTTTCCTCCGCCCGCCTGATGGTTTCCCCCTTGGAGGTAGGGGTTCGAAGATCGTAGGTGGAAAATGACAACCCCGATAAGGTGGCGTAATGGAAACCGGTGTCCTTGGTAGCGTCAAGAAATTCCACGGTGGCGCCGCGTCCGAGCCGGAGGTGGCAATCCGATACGCAGGAGTTCAAGGCCTTCTTGTTCATACGTTTGTTGTAAAACGGCATCCCGGGCGGCATCATGTCGTGGAACAGGATGCGCCCGATGGATGTCGGCAGGAACGAGCGGCGGCGGTCCGGCGTCTCAGCCGCGGTCAGCACCTTTCGAGCCGGTTTGCCGTCTGGTCCCTTCACATACTCGACCCGGACGAATTCATCGTCATGGGTCTCGGTTATTACCTCGCAGTCCTGGGGCATTCGGACATAGATGCGCGCCTGGAGATGGATGAGATCCTCCTCATAAGCCTCGATTGCATCCATGATGTTCTTGAAAACCATGCCCTCGCCCTTTAAACCGGGCCGGATCAGGGTGAGGTAATAGCATCCCAGAACGATGTCCAGATCGGCGGTGATGATGGGATTGCCGTGGGCGGGCGAAAAAATATTGGCTGTCGAAATCATCAACAGCGACGCCTCGACCTGCGACTCCACCGTCAACGGCAGGTGGACAGCCATCTGGTCGCCGTCGAAATCGGCATTGAAACCGGAACATACGAGCGGGTGGATGCGGATCGCTTCCCCCTCGACCAGCACCGGGTAGAAGGCCTGAATGCCCATGCGGTGCAGAGTGGGAGCGCGGTTCAGCATAACCGGATGACCCTCGATGACTTCCTCGAGAACATCCCAGATTTCCTCGTCCTTTCTCTCCAGCATGGTCTTGGCGGATTTGATGGTGTCGGCCAAGCCCTTTTCCTTCAGCTTCCTGATGATGAAAGGCTGAAAGAGTTCCAGGGCTATCTTCTTCGGCAATCCGACCTGATCGAGCTTGAGTTCCGGACCAACGATGATGACCGAGCGGGCGGAGTAGTCGACGCGCTTTCCGAGAAGGTTGGCCCGAAAACGGCCCTGCTTGCCCTTGATCATGTCGGTCAGGGACTTCAACGAGCGGTTTCCGGCGCCTTGGACCGGACGCTTGCAACGGCTATTGTCAAAAAGCGCGTCGACCGCTTGTTGAAGCATGCGTTTCTCATTCCTGACGATCACGGAAGGAGCGTTCAGATCGAGAAGTTTGGCTAGGCGGTTGTTACGGTAAATCACCCGGCGATAGAGATCGTTCAGGTCGGAGGTGGCGAAATTGCCGCTGTCCAGCGGAACAAGCGGGCGGAGATCCGGAGGGATGACCGGCACCACATCCATGACCATCCAGGCCGGATCGTTCTTGCCGGCGAGAAGGGCCTGAACCAAACGAAGGCGTTTCACCAAAGTTTCGGTTTTCAATTTCTGAGTGCAAACCGACAGCTCGTCCTTCAGCGTCTGTTCAAGACTAACGAGGTCCAAGCCCTTCAGGAGTTCGCGAACGGATTCAGCGCCCATCATGGCCTTGAAGGAGGAGCCGTATTTGTCGCGCGCCTCACGGTAACCGTCCTCGGACAAAACCTCGGCATGTTTCAGCGGCGTATCGCCCGGATCGATCACGACATAGCGCTGGAAATAAATGATCTGCTGAAGCGCCGTCGACTTGATCCCCAGAAGCGTGCCAAGCCGTGAGGGCATGGCCCGGAAGAACCAGATATGGACGATTGGCACGGCCAGGTTAATGTGGCCCATCCGAGTGCGGCGAACCTTGGAGTGGGTAATCTTCACGCCGCAGCGATCGCAAATGATGTCCTTGTACTTGATACCCTTGAATTTGCCGCAAGAACACTCCCAGTCGCGCTCGGGACCGAAGATGCGTTCGCAGAACAGTCCATCCTTTTCCGGCCGGTAGGTACGGTAGTTTATGGTCTCGGGAGTCTTGACCTCGCCATAAGACCAAGAGCGGATATCGTTCGGGCTCGCCAGGGAAATGGTGATGGAGCCGTAATCGTTGATGCGTTCATAGCTCATTTCAGGCATGGGGTTGTCCTCAAAGGGCGTTCAATCGACACTGGAGCATTTAAATTTTACGCTTGCTCACGGTTGATGCGGCGTCGAATCATCGAACTCGCACTTTTTCCGTGAAAAATCGCTGTTTCGCTGATTCTCCTTGCCTGAACCGCGGGCAAACGCAAACTTAAAACGCTCTAGTAGTCATTCCGGGTTATTTGCAGCAGTTGCCGCGAATTTTTTCGAGGCTTTCGTTGATTTTAAAGGCGACTATGAGCATTTCAAACCAGACCCGCAGGCCGATGAGACCGAGAACGCCCGAGAGAATAACGGAGATCATGGTGATGAATCCGTAAATGACGCCAACGTTCACCATGGTCGCCAAGCCGGCAATTACACCCAATATGACGCCTAGGCCGACGAGGATGAAAAGAATGATGAAAAGGCAACGCGCGATGGCAGGAAAATAGAGATGCTCGAAGGAAAAGATTCCCATGGCGCCGCGACTCTTGATCTCGTCTATGGCCTGTTCCGCACCCTGCTTAAAATTTCCGGCCGCATTCTTGGCGGCATCGCCGAACGAATGCCTGTTCTCCGAATCATTCATAGCGTTCTCCTGGGAGGAAAAAGTGAACAAACAAGACAACATACCGCCGTGCGGCACGAAATTGTAAAAGGTGTGGACCGTCTATTCCCGCAACTTCCCCGATATCCGCCGCCGTCTTATTCTTCTCCGGCGGGCGTCAACTGATTGGAACTCCGTTCCAGCTTGATATTTAAGCCAATACCGCGGATTTCATTGCAGAGAACATCGAAGGACACCGGCATGCCAGGCTCCACCGTGTTCTCGCCCTTGACCATAGCTTCGTAGATCTTGGTGCGGCCGTCCACATCGTCCGACTTGACGGTCAGAAGCTCCTGGAGAATGCTGGCGGCGCCATAGGCCTCAAGCGCCCAGACCTCCATTTCGCCGAAGCGCTGGCCGCCATTCCTGGCCTTGCCGCCCAAGGGCTGCTGGGTGATAAGGCTATAGGGACCGGTGGCGCGCGCGTGGATTTTCTCCGCCACGAGGTGGTGAAGCTTGAGCATATACATATTGCCGACCGTAACCGGTTCGTGGAACGGTTCGCCGGTACGACCGTCGTAAAGCACGGCCTTGCCGTCCTCGGGCAGCTTGGCCTCGCGGAGTACCGCATGAATGTCCTTCTCGGTAGCACCGTCAAAAACCGGCGTAATGGCCCGGAAGCCCAATTTCGCGCCCGCCCAGCCGAGATGAGTCTCGAGAATCTGTCCGACATTCATGCGCGAGGGGACGCCCAGGGGATTCAGGACCATCTCGACCGGGGTTCCGTCCTCAAGGAAAGGCATGTCCTCTTCGGGCAGGATACGGGCCACCACGCCCTTATTGCCGTGGCGGCCAGCCATCTTGTCGCCAAGGGAGAGCTTCCGCTTTACCGCTACATAAACCTTGACCAGTTCCTGAACGCCGGGGCGAAGCTCGTCGCCGCGCCGGAGGCGGCCAACCTCGACTTCACAGCGAGTCTCCAGAAAGCGAATGCGCCGATCATGCTCAAGGCAAATGGATTTGATGCGTTCACGTATCGCCGCTGGACAGTCGAGATCTCCGAATTGACACTGCTCCTGCAACTCCATCATCCGTTCGTAGTCGGCCTGGCGCGGAATCTTCAGAACCTTGCTGGTATTCTTGTTGACCGGCGCTCCGCCCAGGGCATCGCCCAGGCGCTTGAACTTCAGGTTGATTTCTTCGACGATCCTTTCGCGAGTGGTGATCTCGAGCTTTTTGATGGCGTTGTTGACCACCGCCTCCTGTCCGAGCCGCGACTCGCCCCGACGAACGCCGTGGCCGCCTATGGACTCTTCGCCCAAAGCCGCCGCCGGTACGGTGGTATCCACATCGCCGCCCATCTCTCCCAAAGCTTCAAGGGCGCGGGCAAGACCCGCTTCCGGGTCTACGTCGGACGACATGGCGCCAACGCCCCGACGGGAAAAACGCTTCACGTTAATGACGTATCCCTCGGTGCCGGGAGGCACCATAAGAGAGTCGTTCTTCACATCCTCACCGGCCCGGCCGAAAATGGCCCGGAGCAGTTTCTCCTCGGACGAAAATTCGGATTTTGACTTCGGGGCGATTTTACCGACCAGGATGTCGCCGGGTTCGACCTTGGTGCCGATGCGGATAAGACCGGCGTCGTCCAGGTTGGCCAAAGCGGCTTCTGAAACGCCGGGGATGTCTCTGGTGACTTCCTCAACGCCGACTTTGGTTTCACGGATTTCACAGGAAAACTCCTCGATGTGGACCGAGGTGTAGGCGTCATCACGGATCAACTTTTCCGACACGAGAATCGCATCCTCGAAGTTGCAGCCCTCAAAAGAAAGGAAGGCGACCATGGTGTTCTTGCCTAAAGCCAGTTCTCCGCCCTTGGTGGCGGCGCCCTCAGTCAGCGGATCGCCTTTTTTCACTTTCTGACCAGTGCGGACCAGAGGGGTCTGATTCAAGGTGGTGCCGTCGTTCAGGCCCTTGTACTTGTGGAGGCGGTAGACGCGACGGCCCGAGGTGAGTTCCTCCGAGCTGACGACGATGCGCAGCGAATCGGCGTACAGAACTTGACCATCCTCTTTGGCCCGGGCCACCATGCCGGAATGGCGGACCACGTCTTTCTCCATGCCGGTGCCGACAAGGGGAATGTCGGGGCGGACCAACGGCACGGCCTGGCGCTGCATATTCGAGCCCATGAGGGCGCGGTTGGCGTCGTCATGCTCAAGAAACGGGATGAGTGAAGCCGAAATGCCTACCAATTGTTTCGGGCTGACATCGACCAAGGTGACCTGATCGGCGTTGCAATGCATGAATTCCTCATTGTGGCGGCAAATGGGACGTTCGGCCAGGATCTTGCCCTTGGCGTTGACCTCCACATCGGCTTGGGCAATGTAGTGGTTGTCCTCCTCATCGGCGCGTAGCCAGATGATTTCGCCAGCAATCACCCCGTTCCTGACCTTGTAGTAGGGAGTGATGAGAAAACCGAGATCATTGACGGTCGCATAATTGGCAAGTGACACGATCAGGCCAATGTTCGTGCCTTCCGGAGTTTCCACCGGACAAATGCGACCGTAATGCGAGGTATGAACATCACGGACCTCGAAACCGGCGCGCTTCCGGTTCAGGCCGCCCGGACCGAGAGCCGAAAGCCGACGCTCGTGTACGAGTTGCGACAACGGGTTCGACTGGTCGACAACCTGCGACAGTTCACCTCGGGCGAAGAAGTACTCTATCCCCGCCGACACCGTGACCGCGTTCAATAATTGGTGCGGACGGATCAGGTTTTGGAGGGTCATGCCGGGGATAGTGCCGTATTTTTCCTGATAGGTCCGGTACAGGCCGCCGTCTATGCCGTCCCCCTTCTTGAGCTCGAAAGAAAAGGCGGTGAAAGAATCAATGCCATGCTTCCGCTGTGCCGCTTGGCAATCGTCGTCGGAAATTATGTCGCCCTGGACGAGATCGGTATCCAGGGGGTCAAGGATCAGCCAAGTCTTGACCGGCATCTCCTCAAACTCCGCCTTGGAGCCTTCCCGCCTGAGCGACTGGGCATCCACCTCGGTGACGATTTTGCCGACGGGAATGCGGAACTGCGGATCGGGTTTCACCGCGACCATGAGCTTCAGCGGACGCTTCTTGGCTTCGAAGGCCGAAGCGCCCCACTTCTTGACCGCCGCCTTGTAATCGACATCGGAAAGAGTGGCGTTTTTCTCGAGATCGGTCGCGCCTGGACTTGGGACGACGTAGCCGAATACATCGCCCAAGGTGGCCTGCTCGTTGCCGGCCGCCTTAATGACCATTTGTTCCCGGGTGGAGCGGCGGAGTTTGACCATGGCGGTGCGGAGCTCCGACATGACGAGGTCTTTAATCGTCCTGATGCGGCGGTTCTCTAGATGGTCAATGTCGTCGATTTCGCCTTCGTCGGCGCGGAGCTTCAGGAGGTAATTGCAGATGTTAAGGAAGTCCATCCCGGACATGGTCATCCGGGCGTCGTCCCGGATGTTGAACTTGCGGTTTAGGCGGAAGCGGCCGATCTCGCCGAAGGAATAACGCTTCTTGTCAAAAAACCGTTCAAAGAACAATTCCTGCGCCTTGTCGCGTGATGCCGGGGTTCCGGGCCGGAGGCGTTTGTAGATTTCAAGGAGCGACCAGATGTACTGGGCGCGATCAAGTCCGCCGGACCAGGCAACCCGCCAGGCCAGGCGGTTCATGACGTTTTCCTCCAACTTTTTCGCATCGCCGCCTTCGGATAACTCGTCTCGGATGGCCAGATCTGCGGCGAGTCCGGAAGCGACATTCCGTTCTATTTCGCACAGGGTCTCGCGATCGCCCTCGACCTCCTCTAGGAAAAAGGCGCCGACGCTACGGGGTTTCGAATCGCGGCCGTCTCGGGCTGAGGCCAAGGCGTCTCGGATCGCCCGGGCCACTACTTCTGGCCCAACGCCGTCACCACCGGAAAGGAGCGCCTTCAGACGCTTGACGGCATCGGAGGCTCGGATGATGTCGCGGATGACGTTGTCCGACCATTCTTCAATGCGCTCGCGATCCTCCAGGAGGGTGTTTACGATCAGATCGTCCTCCAAACCCTCGAATTGACCCGCTGCGTTGATGCCGCCGATGACCTCAAGGGAAACGACGCCGGCCTCGCGGAGCCTGGAAAAAACGGTGAGCTTATCAACCGACTTGGCGCCGCTCTCGACCTGGCGTTCCAGAACGGCGCGAGTCAACCGAATGCCGGCAGGGAGAATGACTTGACAATTAACGTAATCCACCACTCGCGATACGCAAAGGGGGAGCGACTTGTTCTCCTGCTCCATCTTTTCAAGATCGTCCAAGGTGGATTCGCCCAACGGGAACTTTACCACGGGATGGAAGGCGCGAAGAATTTCGTCGTCCGAACCAAGAATAGGCGCCCATTGTTCAATGCGCCTGCCTTCACCGCCGGAGGAGGACTTGCCGACATCATAGGCGATCGGCAGGTTGGCCTCGGGATCCATTTGCACGGCCAGGGCGCGAAGGAAGGTGGTGGCGGCGATTTTTCCGTAACGGTCGATGCGAATACTCAGTTGATCCTTCGAAGTGACCTCGACCTGAATCCAGGATCCGCGCTCGGGAATGATACGGCAAGAATGAAGGCGCTTGCCGGAAGAATGCACCTCGGTCGAAAAATCGCAGCCGGGCGAACGTTGG
>Ga0099364_10010257_pt1 | contig 12891 bp, 13 predicted proteins | sample TergutTh196P3_FD_73070 | JGI IMG/M metagenome (GOLD analysis project Ga0099364, IMG submission 73070) | Microcerotermes parvus P3 segment gut microbial communities from Pointe-Noire, Republic of the Congo - Th196 P3 | ecosystem: Host-associated > Arthropoda: Insects > Digestive system > Gut ...
AGGTTTTTGATTCGTGGATTTTTTAATTGAGAGTTGGAATAAGTCTTGGGATGATTTCTTTAACAGCCGAAAAAGCATTCTTAAAGAAATAGATAAGGCATTGAAAAGACGCCGAGATCTCGGAGAAACTATCTTTCCCGCAAGAGAGAATATCTTTAAGGCCTTCGAAATCTCCCACCCGCAAGACATATCCGTCGTAATTCTCGGACAAGACCCATACCACGGCGAAAACGAAGCGACAGGACTCGCGTTTTCCGTCCCAAAACACACCAAGATTCCACCGTCATTGAGAAATATCTTTCGTGAACTGTCAAGCGACATAGGAAGCACCCCACCACCCCACGGCGATTTGACAAAGTGGGCTAGACAGGGCGTTTTGCTCCTTAACTCAATCTTGACTGTGACTAAGGACCAGCCGGCTTCCCATTCGAAAATCGGCTGGGGACACCTGACCGACGGCGTTATTTCTTACCTCTCCGCAAAAGGACGTCAGAAAATATTCGTTCTCTGGGGGAACTTTGCCATAAGCAAGAAAGGTATCGTTGATCATTCCTGCCACCAACACCCTATTGTATGCAGCACCCACCCGTCGCCACTGTCCGCAAATAAAGGTTTTTTAGGCAGCAAACCGTTCTCCCTCATAAACTCCCACCTCGCAGCCATGCAAAATAAACCGATTGATTGGAGCATCGATTGAAGCGTATCAGCACTCTTGCAGGTTTCCTCCTCTTATCTCTTATGGGAACTAAGGAAATTATGGCCGACTCCGAAATCGTTCGAAGATCAATCCTGACAGTCAGCGACGCCGTTATGGGCACCGTTGCGTTGAACTACCGAAAAGATTACCATGCCTCCTATCAACACATCACCGACGCAAGCTCCGACACCAAAAACCTCGCCTTATACGACAATTTACGCGCCAAAACAAGATACTACAACGCCTCCGCACTCTTCGGATCTGTGGCTTTCTGGAATATTCTCGACATCATCGCCTCCGCTAACATAGCAAAATACCCAAATTCCCTGTCCCCCGACCACGTTCCCAACCCAAAAAAGGCCATGGCCCTGTCCGCAATTCCGTTTTCAGGTGCCGGACAGTTCTATAACGCCGAATGGTTCAAAGCAGGACTCGTAATCGCTACCCAATCTACTTTCGTCTTCGGCGGTGTCCAATACCAATACCTCATGCTGCGCTCCAAAGAACTCGCAGATGACTCCAATAAACAATCCATGCACCGAAGATACCAAGAGGCTTCACGCAGGAGAACTATGTACTACTGGTACGCCATCATATTCTATATATACGGAATAACCGACGCCTACGTAGATGCTCACCTAAGTGATTCAAGCAAAAAGCTTGAAATCCTGCCGGATATTTCTATTGATAATAGAAATATCGGATTTACCCTTTCATGGAAGTTTTAAGAGAGCAAGGGGACGGTGACCGTCCCCCTGCACCCCCTGCAGTTAGATATAGGAGAGACGGAGTCTCTCCAATATAAATTGCGGGGGTGCAGGGGGAGGTCACCTCCCCTTGCGTCTAAAACTATACCATGAATATAGGGTTAATAGCGTTGCTATTAAAGAAAATATAGATGTAGATAGGGAAATTCCTGTTATTCCTATGTTGTCACCGAGGATTTTGTAGAAGGGGAGGGATAATATCAATGATACTGTGGAGATTAGGAGTGGGGTTTTGGTGTCTTTTATTGCGTAGAACAGGCGGCTGAGTATGATAACTGAGGACAGGCCTATTATCCCCGGGAGGTAGCCGGTAAGGGCGCGGGTGCATATCTCTACCGATTCGGCGTCGAAGGCGTTGCGTGCGAACAATATCCTTATCACAAGCGGGGCGAAAAGGTAGAGAAATACCGTTATTGCTCCTATCATGCATAGTACGCGCAGGTAAATCGGCATTAATACTTCCTCCATTCCCTTGTAGTCTTTAGCATTTGCCTTCTGCGTCAGGAATGGAAAGACCGGTGAGGCCACCGAATTGGCGAAAAGCACCACCACTATCATCACTATCTTATAGGAATAACTTAAGGCTGCTATCGCCCCCTGCCCTTCTTCTAAGCGAGAACCGAAAAATCTAAACGTAAACTCATTGGAAAAGGTTACACCAAGCCCGAATATTAACGGTAATGTATTATAAAACCATAGGCGCAAATCCTTATTCCTTAGGTCAAATTGAGGTTTGTAAGAGTGCAGAAAGCGTTTTGCCCCAATAAACTGCATGATTACATGACCAAAAAATGCTCCCGACAGTATTCCGTAGGCAAATGCTTCTATACCAAGACGGTTGTACAAACTTACTGCAAAGATTATTATCAGCAAATTATACAAAACGGCGGCAAGCGACGTGTGTTTATATTGCTTATTTGCATGCTGCACTCCTATAAACAACGATCCCCAAAAGAAAAATAATTGCGCCGGTAATACTATCCGTGTGAGTTTGACAGTTAATGAAAAAACGGCCTCTTCCCCCGTGATTGACGAACCTGCAAGAACTCTCAGTAAAATTGGAGCAAATATGTAAGCAATAAATAAAACCGCAAAAGATACTGCCGTCCCCACCGTGAATACGTTAGAAAAAAACCTGTTTTGCCTATCTACATCACCCGATAATCCCTGGAAAATCGGGATAAACGATATCGAAAGTGCACTGCCGGCTATGATATGATTCACCAAATCCGGTAATACGAACGCAAAGGTATAAGCATCCGCAGCAGATGTCGTCCCTACCTTCGCTGCGAAGATTAGCGTTATTATAAATCCCAATATCTTCGCAAGCAAATTAGATGAGAAAACAAGCAATATTGCTCTTATTATCACCCGTTCTCCAAGAAGTGCTTCACTTCCATCTCTGTTTTTATGTATGTGTTTCTTGACATTTTCTCTACTTTTATGTAGTGAACTGCTACTGAAATAAAGAAAATTATTATTCCTAATCCTAATAATAACATTAGCATTACAGGCATATTTGTCCTCCTCTTGGTTCAATGCAAGGGGAGCTGAGCTCCCCCTGCACCCCCGCTCTTATTGCTATCATGGCGGCGTTATCGGTACATAAGTTTTTCTCAGGGAAATATACTTTATGGCCGGGGAAACTTTGCAAAATGCTGTCTCTAATTGCTTGATTGCATGCTACGCCGCCGCAGATTCCTATTCTTCTTATTCTTGTTATCTTAAGAGATTTCTTTATATTCTCTATTATCGCTCTTATTACGGCATCTTGAAAGGCATAGCATATTAACGTCCTCTCCTTGTTGAGGTCAGCAGTTTCTATATAATTTCTTACTGCCGTCTTTAGGCCGCTAAAGGAAAATGCCGGTTTTCCGCCGCTACTCCTTACTTTGGCAACAGGAAATTTTATAAAATCCTCACCGCCTTTCTTATATAACTTAGCCTCTTCCTCTATTTTCCTTCCTGCCGGATATTCGAAACCCAGCATTTTGCCCACTTTATCGAATGCCTCTCCCGCTGCATCGTCGACGGTTTTGCCTAATAGTTCATACTCTGTATAGTTTTTTACAAGATATATAGAAGAATGCCCACCGCTCAACACCAATGCGATAAAAGGAAACTCGATTTTGTTATTTACATATAAGGAACAAATATGGCCTTCAAGGTGATCTACTTCTACCAACTTGGTGTGGGGGTTAGCAATATGCAGGCCTTGCGCAAATGAAATGCCTACTAAGAGTGCGCCGATAAGCCCGGGCCTCTGCGTAACTGCGATGGTATCTATGTCTTTCATAGTAACTCCCGCTTCCCTCAACGCCTTCTTATAAAGAAAACCTATCTTTTTTATATGTTCCCTCGACGCGACTTCCGGAACAACCCCCCCAAACCTCGCATGCTCCGCCTGTTGATATATCAAATTAGAGAGAATTTCCCTATCCCTCACCACGGCAACCGACGTCTCGTCGCAAGATGTTTCTATTCCTAATATCAGCATTATTGCAGACCTCCTTATCTCATAACTGCTGCCGGTCGCCGGCGGGCGGGTACACCAGTAAAAGATTATCTTCCGGGTAGTGTTTATCTACGTAATTGGCCAGTTTTTCATAGTCGCTGTTGTGCTTGACGCTTGATTTGCGGCAGTTGAATATTACCCATGTGCGGCTTGATGTCGGGCCTGATGACCATGCTGCTGCTATATCTACTGTCTTAACCGGCTTTTTTAGCGAATTTTCTAAGTTCAATATCGGCTTGACCGTAGAGTCAAAGCCGTATTCTCTGTCGAAATCAGGCGGCATAACTATGTTTATCTCCGATATTGCCGACCAATCCGTTGGTACCTTTGCAGCAATTATCACATTATCACTCATCTCAAGAACGTGTTCGAGAACGGAACCAAAGACTTTTGCTACTTTCCCCTGCGAACTGTTCCAACCAATTACCGTGTGTGTTATATCAAACTCCTTAGATGCGAGATGTACACCGGACGCTACATTAACATCAACACGGGTTATTAAATGTAAATCTTGTTCAGCCCCAACAGCATGTGCCTGAGCAATAGAGAGAAGTTTTTTCTTCTCTTCAATTTCTTTGGCGACAGCGTTGCCGCTGCCGTCAATTACTAAAGCCAATGGGTATATGCAGGGGGACGGTGACCGTCCCCCCGCGCCCCCCTGCGGTTTAGGGGATATGTAAAGAGCAAGATCCACTAACTTGATTAGTGTTTTGGGGTTGGCCAACAACACCAAAACCCTAAACCCCTCAAACAGTTGGGGGTGCAGGGGGAGGTCACCTCCCCCTGCTCTCTCCGTGTAGATAGCACTGATTACGCAAGTAATCAGCATCAACAGTATTGCTGAGTCAAGCAAGTATTGCGGAAACAGACCAAGATGTACGCCGACAAGTATGACAGCAAGTGTATTTGCTGCCTGAGTGTTACTCAGGCCGAAGATAAGATACATTTGTTTCTTATTATACTTAAGGATTTTCTTAGTAATTAAGGCTGCGAGGTATTTTGTCGGGACTGATGCGATGAGCATCAGTAGGGCAACTCCTATCACCTTAATATCGGTGAAAAGAAGCCTCAAGTCCATTAACATTCCTATATATATAAGGAAGAAGGGGATAAAGAGTGTTCTTCCGATGAAATCGATACGGTTGGATAAGACGGAATTGTGCGGGACTATTCTGTTTAGGGCGAGGCCGATAAGAAAAGCGCTGATAACCGGTTCCATACCGAGTAGTTTGCCCAGGGATATTGAGGTAAATAACATAGCAATAATGAATATATATTGAGAAAAGCCGTCGGCGCTTGCCTTCATAAAGAACCAGCGGGCGAAATTTGAGACGAATATTATCATTAAAGTCGCAAAGCAGATAAATAAAATCGGGGCTTCCCACCATACAGCGTCTATATCAACGGACTTGGCGGAAATTATTGCTAATATAAACATAGAGACGATATTGGTAATAAAGGTTCCGCCCACTGCTACTACGGTTGCTTCGTCGTCTTTTAAGCCGTTTTTTATAACCGTCGGATAGGTGAGAAGTGTGTGCGAAGAGAAAATACTACCGAATAACACTGCGGTCATGGTAGAAAATCCGAGGATTTTCCCAGATAAAAAGCCGATTGAGAATGGGAAAACGAAGGTGAGTATGCCGAAAACAAGACTTTTGTATTTCTTTTTCTTAAATTCTCTTATGTCTATCTCGAGGCTGGAACTAAACATTAGGAATAAAACCCCAACCGTACCAAAGAGTTGAATACCGCCGTCGCGTTCCAATACGTTAAATCCTCCCGGGCCGAGTAATACGCCCGAGAGGATAATGCAAGCAATTTCAGGCAGTCGGGATAAGCGCGCAAGATACGGTGCTAAGAATATTACCGTGGTTACGATAGTAAAAACAAAGACCGGCTCGTGTACAAGTATGTTATGCACTAACGCTTTCCCTTAGTTTCTTGGCCTTAAGTTTACCGCTGCGAACGGCCATGGTGTTTTTGTATTTCCATACCACCATGTTGAGTTCGGTAATAAAGGCTTCGTAGTCTGCCGGACCTTCCAATAAGACAGAGGCGGCTATCTTTTTCGTAAGTTCCGCATAACTTTGATCCACGAGGCGGCGCGCAGGTGCCATCTTAATATGCGAAGTAGATGAGTCTTCTTCCGTTCTGTCTGCCATCAAGTCCTTGAATCGGTTGTTAAGTTCATTCATTACGTCAATGTACTCCTTTAAGCGCATAAGGGCAATGGCTCCTTTATACCTATCCTTATTCATATCTTTTACGAATTTCTCCATAGCCGCCGTCTGCGCATTATAAGACTTAAGAGGAACCTTGCCGTAAGTGTCAAACGCTACCTTGAGTTGCTTGGCAGCATTTCTGATTTCCTCATTCCAATGACCTAAGTTTGCAAGATAAATCTTCTTTGCCGCCATGTAAACTCTGTCGCGTTCTTTGTCCAATTCGGCAAGTTGTCCGGTCTTTACATTCGCTCTCTCCTTTTTATAAGCAGTTTTCTCTGCTTCGTAATTAGTTGAGAATACATCAAACACTGATATAAACTTATTCTTTACGGTTGTAAACCTGATTAATAAGTCAATTACCTTTCCCATGAAGCCGACATGTTCGGCATTTCGCATATTTCTGAATTGAAAACATCTGATTTTCATTGAAAACCTCCCTAATTCCTAATCTCAACTATCCGTTGACAATAGGAGATTTCTTAAATTCCCCTATTCCCTCTATAGTTGACTTTATACAAAGAGTATATCTTCTAATCCCAATCTCCCATACACTGTAGAAAGTATAGAGAATTCCGTCCGACCCTATGGCATTATCGGAGAAAATACATTCGAATTCTTCCTCAAAGCCTAATTCCTTTAGACGCTTTAGAGCAACTTCCCTAAGTTTATGCTCAATGTCTACCGATACGAGAAGTCTTCCGAAGTGTGCAATGATGCTTTTTTTGGGGATTTCTTCGTCAAACTCAATTACAACCGCACTGTGCGTAAAAACATTCTGAATATGCTCATCTACAACTTGCGCCGTAGTAGGCCATTCTTTCTTATAATCTATCATTAAACCTCCTTTTGGTTATTGGTTAATATTCTTAATATACTAAATAATTACTGCTAATTACTAAAAAATTTGCATTTTACTGAAAAAAATTAGTATTTTGATAAGGAGATAAGAAAAAAACCTTTTATTATAGGAGAGTTTATGTTTGATTTACAATTCGAAGACAAACTTCATAAGATACCGCTACGTATAACCGACACCACTTTGCGCGACGCGCACCAATCAATATGGGCGACGAGAATGCGAACTGCCGATATTACCGATATAATAGACACGGTAGATGAGGTCGGTTACTATTCTCTGGAGTGTTGGGGGGGAGCGACTTTCGACGTATGCCTAAGATTCTTACGCGAAGACCCATGGGAAAGGCTGCGACTTATTAAGTCCGCCGCCAAAAGGACACCGCTGCAAATGCTTTTGCGCGGACAAAACCTAGTAGGTTATAAGAACTACGGAGACGATGTCGTAGACAAATTTGTGGGTTTGGCAGTGAGAAACGGCATAGATATCTTTAGAATATTCGATGCGCTTAACGACAGTCGCAATTTAGAAGCATCCATCCGTGCTGTGAAAAGATACGACGCACACGCACAAGGCTGTCTCGCCTATACCGTAAGTCCGGTACACACCTTAGAAAAGTATGTTAAAGACGCCAAGGAGCAGGTGCAAATGGGTATAGACTCACTCTGCATCAAGGATATGGCAGGGATATTGTCGCCTATCAGCGCAGAAAAACTGATAACGGCATTAATAAAAGAGATCGATGTCCCGATTCAACTGCATACGCACGGCACCAGCGGCATGGGAATAGCCTCTTACGTAGAAGGAGTAAGAGCGGGCGCAGGCGCAATTGACTGTTGCGTATCGAGCATGGCCTTAGCAACTGCCCAGCCTCCCGTAGAAACATTGGTCGCAATATTCAAGGAAACCAATTATTCTGCTAACATCAACCTTGAAGCGGTATCAAGAGTTGCCTCATACTTCAAAGACTTACATCCCAGACGAATGCAGAAAAGCGAAGGACTTCCTCTTATCGACCCCGACATATTAATACATCAGATACCCGGAGGCATGATCTCAAACTTCCGTTCACAATTAGCCCAACAGGATTCTCTCGGAAAACTCAACGAGGTATTAAGAGAAGTAAGCGAAGTCCGCCGAGATTTCGGCTATCCGCCACTTGTCACTCCGACCAGTCAAATAGTCGGAACACAAGCAGTATTGAACGTAATTGCCGGTGAAAGATATAAAATGGTACCAAATGAGGTTAAGGATTACGTCCGCGGCATGTACGGCCGCTCGCCTGCAACTATGGAAAACGACTTTATTTCTAAAATCCTTGAAGGCGGCAAACAAATAGATCACCGTCCGGCCGACGATATCGCCCCTGTTTTGGATAAGATAACCGACGATATAGATCCCAAATTCATAAGCGGAGACGAGGATATCCTAAGTTATGCCATCTTCCCCGAAGTAGCAAAAGAATACTTCAAATGGCGTTCCCTACCCCAAGCCGAACGTGAAATGAGCCCCGCCGACAAAGAACTAGTCGATTCCCTTAACAAAGAACAGCAAAACGCCTGCTCTGCCGTTCCAAAGCCCGTGAATCCATTAGTACACAATGACGATTACCAAGGCATCGGCCACATTCTATCACAGGCAAACGGAATTTCCTTCGATGAGTTTATAATAAAGAAAGGGGATTTCTCTCTTTTGCTTAAAACAGGATCAGGGGTTAAACAGGAATTACCCGTAATTCCTACGGAACAACCCAAGTCAGAACCGGAAAAATATTCTAAAACCATAGATTCTCCCATTGCTGGGACATTCTACAGAGCCCCCGGCCCAGGCAAACCTAAGTTTGTAGAAGTGGGACAAGCCGTTTCTGCCGGTTCCACCGTATGCACGGTGGAAGCAATGAAACTGTTTAACGAAATTAAAGCGCCTGATGATTGCACCGTTGTTGCTATTCTCGTCTCCGACGGAGAAATAGTACAGAAGGGACAAGCCCTTATTGCTGTTAAATAGTTAATGTGGGGGACGGTGACCGTCCCCCACACCCCCAACAATCTGATTATGGGGGTGCAGGGGGAGGTGACCTCCCCTTGCATAAACATTAATTGATCAATAAACCAATAGGTCGTAGTCGTTTGAATCGTAGACTTGGACTTGGCAAAAGTCGCCTACTTTTGCTTTGAACTTCTTCTCGATGTAAACAAGGCCGTCTACTTCCGGGGCGTCACCTTTAGTTCGGCCTATGTGGGGGGCGTCTACGATGATTTCCATGTATTGTTCGATTTTGTCTTTTAGTATTTCTGCACTTATCTCTCTTTGGATGTTCATAATAATTTCCATTCTTTCGTTGACTATATTGCTGTCGGGAGCGTTTGGGAGCGTTGCTGCCTTGGTTCCTTCTTCGGGGGAGTATGGGAAGACGCCTAATTTGTCGAATCTCGCCCATTGTATGAATTCGCAAAGTTTCTCAAAATCTTCTTTCGTCTCGCCCGGGTAACCGACAATGAAGGTAGTTCTTAATGTTGCATGTGGGATGACGCGGCGAATTTTGAGTACGAGGTTATATAAATCGAGGAAGGAGTATTGGCGGTTCATAGATTTAAGTATATCATCGCAAACGTGTTGAAAGGGAATGTCGAAATACGGTAATATCCTTGACTTGGCGAATATAAGGTGGAGGAATTCTTCGTCTTTCAAAACGTTAGTTGGGTATAGGTACATAAGCCTTATCCATCGAAAATTGGTAGAGTCGAGGAGCCTTTCGAGCAAACACGTGATAGTAATTCCTATATCACGGCCGTAAAATGAGGTATCTTGTGATACCAATATAAGTTCTTTAACACCGATACTCTCGAGATACTGTGCTTCTTCGATGATTTTATCAGGAGATTCGCTTCGAAACTGTCCTTTTATGGATGGGATGATACAAAAAGAGCAATTTCTCGAACATCCTTCGGCGATTTTAATGTATTGTGTGTGTAAAGGCTCACTTATAATGCGTCTTGAGGGTAGGGGATTTTCCAATTTATAGTAATCAATAAGGACTTGACGCCAGTTATCGGTGGGAAGCCATAAGTCAACCTCAGGGAAGTCGTTGGCAATTTGGCCTTTGTACCTTTCCGACATACAACCGGAGACTATGAGTTTACAGTTTTTGCCTTTTTGCGGAGCATATTGAAGTATGGTATTAATGGATTCTTGTGTTGCCTCTTCGATGAAGGTGCAGGTATTAACGATAATTGCTGTGGCATCTTGGGGCTTGGAGGTAAGAATAAAGTTATTTTTCACAAGGAATCCGGCGATGGTGTCACCGTCGACCGAATTTTTCGAACAGCCGAGGTTACATAAGAAGAGTTTTTGAGTCATTTTCCTTATCTCCCGTTTACTTTTTGATCAGGCCGAGGAATCTGCCGATATTCACAACTATAGCAGAGAATGTGAAACGTATGAGTTGTTCTATAATAAACAGCAGTTCATTCATAGGAACCATCTTAACCGTCTCACTGAACGGGACAGCGCGGTGTAGGCGGACGGTCGCATTCCTGATCCAAACGAGAGACATCTCATTGCGCATCCAGTATTTACTGTCTTCCCCGAGGGCGTTGAGCCATTTAACACCGCCGTCCCACTTACCGTTGGAGCGAATGAAGTATAGGGAGAAGGCGCCGATAATGCGTTGAAAGTGCATAGTTTCGATGTCGCGGAGGCTTTTTGCCACCCTTTCGAGCGCGCGGCGGTCAAGCCGATTTGCTTTGAAGGTCTTTGTAATGCCTGCTTCGAATGTGGGAAGTTGTCTTAATATCTCATTAAAGCCCATACCGCAACCGTCGGGGTTAAGCATTCCTGATGCTCCCCAGAAGATGACGTTATCAAAAGCGTATTTTTTCAGTATACCTGAGGGGATGGTTCCGGAGAGCGGGGCAATAATCTCGGCATCGGGATAAGTTGAGGATAGGGCGGCTTCGAATCTCAATTTAAGTTTATCCGCTTGACCGAAGGTATCGAGTTTCCCTACGAACACATAGAAGTTGATGATATTTTCGTTGAAGGGATGTATCCCGACGTATGTGTTGTCTTCGTCGTTAAGAGGGAAATATTCTAATTTCAACGGCCGTTGATTATTGGAAACTTTGATTTTTGCTCCGTAAATCACCCATGCGTTGACACGCCTAACGAGCTTATGCTTACGTACCAAGGGAGATTGACCGCAGGAATCGATTAAAAGCCTCGCCGTAAACTTGCCGACAGAAGTGGAAACTTCGACAAATCCTTGTTTCCTTCTTGATTGGGAATAGTCAATGAAACTTGCTTTAACAAACTTAGTGCCGTTGACTGTAGCCCTATCGAGCCATATCTTCAATACTTTGTCGTGGTCAAGCACGACGCAATTATCCTTCATCTTATGCTCAACAGAGGGAGCAACGAAATGGATGTAATCTGTTTTGAACGCGACGGCATTGTCTAAGGCCGCGGCCTTAACTCTGTCTTCGTACGAGTACCATGAGGCGAGGGTAGTGCCTAATTCTCTCTCTTCAATTAAGAGTACGGAAAAGGATTTGCTTAAAGTTGCTGCCGCCGACAGCCCTGCAGGCCCGGCGCCTGCGATAATAATATCATATTCTGCTAAAGTTTTTTTCATTAATCCTCCTAAATAACTATTCTAAAAATAATATTGGCCGAGGTGCTGCGCAAATAGTATTTTGACAACGTAGTGTTTTTTAATATAAATTTTATTAATATAAGGAGTTCAAGTTATGGGAATTTTCAGTGAAGTAAACCCGGGGGTAATCTTCGGAGACGATGTAAGGAAGGTATTTGCGATAGCGCGTAAGGAGAAGTTCGCGTTACCTGCAGTAAACGTAGTAGGAAGCGACTCAATAAACGCAGCATTAGAAGCGGCCAAGAGGGCAGATTCTCCCATCATCATACAGTTTAGTAACGGAGGGGCAGCATTTAACGCAGGTAAAGGCTTAAAGTTGGGTGGGCAGAAGGAAGCAATCCTAGGCTCAGTAGCAGGTGCGAGACACATTCAGACGTTAGCACAGGCTTACGGAGTGATAGTAATATTGCACACCGACCATTGTGCAAAGAAACTCTTACCGTGGATAGACGGATTAATAGACGAAAGCGAAAAGAACTTCAAAGAGTACGGCAGGCCTTTGTTCTCATCGCACATGTTAGACTTCTCAGAAGAACCGATAGAAGAGAATATTGCTATGTGCAAGGAGCGGTTGACGAGAATGGACAAGATGGGGATGACATTAGAAATCGAGTTGGGGATAACAGGCGGAGAAGAAGACGGTGTTGATAACAGTGATAGGGATAAGGAGGAATTATATACACGTCCCGAAGATGTGTGTTACGCATACGAAGAATTGAGCAAAGTATCCCCCAACTTCACGATAGCGGCAAGTTTTGGTAATGTTCACGGTGTTTATAAGCCGGGTAACGTGGTGCTTGAGCCCAAAATCCTGGACTCATCACAGAAATATATAGAGGAAAAGTTAGGACTTCCTTCCGGCAGCAATCCGGTGAGCTTTGTATTTCACGGTGGCAGCGGTAGTGAACCGGAGAAGATAAGCGAATCATTGGGTTACGGCGTAATCAAAATGAACATTGATACCGATACGCAGTGGGCGGCTTGGGAGGGAATCTTGAAGTTTTATAAGGAAAACGAAGGATATCTTCAAGGACAGTTGGGGAATCCCCAAGGAGAAGACAAGCCTAACAAGAAATATTACGACCCGAGGGTGTGGCTTCGCAAGGTTGAGGAGGGAATAACTTAGCGTTTATTTTTGGCCTATAAAGATTTTAATTCGCTCAAAAGGAATTTT
>Ga0099364_10010258_pt1 | contig 12891 bp, 12 predicted proteins | sample TergutTh196P3_FD_73070 | JGI IMG/M metagenome (GOLD analysis project Ga0099364, IMG submission 73070) | Microcerotermes parvus P3 segment gut microbial communities from Pointe-Noire, Republic of the Congo - Th196 P3 | ecosystem: Host-associated > Arthropoda: Insects > Digestive system > Gut ...
ACCGGACATTTCGAGTTCCAGTTTTTTAGCCTGTTCCGTTTTGTCCGCACAGTCAAAGAGAGTCCCTCAGTTGAGTAAGCCGCAGACGAATTTGTTCCGTTCGGTTAATCCAGTCGGTTTCGATCATAGATGAGAGTGTGTGAGTGTGAAATTGTTCCTTGTGTCCTGGGCGGTTATTTTTTTAGCCGTAAAGACGCGAGGGAGTGTAAGGGATGATATTCTACCATGAATGGGGGTAAATTGAAGCAGTTGCGTCCCTTGCGAAAACTTTGCGTCCTTTGCGGTTAAGAAAGAGGATTTAACCGCAAAGAACGCAAAGAAGTGCAAAGAACGCAGAGCACAGTTTCATGCCGTCTACGGTCTATCGTCCCCTTGCCATCACCCCTCATTTTTGCTAAAATTCCCTCATGGCTCGTATTTCGTGGCATCCAGCATTTGTACAGGCAATTCAACATGAACTTGAGGATTATCTGCATATTTTGACGTTCGAAGCAGAGCACCAGTTGACGACCGAACCACTGAAAATTGATGTTCTGATCATCAAAAAGAAAAAGGCAGTCGTTATCGACAAGAACATAGCCCGCATTTTCCGGTCATTCAATGTGCTTGAGTACAAAAGTCCGAATGATCGCGTTAGCATCGAGGCTTACCACAAAACACAATGCTACGGTCGGTTCTATGCCGCCCTCAACAAGGTGGACATTAACGATGTCTCGGTAACGGTGGTGGCAACCCGCCGTCCGAGGAAGTTGCTGACATTTTTGGACAATCAGTACACAGTCCAGCATGTGTCTCCGGGCATTTACCTTGTAGAAGGTGACACCTGTCCGACGCAGATTATCGTTTCAGAACATTTATCGGACAAGGACAATTTATGGTTAAACAGTTTGCGAAATGATTTGACCGCAGCGCAGTTGGAACGGGTTGCTCTGTCGAAAGAACAGAGCGTGCCTATGGACGCTTATTTTCAAGTCATTGGCGAAGCGAATGCAGAAACATTGGAGGAGTTGTATATGCAAAAGAAAAAAGGAATCGTTTTAACGGAAAAATTGGATGCGTACTTCTCAGAAAAGTATGGACCCCGATTTATAGCAGAAGGAAAAGCAGAAGGAAAAGCCGAATCGGTTTTGACGGTTCTTCGGACACGGTTTAAGAAGGTTCCGAAGAGGGTTGAACAGTCTGTTCGTCAAATCACCGATCCGACGGCGTTAGATTCGTGGACGGCTCAAGCGGCAACCTGCCAGTCGCTTGACGAGTTTACCGAGGCGTTGAAGTAAATTGGTTTGCGTTCTCCGCGCTTTCCTTGCGTCCTTTGCGGTTAAAAAAGAGGACTTAACCGCAAAGTACGCAAAGTTTTCGCAAGGGGACGCAGGGGGCGTTTTCAAAGCGGCGGCGTTCATTTTTTGTCGTTATTCTTTTTGAGACGTGTTTTAATCCAATTGAGCAAGGACTTGAAACGATAGAGCAGCCGTTTGTTCCGCCGGTGAAGGAGACGTTGTAGTTCGGTTTGAATACGTTGTATTTCGGCAATATTGGCATCTCTTTCTGCTGTCAGCGTCTTGATCTTGGTGGCATCGGATTCCCGTTGTGATTTCAATTTTTCGTTTTTCTGCTGGAGATTACGAATTGCTTGACATCTTTCTTTCCAAAGATGTGCGGTGATTTCGGCGCATTTTTCCAAAGTTAAACCATGGGGAGACGCAACTTCTTCGGGATACATGGACACATCTTCACTGAAAAGTTTTTCTCTTCCCAAATACTCGCGGGCAATCCAATCATTTCCTTCCCGGCAAATGTTCAGTATGTGTTGTGCTTCACCGCAAGTTAGGTGATAGGCTTTTGAATTTGTTTCCGAAAGCGAGTAGATACATTTTTTTAATGGTCCACGAGCGGGATTATGGGGCCACGAATCCGGCATGGGGGGAATATGTGAATTGAGCAAACGTAGAAACTCAGTTTCAACACTGTCGGTGGAAACATTCTCATCGGTTACACTTTCCAGTCCCGCCATCTCAAAACCGACGGTGTATGCAAAATCGGAAAGGAGGTCACTTTCATGAAATTTCTGTCGGTCAAAGATGCGAATTTTAATTTTTTCTTTTCCAAAAATCGACCAGCGTTCTACGATTTTATGATAAGCCAAGATGGAACGTCCTTCAGGTCGATTCAAAAGATCCAAAAGACTCCATGGTGATCCGCTGCCAACAAAAGAGTGGTGAATACTGACAAGGAATTCCGGCTGCCGCCGTAAATATAATACAATGATAATGTCCTCAAACAACGAACTCATCCACTCTTTAAGTCTCTCAATTTCATTGTCTGTAGCATTACTCAAATATTCGCTTGAAAAGAGTACCAGATCATCCTTTTGACAGTTTTCCTCTATTTCGTGCCGATATTTTTCCCATATTTTATCCTGGTCGTTTCGTGTAAATCCTTGCTTGAGAATCATGTTATAAGCATTTTGCCCCGTTAGAGAAAAAAGCGGACCTGATTCAGAGATGCTCGGAATAATCGCTGCGTTCAATTCCCTGTGCTGGGCTAACTTGTTTCGTGTTTCTCGGATGGACGATGGGATGTACACGCCCTGTTTTTGCAAAGATTCGCGGTTTTTTGCCAAAAAGTGCTGGATCGTCGTGGTCCCTGTTTTGTGTAAACCTATGTGAATAACGGCTTTCATTTTTTTTGTTTTTTCGGTTAATGGTCCTTTATGTTTGAAACAATATACTGTAAAGGGCATGACATTGTCCTTTGCGCCCCTTGTAGTTAAAAAAAGGACTTAACCGCAAAGGACGCAAAGGTTGTGCAAGGGGGCGCAAAGTACAATTTCACACGCCCTTTACAACACCGTTTAATCCGTATCAACATATCCCGCCAACACAAACTCACGATCGGGTCCTTTTGGCTGATGATGTCGAATCATAAATTTATAGCCAATGTCCCAACTTTCAATCAGGGGTTTAATTTCAAAAAAATCCTTGAACGTATGGTAGATCGAAATGATCAGAAGCGGCTTTTGCTTAATGATCGTTTCTTTGGCTCCAAGTATCGTATCATATTCTGCCCCTTCGACATCTAATTTAATCAATCCAACATCCAGTGAACGGCTTTCTACAAATTCATCTATCGAAATAACATCAACATTATAGGCTTTTTTTCCAAACCCAAAAGACAAAGTCGTAGCAGTCCCATCAAATTCACCTTTGGAATAGAGAGTCAATGTTTCTTTCGATTTTCCTAAAGCCAATGGAATAATCTCAATACAGTCTTTTTTGTTTCCTAAGACCGCCGCGTTTTCCATAATAATCCACTGTAGTGCCGGAATAGTATCTGGATTTGGTTCAAAAGCGTAAATTCTCCTTGGATCGTATTTGGTGAATACCATAGCCGAATCACCGGTGCAACTGCCACCATCAATAATATCCTTGCCCACAACTTTCTCCTGGACATCCTTCGGAAAATGAGCGAGACCAAAATCAAGTACTATATCTTCTAGTTGATATAGTTGACGATGGGGACGATGGGGAAGTTTATAGGAGTATTGGAACACGTTAGTAAGGGAGTTGATACGTTCCGATTCTTCATAATCGAGCGGATAAATTGGACGCAATAATTTAACCAAATGATGCCATAAAGGATTATGTCCACACTCCTTGTAGAACCATCGCCTGACAACATAACGTGCAACTACTTCACAACTTAATTCATCCGTATTTGCAGCAAGGCTTTTTTGAAGTTTTTTTAATTCTTCCGGTTTAGTATCAAAGAAATCGTTCCATGTTTTTTGATCCAATTCCACACGCAAATTATTTCTTTTGTTTGAATGCAAAAGTTTTTCGACAAGTGCAGGACTATCCAGTAGCCCTTTAACAATCGATTCGCCGGATTTTTCGACAAGGTCAGGATTTTTTAGCACCCCTTTAACGATGGTTTCACCAAATTGCTCCACAAGTACAGTGTTGTTTAAGACGCTTTTGACGATAGACCCGCCAGATTTCTCAACAAGGACAGAATTATTCAACACCCTTTTAACGATGGTTTCACCAAATTGTTCAACAAACGCAGCATTGTTTAAGACTCTTTTGACAATAGACCCGCCGGATTTTTCGACAAGGGCAGAATTATTCAGTACCCCTTCAACGATGGTTTCACCAAATTGTTCAACAAGAGCAGTGTTGTTTAAGACTCTTTTAACAATCGATTCACCGGATTTCTCAACAAGGGCGGGATTTTTCAGTACCCCTTCAACGATAGTTTCACCAAATTGTTCAACAAGGACAGCATTGTTTAACACATTTTTGACGATAGAGTCGCCAAGTCTTTCGACAAGTGCAGGGTTCTCCAGCACTCTTTCAACAATAGAGAGAGTTGCCTCCAATTCCGACAATACAATCTCATCCTTCCCCGCCGTCTTTTTATAGGCGAGGCGGTACAATGGATAATACAAACGGCGCAAGCCTTGTTCCGCTTGCTTGAACGGTCTCTTGATTTCCTGCCAGATTTTCGCCCAGCCTTTCGGTTTCGATTCCTTGCCCAATGATTATTCTCCTTGAATGGTGATATTTCTTTGCGTCCTATGCGACCCTTGCGGTTAAGTTTTACCACAGAGGACGCAAGTTGGCAATCTCAAGCAACACTGCGTCTCGATTGCTCATCAGTGTTTTGTTCAAATGGAACTGTATTGCCGATATTGGTGTCAGCGGCAATTTCGTTTTCTACTGTGTTCTGCCGCTTGACAAATCGGGCTTTGAGCGGCTTGACAATGGTGTAGCGTACAAGACGTTCCGGCAGTTTGATCGCTTTTTTCAGCGGCTTGACGATGCGATGCCTGATGTAGCGTTCCAATCCTTTGGCGGCGTTGGAAAAATCATCGCCGTAATAATACTGTATCTTTCCGAACCAACCGCCATCGACTAAATAGCGGTAGAAACGCACACAATTTTTTCCAAGCAACTCTTTTCCGGTCGCCGAACGATAAAACGCCCGGTCATCTGCGGTCAAAGACTCGCGAAGACGACGCAAAAAGGAAGGATGAAGAGAAGAAGGAAGGCGAGGATATATATAGTGGTAAGCAGCCCCCAATTTGTGCCTTTCGAAATGATGATGGTATGTCTGGAAAAATCTGGTGTCCATCAACATGCCAGCGACTTCTTGCATCGTGTCGAGAAAAATGAAATGATCTGCATTACGCGTTTGTTGGTAGGAACCCGGGCGGCCTACGCGATGATAGTAGAGAGTCAAATCAAGAATCGCAATTTTATCGGCATGAACAATGCTTTTCCAGTGCGCAAAAAGATCATTATGGGGGCGTTTCCCGTCAGAAAAACGAACATCATTGACGAATAAAAATTCCGTTCGTATTAGTTTCCACCAAGGGGCAAACACACCGCGCAGCAATCGGGATTTTTCGGCGGGAGTTTGCAGGATGCCGGAAGGTGTTGATGGAAAATGCCGATTAGAAGCCAATGCGTGCCCTTCATGGTTTGAGCAATGGAAAAAAACCAAATCGGCTTCCGTCTTTTCTGCCATCGCAAACGTTTCTTCGCATAAGGTCAAATCAAGCCAGTCATCAGGATCAGCGAAATAGGTATATTTTCCGCGAATGTACGGATAAGCAGCATTTCGTGCGGAACCGCCACCCCGGTTTTCCTGGTAAATAACTTCTACACGCGGGTCTTTAGCGGCGTACTCTTCAAGGATGGCAGACGATCCATCGGCGGAACCGTCATTGACACAGATAATTTGAATATCGCGCATGGTTTGGTTTACGACAGAATCCAAGCACTGCCGCAGATATGGCTCGACATTGTAAACAGGGAGGATGATGGAAACTTTAGGCGACATGGCGTTTTTGTATCTTTTCATTATCGTTCTGCCCTTTCCAAAAATTTACAATGGGTAAAATGCGTAAAACACTGGTGTTTCAATAGCCGCTTATTTTAATGCGTCTCTGTTTTGGGGCAAAGTCGCACAAAAATCAGCGGCACAATTAAAAGACAGGGCAATTTTAGGGACTATTGATCATTTGCTGTAATTCTTGGACTTTGGAAAGGGCAGTTATCGTTGATAGAGTCTATCTCATTTGCCAATTCTAAATCGCAGTTCTCAAAATCAATTAATCCATTATTTATGGGGAGCAGACAGGTACATTTTGAAGCGAGACAGGGCAATGGAATCCTTAAAGGTTGACATAGATTGTTGATATTGCCAAGATCGTATAAGTTTTTATGTTCACTAAAGCAGCGGGACACATTGCCACTTGCTCTTATCTTCAAAAAACGGTACCCCGCCGCACAAATGGTTCCATAAGATTTAAAACCTTTCAGCCTTTTAGATATATGTTTTTCAGGGAAATGTTGCATAATATGAGGAGCGTATTCGACAAAATCACCATCATTGGTTTTTAGATGCTGAAAAGACAATTTCACGCCCTCTAAAGCGAGTTTCTCTTTGGCTCCCTTTAGAATTTCATAATTTTCTTCTGTCACTACGCTGACTACAGAAATAGTTATTTTCGACTGCCCATATTTTTTCAAGGATATGACTTTATTTACAAACGAATCAACAGATTCCACTTGTGAAAGATGAAGTGATGCTATCACTCGAAACTCTCCATCTTCTATAGCATCAATTACCTGCTCAAAATGATGATTCGGTAATGAAAAGTTGGTGCCAACCACAAGCCTGTGGCCATTTTTGACCACTTCTTTTGCAGTTTCAAAGAACTTTGGATGTATGATTGGTTCACCGCCGGTTATTTTTACACGACTGTTCTTTTTTATTTTAGATAAAACTATTTTGAAATTTTCAATAGTTTTATCACTCGCATGTATCATATCCTGATTTTTATTCTTGCCCAATTTTGCAACGCAGTATTCACATGCGTAATTGCATTTCGACGTTATTGTAAATTCCAAGCAATCAATATTTTTATAGACATCTTCATTGTTTGGCACAAAATATGCGTCGAGTCCTTTTTTGCACGCTCCTTTTACTGCGTATAAAGAATACACGGCCTGTCCTATCTGCTTGACCGGTCTCTTGATTTCCCGCCAGATTTTCACCCAGCCTTTCGGTTTCGACATTGTGTTCATAATTATTCTCTCCTTGAATAGACCTATTCTCTAACCCCTTCTGTCCATCGGACGTTCTTCACTGTTGCGTTATTCTACGGAAATCTTTATTGTTGGTCAAGATCAATTTTTTCTCCTTGCCGACAATGATTCAGTCCGAACGCATTCAAAAAGCCTTGGCTTTCAGCAACAACCAACAATCCAAACGGCTCTTCGGTGTTCACGAGCCACAACATTTTATCGAATGCAGTTGTTCCTTGCGCCCCTTGCGGTTAAATTTTACCGCAGAGGACGCAAAGAAGGTGCAAGGGACGCAAGTTGGCAATCTCAAGCAACACTGCGTCTCGATTGTTCATCAGTGTTTTGTTCAAATGGAACTGTATCGCTGACGTTGGTGTCAGTAATGATTTCGTTTTCTACTATGTTCTGCCGCTTGACAAAGCAGGCTTTGAGCGGCTTGACAATGGTGTGCCGAAAAAAACGTTCCGGCAGTTTGACAGCCGTTTTCAACGGCTGGACATACTTTGTCAGTAATTTTTCATAATACGCATAGAGTGAACGGTAATACTCTTTGCAAACCTGTTTGTAAAACGGAGTTTTTTTCAAATATTTCCAATAAAGTGCCTTATTCGGATGCTTATGTCCATAGCACCATGGTCTCGTCCGGTTTACATAGTGGATTATTTTTGGATTTGTTTCTGCTTCATAAAATTCTTTGTCGGAATAAGGGTATGTGACATGTCCTCTTGCATCGCGTTCTTGTCTGTACGTTTTGTCTAGCATCATATTCCAAGTCAATGGCACATAGATAACATTTCCCTTGAAAATATAATTCAGCCTGTCCTGATCAGCAAAACGCTGCCTCTTTCCGTGTTTGCAACCAAATCTCATTGCTTGTTCTTCCATGTTTTCGCTTCTATATTTATCTAGATTTAGTAACAGCATGCCGGAGTTGAAATAGGGATGTTCAGTCAGCATGTGCGGGACCTTTGTTGATATGGCAACAACAGCCGCATAACAGTTTGATATGTCTGTCGAATACAACTCTTGCAGGCTTGACATAACAATCATATCACAGTCCAGGTAGAGAACTTTCTTTAAGGAAGCAGGCAACATTCTGTGCATTGCCAAACGGAAATAAGGTGTCCTGGTTTTATGAAAACAACGAGGAAGGTGCATGAATTGTTCATCGGACATCTCGTAGAGTGTCAATCCAAACCCCATTTCATGGCTCATTCGACGAAGTGCGGCGTTGACAGATGATGCCGTATTGTCGGCAAAAAAATGAAAAAATAGTTTATCGCCCGGCAATTTGTTTGCCATGCACGAAGCAATAAGGGCTGCCGCATGCGGAGCATAGCCATTATCTGCCGCAAGGCAAATCTCTATTGTGTTTTGGGGGATCATGTCAACTTGGGAAATGTCTGTTTGGATAGCGGTGATTTCATTTTTCGTTGTACGCTGTCGTTTGCCAAATGGTCTCTTCACTTCCCGCCAGAGTTTTGCAAGTCCTTTTGGTTTTGTCGCTTGGCGTTGCTGATGCTGTTGAACAACCTGGACGATCAAGTTCTCCCACTGGTCATAGACCTTGTCGGGAGCGTACGATTTCATCATTTCATGTGCAGCCTTACCCATTTTGACTCGCATGTCTTGGTTGTCCATCAGCAGTTTGAGTTTTGCGGCAAAGTCTTCCGGCGTATTGTCTGACAAGAAGCCGTTCACACCATCCACGATCAATTCGTTGACAGATGAAGTGGTTTTTAATCCCACACTGGGAAGACCAACAGTCATTCCTTCAGTCAACGTGCGTCCCCATCCCTCTGGGTGGATACTAGGAAAAGCAGAAATGTCCGCATTACGTAAAACTCCAATCGGATTATCCGTTGCTCCCATAAATTCTACTTGCTCCATAAGACCAAGAGAGGTAATCACTTCTTGAATTTGTTGATAGTATTTTCCTTCGGTTTCAGGACCGTAAATTTCTATTTTCCAGTCGGGGTAATCGTTGGCAATTTTTCCAAAGGCTTGAACAAGAATATGTTGCTGCTTTGTTGGATGTATCCGGGACACCATCATAATTTTCTTTTGTTTTTTTTCCGTTGTCAGGTCAGCCAAATCCTTTGCATTAACCTGTGGGACCGTATTAGGAATGACATGGATCGAACCATGATAGATTTCTGCAATCTCTGGCACGAAACTGCTTTGCATGACGTGGAGGTGAGGGCAGGTATTTATCATAGCAACCTTTTCTGGAGTATCGACACGTCTACAATTTGGATTGGAAAGGCAGGTTTCTCCGCGAAACGACTTGGCATCCTCGCGGTGTGTGAGTATGACAGGCAAGTTGAGAGGACGCTGCCAGCACATCGAAAAATAATCTTCGATGAAGTAAGGGATCACAATGTCCGGCTGGATGTCCGAAATGAGTTTTAAAAGAGATTCCCCTTTTCTGTTTTTCCATTGTTCGTTGAATGGTTCTCCAATATATCGGTCCCACGTTCCTTTAGCGACAAAACGGAAAGGACGGGTGAATTTCCATTTCAACGGCTTATGTTTGGGACGCATGAAACTATTGAGATTGATGAAATGCACCCGCTCATCAAGGGGATAGAAAGGGCGACCGGAAGACAAACTATCGCAAACAGCATAAACCTCATGTCCGCGTGCGGTCAAGGCATTTGCCATTTCACAAAATGACCGCTTGGCACCGCCAGCGGGTTTAAGTAAGTCGATTGCAGCGAGATACTGAAGGATTTTCATGATTGTTTTCTTAGTTGCACAGGTGGCTGTTGTACCCCCTTCTCCCGGCTTTCAGCCAAGTTCCCGCAGTGTACTGATTTTCCAGAAAACGGTCAAGGGCAATTTGACAAAAAAAGAGACACGTCTAACCGCAAGGGACGCAAGGGAAGTGCAAAGTTCGCAAAGAAAAACGTCCCATTTGTACCAATTTAGTGGCTTCCGATAAAAAAATCCCTATTTCATCAATTTGTTGAGCAAGTGAGGGGCGAGCGGACGAACGTTTCATTAGAAATTCGGCTTTTCACGCAAGAGCAATTTTTCTTGCGTACTTTGCGAAAACTTTGCGATCCTTGCGGTTAAGTCCTCTTTTTCAACCGCAAGGGGCGCAAAGTACAATTTCATGCCGTTTTTGCGGTGCATTCTACTTTTGCTTATAAATTTCCCGAATTCGCCGTACTTTTTCGTGGTAAAAATCTCGTTTTGCCTTGTAATGTTTGCGTTTTTCGCCGAACGTCAGTTTTGCAAGCACCTTGCATCGGTAATAGTGCCAATAGATGGATTTCTTCTCTTGTAAAAGAGTAAGATTGTCGCGAAGACGTTGTGCGTCGGAAATATTGACATTGGTGTTTCTTTTGAATTTTGCCTTGATTCCAAGAATCGTTATTACCTTATGTGTCTTGCCATTGACACCGCCTTCGTTGCGTACAGAGAAAATTGTTTGTAAGCACTTTTTTAGCAACTGCAAGCATCTGCTAAGCAACGATTTACTGCTTTGCATGTACTTGTTAAGCAATGATTTACCGTTTTGTACATATTCTTCAAGCAACAATTTATACAGACTCATCTCTTGCACTATCGTAGTAAGGGCAGGATCAATGTGTGTCATTGAGTCATGGTTGATAGATCTTTTAGTCTTTATAAATTGCAAAATAATTCCTAAGTTCCATTCTTTTATGTGCCTGACGATTTCGTTGCGGTGGACAGAATCGACAAGTCTCGAGACCGTTAATCGGTGCAAATGGGACAGATTATGTTTATGAGACATGACAAGATTGTCTTGAATTCCTTTTAATATATCCCGTATTTGCTGTGTATTAAAAGTCGGTAACGCATCTTTCACCCTGAACACATAGGTATTTTTTTTCAGAACGTAAAATCTCTGGGCTAAAATCATCGCTGTTACAAAAAACGGCGGGTCTTGAAAACGCTTGTAGTCAGGGAATACAATGTTGTTTCTCCGCAAAAATTCGCGATTATAGACAAACCGGTGATAGCCGTAGTCAAACTGGTAGTCGCCATATTCTATAAAACCATCTTGATCGAATGTATAGCCGCTCAATGTTCCGGTGTGGTGAGAGTATATTTCGCCATTGAACAACATCACGAAGGAGCCGCCGCAGATTAAGGCATTATGTTTTTTTGCGTTGTCATAGAGGGTTTGCAGGACGCTATTGTCAGGGTAATAATCGTCACTGTCTATGAAGATGACAAACTCACCCTCGGCGAGGACAAGCCCCTTATTTCTTGCAATGCCCGAACCGCTGTTTTTCTGGTCGATGACCTTAAAACGCGCGTCGGCACTGGCATATTCCTTTAAGATATCGAGGGACTGGTCGGTCGAGCCGTCATTGATACAAATGATTTCAATATCTTCTAAGGTTTGTCCGACCACACTTTTAAGGCACTCGTGAAGGTGCTCCTCACCGTTATAAAGCGGAATGATTACTGATATTTTTTTCCCGTTTCCACGTGAGCAATCGGTTGCTTTGGTAGTGTTGTTCGTCATGAAAGTTCTCATTAATAGACCTGCCACTTACAGCCTTGGCGGGAAAATTTTACGCTCTTGCTTTTATCAAATAATTTTCAATTTGTTTCGCACAAAGGCACGAAGAACACAAAGGTTGGTGTTTCTCTACTTTGTGTCCTTTGTACCTTTGTGCGAGAAAAATACTAAACATGTAATTTTTATCCGCCAGGGCTGTAATTTTGTATAGTTCGCGAAACACCGTCATTGCACGTTGTTTCATTCCGGCTTTTGTGTCAACGCCGACAAAAGCCGGAATGGAGCATCGCGTAATGACGGAGGATGCGGTCAAATTCTTGCGGCAGGTCCAAAAGGTAACTGTATACCGTAAACGGCATGAAATTGTCCCTTGCGTCCTTTGCGGGAACTTTGCGTACCTTGCGGTTAATTCCTCTTTTTTAACCGCAAAGACGCAAAGAAGTGCAAAGAACGCAGAGCACAATTTCATGCCATTTACGGTACATACTGTCAAATGGGGAACCCCTGTGAAGCAGACGAAAATACTTCATTCACCTCCTCGGAGCACAACCCGTTTCCAGCAAGGGATGCGGTAGTCAACATCATCTCTGCTTTTGGCAATCTGGAGTCCGAGCAGGACCAACCGCAATCTTCTCCGGGAAGAGAAAGGATACGCTATTTTGCATGAAAATACCGCCCGACGGATGGCTCGCCAGTTCCATTGCAGGCAGTGGACGGCTTTATTGAAGTCATTTTTGATGACGGCTTTTACAAATGACTTTGCATACGGGGAAAAGTATTTGAATCGGAATGACCTGTCGCCAGCCAGCGATACAAACAATTTGTGGAGTTCATCAAAGTATTGCTTTTTGAATGTCCATGGAATCCGCATAAAAAAGTCGAAGTTTGCCCGAAATGCATGCCAGCCCATCTCCTCACGGCATAAATCCAGTACACCGTTTTTTTCTAATATTTTAACGGAATTGATAGTCTGTGCCGCCATCACGATAAGTTTTTCTCCTTTTGTTGACGACGTGCTGTTGCCTTCAGCAAACTGCCGCCAATACAGAAGACACTCTTTGAGTACCGATATGCGCTTTGCCGTGGACATCACTTCGCACATAAAAGGAAAGTCTTGATAAGAAGCAGACCGAGTTTCGATAAGTTGGATTTTTTTTACAAAATCCGCCCGGTAAAGTGCCGCCCAGATGCTGGCATGCGACATCACTATTTTGGGAAACTCCGCCAAGGTGAAGGCACTGTCCGGCGCATCAAACAATTCTTTTTGGTGTTCTTTCCACGGAATACTTTGCTCTT
>Ga0099364_10010259_pt1 | contig 12890 bp, 8 predicted proteins | sample TergutTh196P3_FD_73070 | JGI IMG/M metagenome (GOLD analysis project Ga0099364, IMG submission 73070) | Microcerotermes parvus P3 segment gut microbial communities from Pointe-Noire, Republic of the Congo - Th196 P3 | ecosystem: Host-associated > Arthropoda: Insects > Digestive system > Gut ...
CCCCCTCTCATAATATAGCTATATGCACAAATATTCATAAATATTTCGACGTAATTGACATTAACTTATATAACAATAGCACAATTTAAAAATTATGTCTATAAAGAAATATAATGTAGGGTGCGACGCACTCACAGGGCGCTACCCTCGTAGGGTGCGACGCCCTCGGCGCACCGTAACAAAGTTAAAGGCTTGCATTATTATTACTTACTTTGCACTTACTTTGCATTGGTTTGTATTATAATAGCCTGCATTGACTTTGGGCATTGGCGAATATATGATAGTCGCAGCAGGTGCGTTACGGCGATACTTGGGCGTATCGCGGATACTTGATCGTATCGGTGATACTGGAGCGTATCCTGTGAACGAACGACGGACCACTCGATATTCATACTAATTTTTCATTGCAGGAGGTGTATCCATGCCAATCATGCAAAGCGTGCTGCCGCGCTGGATGGGCTTCAACTTGATGGGCGTCTATGTGAAGGGGAGGAGCCCCGGCCATTACGAAGAAGAGGACTTCCAGATGATGTCGGACCTGGGCTTCGATTTTGTCCGACTTCCATTGAGCTACAGGTTCTGGATCAAGGACGAAAACCCGTTTATGATCGACGAGGACTTGATATCGCCCGTCGACGACGCGGTACGTTGGGGCGAGAAATACGGCATCCACGTCAACATCGGCTTTCACAGGGGGCCAGGGTTCTGTATCCACGACAGGCGCGGCGGGGGCGAGCCGTTTGACCTGTGGAAAGACGACGAGGCGCTCAATTGTTTTGTCCTCCACTGGGTGACGTTCGCCAAACGCTACCGCGCCGAGTCCGCGAGGAACGTCAGCTTCAACATGCTCAACGAGTCGGCGGGCGTATCACCGGAGGCTCACGCGAAAGTGATGCGCGCGGCGACGCGAGCGGTGCACGAAATCACACCAGAGCGCATATGCGTCCTGGACGGGCTGGGGGGCGGCAACTACCCCATGTGCGAGCTCGGCGACCTGGCAAAGGAGAATGTCGCACAGTCCTGCAGGGGCTACATTCCGAGCGGTATCTCGCACTACAGGGCTACTTGGGTGGACAGGGACAGCGATTTCCCATATCCGGTATGGCCCGGCGGGCTGGCCGGGAGCGAGGTATGGACCGCCGAGCGCCTGGACAACCACTATAAGGCGTGGGCGGCCATCGCGCAAGCGTTCAACATGGGGGTGCACTGCGGCGAAGGCGGCTCCAACCGCAACTGCCCGCATGAAGTCGCCCTGCGCTGGCTCGACGACATGCTGAACAGCCTCAAGACATACAATATCGGCTACGCGCAATGGGAGTTCACGGGCAATTTCGGCATTATCGATTCTGGGCGCGCCGACGTCGACTACGAAGACTACCGGGGCCACAAGCTCGACAGGAAGATGCTGGACGTTATAAACAAATACCGTTGACTATAAAACATACGTACATACATACATATATACATAAATATAGATATACATACGTACGTACATGCATTCATGTATATAAATACATTCATACACATACACGGGAGGTGAATAATCATGTTCAGACAAACCATATATCCGCGCTGGCGGGGCTTCAACCTGCTGGGCATGTTCACGAGCAGGAGCAAGGGCAGCTTTGACGAAGAGGATTTCCAGTTGATGTCCGACTGGGGCTTCGACTTTGTCCGCCTGCCCCTGTCTTATATATTCTGGATTGATGATGACGATGAATTCAAGATTAATGAAAACAAATTCACACCCATCGACGAAGCCGTCCGCTGGGGCGAAAAGTATGGCATCCACATAAACATCGCCTTTCACCGGGGGCCGGGCTACTGCGTCAACCAGGACAAGACGGAGCGGTTCAGCCTGTGGGAGGACCAGGAGGCGCTGGATTGCTTTGTACTGCATTGGGAGACCTTCGCCAAGCATTACAAAGGCTGCGCTTACGATAAAGTCAGCTTCAATTTGTTGAACGAGCCGTTTGGCGTATCGCCCGAGGCCCACGGCAAGGTCATGCGGGCGGCGACCCGCGCCATCCATAAAATAGATCCGGGACGTATATGTATGCTGGACGGCCTCGGGGGCGGCAATTACCCGATGGCCGATCTGGGTGACCTGGCGGGCGAAAATGTCGGCCAGTCGTGCCGCGCCTACATACCGAGCGGCATATCTCACTACCGCGCCACATGGGTCGACAGGCGGAGCGATTTTACATACCCCACGTGGCCGGGCGGCAGGGCGGGCGACGAGATATGGTCCGCAGAGCGGCTCGACGAGCATTACAGGGCGTGGGCGGCGGTGGCGGAAGCCTTCGGCATGGGCGTTCATTGCGGCGAGGGCGGCCCGAACTCGACCGTCCCGCACGAGGTGGCGCTGCGATGGATGGAGGATTTCCTATCGTCGTTAAAGACATATAATATCGGCTACGCCCAGTGGAACTTTACGGGCGGCTTCGGCATCATGGACACGAACCGCAAGGACGTGGACTACGAGGACTTCAAAGGCCACAAACTGGACAGAAAGATGCTAAACCTGCTACTGAAGTACTAGACGGATAAATTACGAAAAAAGAAAAGGCGGGCGGCCCTTGTTGATACCGCCCAGAAATTATTGGGGGCGAATCTTTTTTGCTATGGCTCATAGCACAAGAGATTCGCCCCCAGTGTTCGTTCTCATTATATATTTTTGTTATCTCCGTTGTTTTACGTCAGCGGCTTGTATATATATGTGACTTCGTCGCCTCGGACTGTCACTTCTAAGTATTTCGCGCCTGCGCCCGTCGCTTGATCCACGGCTGCGGAGGACGCGCCGGCGCAGGTGAAATAGCGCACGCCGTCCTCGAGCCAGACGGAATCGGTGGGGCCTGCATAGAAGACCCAAATGCGGTAGCCCCCGTCGCGCACGCAATCTGCGAGCGTCTGTTTGAACAGCGCGGCTTCCTGCCTGTCGCTAAATGTCGACGGCCCCTGCTGTAGCATGATGAACAGGTCCTTCCCCGAAAAAGCTTGCAAGGCCGAAAAGAACCCCGCCCACTGTTCCCTGCCCGCCGCCCTCAGGCCGTTTCCGACCGTGCTCAACCTTATGAGCGTCCTCGAAGGGTCGCCACAAAAAGACTCGTGCACTTCAAAGAAGCTGTTGGTCGCGTACGCGGGCTTCGTGACGGAAACAGAGTCGACATGGGGCGCAGTCCCGACAAAAAGGGCGCCGTCCAGCGTCTTGTTGACCACGTCGGCAAATGCCCCGCCGACCAACCGCATAGGGCTGGCGCCGGAACCGGCGTCGGTGCTGGAACCGGCGTTTGAATCGGAGCTAGGGCTTGGACTGGGAGCGGGGCCTGTGCTGGACTCGCCCAGCACGCCGAATCGGAACGCGTCCACTGCGGCGCTGTCCACAGGAGTAAAGACTACAGCCCTGTTCGCGCTGTCCTCTATCCTACTCGCCGGGGGCATCTTGACGGGCGCCTGGGGTGTATTTTGTCCGCTCTCCCCCGCCGCCGCCGACGCCGGCGGCGGGATCGGCTGCACGGCGCAGTACGCAATGGCGTTGCCATATGCCGCCGCGATATATCCGGCGCCCTCGCCCCCGCGCGTGAACGCGCCGCGATCCAGGCTGCCAAATCCGGCGGAAGCCGTCCATGTTATGTCGGCGGCGTTGATACGCGCAGAAAACCCCATCCGGTCGCGCCCGATGACCGTAAACGTGTGCGTCTGGCCGGGATTCAACGAAAGCGAAGTGGAGCTAAGTATCAGCTCGGACGGGTTCGCGAGGATTTTGACGTCGACTGTCGCCACCGCGCTCCCCACCTTGGCGCGCACCTGGCCGTCCCCGGACGTCTCCGGCACGAGCAGCCCGCCGTCGATGCTCCCCCGGAAGCCTATGACGGACCAGGCGATGTCGCTCCCAGACACCTCCACGGGGTTATAGAAGCGATCGTATGCTTTGACCGTAAACTGCCTGTGCGTACCGACAAAAATGTTCGTGTCTATTGCCTCAATAATTAGTCCCCGGATGGCCGCCCTCGGCGCGCTGGAAAAAACGCCTATGCCGTTGACGACTGCGCGCGGGGAGGCGTCCGACGGCGTGTTGATGAACGACAGGCTCCCGGCGTTGGCGCCTGCCGGGCGCGCAACCATCGTGGTGGAGCCGCCGCCGTCGAGCCGGAGCGCGTCGTGCGCGCCAAGGCTCCGCATCAGCTCGGCCGCCTCGTATGTGGTTATGCCTATGCTCACTACCTGGCGCCCGTCCACCGTCACCATCAGCAGCTCGTCGCCGGCCTCGTTGCAACCGATCATGGTGTGCGGGTTCCTCTGCGTGCGCGAAGCGGTCTCAAAGGTGAACTCCGAAGGAATGGCGCCGTTGCGGAGCAGCATCGACGCGCCCTCTATATGCATGACGGCGTCGTCCATGCTGGGGTTGATCGCGACGGTAAACCCAATCGGCGAGCCGACCGCAAAATCGGCGCCGTCAAAGGGGTGCGACCCGTCCTCCTCCACCCGCGCGACCGCGACAAACCCGTTGATCGGTATCTCTATCGCGGGCATCCCGACGCGGATTTCCCGAACCAAGCCATCCTCAGCCACCAGTTCAACTATGTCGGGCATGGCCCTGGTCGCGCCAACAGAATCTTTGACCCATTTGCGATCGAGGATGGATATGTCACGGTACTCATAAAATGTCTTTTTGTTGTACGAGCCCGGATATAGCTCGTCTGCGGCGCCCGCTTTTAATATGATGGTCGGCTTGCAATATCCGAAAAAGACCTCGTTGAACTTGTTGACCGTGATGGAGCCCATGACCTCGCCGTAGGCGTTTGTGCCGGAAAAAGCGGTGTCGATACGCCCGCCTTTCATGGCGGTCCCGATGGCGCTGCCGCCCCAGCCGGCGTTCCATTCAAAGTAGCCGCCGTTGATCGCGGCCACCGCCCCCTGGCGCTCGGCCATGGTCCTAACTGTCGTAAGCTCTTGGATAGAAGTGCTGTTGTACAGCGCGTCGAGGCTGATGTTGTTGTCCGTCAAATCGACGCGCATCACGTTGATGTTCAGCCAGCCGTCCACCGTGAACCGCTTGATCTCCTCCAGCGTCACGCCGCGCGTGATAGTGCTCTCTACTTTGGACTCCCATATTGTCGCTGGCATCGCATGCGACGCAGCGGGGGCAACCGCGAACAATACGCCGACAAAAGCAGCAACCGCCAACGCCGGTGCGGCAGCGGTAGATACAACAGCCCATATATGCCGCGTCGGCTGCTTTGGCCCTGCGCGTTTTGCTTTAAGAAACTTTATGATTTTCACAAGTCGCCAGGCGCAGGCGCCCAGCCTTCACCTCTCTTTTGTATATTAAAAAACACGCGTACATTATACGCGTTCCAAGCGCCGCCGTCAAAACCGGGCGGGCGCAGGCGTGGGTTCGGGCGTAAATTCGGGCAAATGCATGGGGTCGGTCGCAGCCGCATGCACAAGTCCGTCGGCGGGCGTCGCCAGGCGCCTGGCGGCGGACGCGGGGACCGCCGGAAGCATAATATTACCACTGCTGTTCTTCAACTTGAACTGGCCGATGAGCTCCTGCAGCATCGCGGACTGCGAACTCATTTCCTGCGAGGCCGCCGCCTCCTGCTGCGCCGTCGCGCTGTTGCTCTGCACGACTTTCGCCACTTGATCGATCCCCTCGTTTATCTGGCCGATATTGATCGATTGTTCTTCCGACGATTGCGCGATCTCGCCGATTAACACGTTGCTCTCGTTAATGCCGGACACTATCTCCGTCAGGCTCTCCGCCGTGTCGTGCGCGATGCGGGCGCCCAGGCTCGCCTTTTCGATGGAGTTGTCTATCAGGCTGCCGGTGTCCTTCGCCGCTTCCGCGCTCTTGGCCGCCAGGTTGCGCACCTCCTCCGCGACGACCGCGAAGCCCTTGCCGTGCTGCCCGGCCCGGGCGGCCTCCACGGCGGCGTTCAGGGCGAGTATGTTCGTCTGGAATGCGATATCGTCGATCACTTTGATGACTTTACTGATTGAGCCGCTGGCCTCGTTGATTTCGTTGACCGCAGACATCATCTCGTCCATCTGCCTGCTGCCCTTTTCCGCGTTGCCTTTAATCGTGTCTGCGAGGCGCGCCGCCTGCTCCGCCCTGCTGGCGTTTGTCTTGGTCTTGTCCGCGATTTCGGACATGGAGCTGGACAGCTCCTCTATCGTGGCGGCTTGCTCCGTCGAGCCCTGGGCGAGCATCTGCGCGCCGTCGGCCATCTGCTTGGCCCCGTTGTTTACCTGCTCGGAGGCATTGCGGATATCCGCGAACATATTGTTCAAGTTTATATATAGATTGTGTAACGAAAGTCCGAACACGTCTTTGTCCGACAGCAGCTTGATATCATCAGTGAGATCCCCGTTCGACATATTGGTCAGCGTCTTGCTGATCTCCGTGATACGATTGATAAACGCGGTGCTGGACATAATGGTCTTGCCTATCTCGTCTTTGTTCGTCGATTGTTGCCTTATACTTTCCGCGTCTTCGGGTTTAATGTCGATGTCGCCCGTGTTGCTTGCGTTTTCCATGAACCGCGAAAGCATGACCAATGGCCTGCTGACTTTGTTGGCCAGCGACAGCGCAAGCATGACGCATATCCCCATGACAACTACAATTAAAGCGAATATTAGATTTACGGCCACTTTCGCCAGCGTGTGTGTCTCTTCCTCCAGCTCCGCCGCCATTCCGTCCAGCCTGTTGCTTATTTCCACCAAATCCGTTATGACAGTGTCGAACGCGGGCAAAATATTGGCCATAAACTCATTCATGGCGCCTTCTTTGTCTCCGGCATTTATCATGTCCACGATCAGCGCAGCCTCGTTATGGATGTATGCGTGGGGCGCCGTCAATTTGGTAAGCAGCCCCCTAACTGTCGGATCGTCCATGTTCCGCGCCGATTCGCTGTTCATCCACTGCCCAAGGGCGCATGTGTTTGGGTCCAGCGAGCCGGTGAAATTGTTGCCCGATATTATCGCGGTCGTCAGCCCGTTCCGCCACGCGTAGTGGGCGTTGAGTATCCCGGAAAATGTATGCGCAAGTTCCGATGTACCCCGCAGCGTTGCGATTTTTACCGTAGCCATGCTTCCGGACACCGCGCCGGTGAGCCCGAGGATCGCCGCGAGCAAAGACGCTACAAGGAACGAAACCAAAATTTTAAAACGGATAGACATAAACTGTCCCCTTTCCGATTGGTTTTTAACTATATGAAAAGCTAAGCCGCCTTATAAGCATTCGTTGGAATGATAATATTAATATACCCACTAAGCCCGATTATTATATTTAATATATGGGAAACTATTAACAAATGTGTGATATATATGTTAACTAATGTATGGAACAATCATTGTTAATATTAATGGTAATGATTAATGGCTGATGGCTGATGGCTGATGGCTGATGGCTGATGGCTGATGGCTGATGGCTGATGTAAATGCCAATTTTAGACATATTATATTGATGCCAATTTTATTCATATCTTGACATACACTGGATGCGGTGTTAATATGTAAATAAATTTCCAACCAATAATTTTATGTATTATAACGGCTGGCGGCCTGGCGGCCCCGGCGGGAGGCTAAGTTGAAAGATTCTTTAAGCGGCATGTCTCTACAACGATATATCGTAAGCTCCACGTGTTCGCGCACCGCGCGCGCCGCGTGAGGCGCAGCCGCCAGGGGCCCAGGCACGGGCAGTAATTACACCATAATACATCTCAAGCACAATCCTTTTTCTGGCGAGCTGTTCTTAATTCGCATGTGATTTGGCTGCGCATCAGCAGGCAGGTAAAACGCCGTCATTTTACAGGAAAAGGGTTTTTTTATGTCCACACTGACTCTATCAGTACATAATATTAAACACTATATCGGGGAGCGCCTCCTGTTTCATCTGCCGGGCGCGGAGCTGTATAAAGGCGACCGGATAGGCGTCGTCGGCGTGAACGGCGCCGGCAAGTCGACGTTGATGCGAATTTTGGCGGGACGGCTCACGCCGGACGAGGGCAGTGTCTCCGCGCACGGGCGCCGCTTTTTAATGCCGCAGACAGACAGCGCCGACGCCGTGTACCTGTCGGGCAATACGGGGCACAGCGGCGGCGAGCGCGTGCGGGCGCGCATGGCGGCGGCGATGGCGGACAGGCCGGACGTGCTGCTGCTGGACGAGCCCGCATCGCACCTGGACGACGAGACGCGAGACGTGCTGCTAAACTACTTGCGGCGCTACCCCGGGACGCTCGTACTCATATCTCACTACCGGTATCTGCTGGACGCGCTGTGCCGCGAGATATGGGAGCTTGAGGATGGGGCGTTTACCCGGTGGGCGGGCGGATACACCGACTACCAGGCGGCCAAGCAGGCGAAGTTCGACAGCGACATGGAGGCGTACGAGACGTACACGGAAAAGAAGCGCCAGTTGCTAAAGGCTGCCGCCGGCCAGGACGCCATCGCGGACAGGTTTCAGAACATTTCGGAGAACGATTTTTACCGGGGAAAAGGCAAAATTGTCGCGAAGAAAGCAAAATCGCTTCGCACGCGGGCGGAGAAACTGACAGTGGCGGAGCGACCCAAGCGGCGCGGGCGCGTATATGTGGACTTTGACGAGGCCGACCAACCCGTCAGCAAGACCCCGCTTCGCGTCGAAAATTTATCGCTCGCCCCATATGGCCGCATCCTGTTGGAAAACGCGTCGTTCACGGTCGCGGGCGGCGAGAAAATCGCCATCAGGGGCAGAAACGGCTGCGGCAAATCTACATTGCTGGAGCACATACTGAACCGGGGCGAGGGCGTCACCGTCGCGCCGGGCGTGCGCTTCGGGTACCTTTCGCAGCGCCTCGACGCCCTGGACGACGATATGACATTGCTCGAAAACGTGCTGGCCGGCTCCCGCCACAACGAAAGCTTCGTGAGGCTCAATATGTCGAGGCTGTGGATACGGGGTGAGGACGTGCATAAAAAAGCGGGCGTCCTTTCGGGTGGCGAACGCGTCAAAGCGTGCCTTGCCAAGCTCTATCTGTCCGATGCGAATTTTTTGTTGCTCGACGAGCCGACCAATTTTTTGGACATTTATGCGATGCAGGCGCTGCAGGAGGCGCTGGAAACTTATGGCGGGGCTATTATCCTCGTGTCGCACGACCGCATGCTGCGCGAAGCCGTGTGCAGCCGCGAGCTCGATCTGTTCGCAAGCGGCACAGGTGGTACGCCCGCGTATCCGGGCGGGTAAGGTCGGAAGGCGTTACTTATCATTTTAATACGAGAGATAAATCATCGTAGGGCGGGGGCTTGCCCCAGCCGCTCGGGTATGGGTTTGCCCCCGTCGCTCGAGTATGGGCTTGCCCCCGCCGAAACCTTAACCGTAATACCAAAACAACATCCGCAACCGCAAACGTCACCGTAATGGTACTTCAGCGCGCTTCTTTAGGGTTATAGATGAAATTGCAGAGATGAACACTTGTATTTCACCGTTGTATCTGCATAATACGAACGATTTTGGCAAATCGGTGGAGACATTCGTCACCATGTCGTTTTCTTCGCACTGGCGTAAAAAATCTTTTGTCGCCTTAGAGACGCTCGCGGACTCCAGATCAAATATGCCGATGATGTCGCGCGCCCTGATGGATACTTCATTTCCCAAATGTAAATACATACATTAATCACCTAATTTATTTAAATCCGCCTACGGCTGGGGCTTGTGCGTTCGCCACAATCACCTGCGTGTTTGCGATTTTCGCACGCGTTGTGCTAAAATAATGATAACAGATAAAAGCGTTAAACGGTTACACATTTTATACAGCTATGCACGGCGACAACGGGAGGCGTACTGCGATGCGGCGCAAAAAGATAATATATTACATGATGCGAAAAGCGCCGCATTTGCTACTGCTAGTCGCCATGTTCGCCGCCTCGCTACTGGTCGGAATCTTTTTACCGCAGCGCATCCCCTTGCATTGGGACGGGCAGGGCATAGCCGACAGGTTCGGCACAAAATACGAACTGATTTTACTGCTGCCCTGCGCCGCAGTAATCATATTCGCCGTGGGCGTTTTCGCGGAAAGCCGGATCATTTTGCCGTCGCACAAGCTGCGCGGCTTGATGTCGTTCATGCAGTTTTTCTTTTTACTGCTGTTTTTCGTCGTGCAGGCGAGAAACCTGCTCCGGGCGGAAAACATCTGGGTTCCCATCGAGCGCTTTATGACAATACCCGCGCTGCTTCTATATATGTATGTGGCGAGTATGCTTCACGGCGCCGAATATTTGAGCCTATTTGGCATCAAGACAAAATGGACCATGGGCAGCCAGGCAGTTTGGGAAAAAACGAACCGGCTGGCCTCCCGCCTGTTCAGGCTCTCCGCCGTGCTGATGCTCATTCCGATGTATTTTTATAATCTGTTCTATATATTTTTGGCGGCCCCGCCCGTCCTGTCTTTTGTCACGGCGGCGGTGTATTCCATATTAATATCAAATAACAGCGGCCAATGAGCCGCGAATAGGCAGACGCGGCGGGCGGTGGGGGCAAGCCCCTACCCTACGTATGTTTAACGTAGCCCGGCGTCTTATAAACGCCAGCCATGCGGTTGTGCGTGCTGTTATTTTCCTTTTACTGTGCTTTCGTACCGCGCTGCGGCTTCGCTCCAGGCGGCGGCTTCTGCTGCGATTGGCTCGTACGCCTGCCCCTCGAACGATTTTTCGACGATCGCACGCGCCTCCCAGCGGTCCTTTATTTCGCCGAGCGCCAGCAGTTGCGCGAGTATGTTCCCTGCGGCGCTGGCCTCCCCGGGCCCCGCGTATACCGGCCGGCCCAGCGCCCCGGCCGCCATGGACATCAGGCTCTTGTTCTTTATCGCGCCGCCGACAACCCTGAGCTCCGGCAGCGCGTAGCCTAAAATGCCCTCCAGGGCGTCGATGTTGGCACGGTAGGAAAGTGCGATGCTCTCGTTTATGCACCGCATCAGCGACCCGAGGCTGTCCGGGCGCTTTTGCCCCGTGCGGTCGCAGAAGGCGTATATTTTCTCCGCCATGCGCCCCGGCTGGGCGAACTCGGGCGCGTCCACATCCACAAAAGACGCGAAGCGCGGGGCTTCCAGTTCAAGGGCGTCCATTTCCCTGTATGATATCGGCCCATGATCCCGCTCGTATTCACGTTTTATTTCATTGGCCATCCACTGCCCCATGATATTTTTTAGGAAGCGTATCGTCCCGCCGTACCCGCCTTCGTTCGTGTACTGCGCCGCGTACGCCTTTTCGTTGGTCAGTGGCTCGGAAAGCTCCACGCCCAAAAGGCTCCACGTGCCGCAGCTCAAATACGCGCCCGGCTTGTCCTTGTGGAGCGGGGCGGCCAGCACCGCTCCGGCTGTGTCGTGCCCGCAAACGCTGATCACCCGCGCCGCGCCGCCTATGCCCGCCTCTTCCGCAATATGCGGCAACAGCGCCCCGAGCGGCGCTCCGGGCATCGTAACCGCCGGCAGCATATCGGCGTTTATCCCGACCTTCCCCAGCAGCTCAATGTCCCAGTTCCGGCGCGTGACGGCTAGCATCGCCGTCGTCGACGCGATGCTGTACTCCGCTGTCATATTGCCCGTCAAGCAGTACCCGAAAAGGTCAGGCAGGAACAAAAGTTTTGCGGCCCTCTCGTAAACGGACGGGTAGAGGCGGCTCAGCGCGTACAACTGGTAGACTGTGTTGAACTTCATGAACTGGATGCCGGTCCTGCTGTACAGTTCCTCGTCTGGTACAAGGGCGCGGACCCCTTCCATGGCGCTGTCGGTCAATTCGTCGCGGTAATGGATCGGGTTGTACATCAGCTCCCCGTATTCGTCGATGAGGCCGAAATCGACGCCCCATGTGTTCACGCCGATCGAGCCGACATCGCGATGACCGGCCTGGGCGGCGCGGCGCAGGCCCGTCACGAGCTCGTGGAACAGACGCGGGAAATCCCAGCGCATGTGCCCGCCAATCCTCACGGGATCGTTGTCGAACCGGTGTATTTCCGAAAGCGAAAGCCGTTTCCCGTCAAACTCGCCAAGCACCGCTCGCCCGTTCGACGCGCCGTAGTCAAAGCCGAGCATTTTTAAAGACATTTTTTTGAACCCCCTGTATAGCAGCCATAGTCAAAGCCGAGCATTTTTAAAGGCATAGTGCGATCCCCTTTGGTATTTTATTTATATCGTTCCAGCGCCAGTGCGATTATTTTTTCACACAGCGCCGCGTAGGGTATGCCGGCTGCCGCCGCTTCTTTCGGCAGGAGGCTTGTAGGGGTCATGCCGGGCAATGTGTTCGTTTCCAGGCAATAAATATCGCCGCCGGCTTCCATGATCACGTCCATGCGGGAGTAGTCGCCGAGGCGCAGTATGCTGTGCAGTTGCAACGCCGCGCTTCGCATCGCGGCGTCCGCTGCCTGCGATAAATTATTGGCAGGGCATATCTCCTGTGTGGCGCCGGGCTGGTATTTGTTTTTATAATCAAAAAACCCCTCGTGCGGGATGATCTCTATCGGCGGCAGCGCAGTGCCGCCAAGCACGCCGACTGAGAACTCGCGCCCTGTGATTTTCCGTTCGGCTATGATCCGCTTCTCGTATATCTCTGCGTATTTGATCGCCGCTTCCATTTCGCCCCGGCTGTCCACGATGGATACGCCGACGCTCGAGCCGCATCCGCAGGGCTTTATGACGCAAGGGAGCCCAATTTGGCGCAGGGCGGCCTCGCAGCCTGCTTCGTCCGCGTCAATGACCAGCCAGTCGGGGGTCGCCAGCCCGTGGGCGCGCATTAAATCCTTCGCGAGCGGTTTGTCCATCGCGATAAAACTGCCCTCATAGCCCGTGCCCGTATATCTGACGCCGTAGACGTCGAACAGCGCCTGCAACTGCCCGTTCTCGCCGATGGCCCCATGC
>Ga0099364_10010260_pt1 | contig 12890 bp, 10 predicted proteins | sample TergutTh196P3_FD_73070 | JGI IMG/M metagenome (GOLD analysis project Ga0099364, IMG submission 73070) | Microcerotermes parvus P3 segment gut microbial communities from Pointe-Noire, Republic of the Congo - Th196 P3 | ecosystem: Host-associated > Arthropoda: Insects > Digestive system > Gut ...
ATGTCCTTCCAGGATTCGCCGCGCTGTTGGGCGCTGAGAAAATCAAGGGTAAGCTGGTCGCTTGGAAATACGGACGTTGTAACGCCGAGTTCAGCGCCCATGTTCGCAATGGTTGCACGTTCCGGAACGGTAAGGGTTTGAAGGCCGGGGCCGGTATATTCTACCACACAATCCACATTGCCTTTAGTAGTAAGTATTCCCATGATGCTTAAAATTACGTCCTTTGCCGTTACCCAAGGCCTCAAGCGGCCTATAAGGCGTATGTTTATAACTTTGGGCGCAGTAAGAAAAAACGGCCCCCCTCCCATAGCGACGGCAACATCAAGGCCGCCTGCTCCTATGGCAATCATGCCAAGGGCGCCCCCCGTAGGGGTATGACTGTCCGAGCCGAGCAATGTTGCGCCCGGCCTTCCAAAGCGTTCAAGGTGAACCTGATGGCATATTCCATTACCGGCCTTCGAATGGTATATACCGAAATTTGAATTCATCGTCCTCAGGTATTCATGGTCGTCGGCATTTTCAAAGCCCATTTGAAGCGTATTATGGTCAACATAAGATACCGACAATTCAGTCTTTACATTTGGAATACCCATCGCTTCAAATTGCAGGCAGGCCATAGTTCCGGTAGCATCCTGCGTTAGGGTCTGATCTATGCGTATACCTATCTCAGAGCCGGGAATGCATTCCCCCTCAACAAGGTGTTCTTTCAGAATTTTATATGTAACCGAATCGCCCATTTATGGCCCTCCTGTGCGCCAATAGCAGTAAAACTTACCCGACTAAACAGGCAAGTAATTTTTTTCAGGCAAACGGCTTTTTGGATGATTTTTCAATCCGGCACAGACCAGCGGGAGGACGGTTTTGGCGCATACGGATTGTATGGAATAGCTATTGGATGTGAACTTTTGCAGTTTTCAAATTATTTGGTTTACCGGCTAACGATTTTTTCAACAATTTCAATTCTTCAATTTTGTTCGGTTTTGGCCTAATTGTAAGTTGGTTAGTTAATAGTATTGTTCTATTTTACTTTTTGTTCATATTTTCCCAAGACAGATTTTTCTGAAATAAAAAAATCAAAATCATTTTCTTTGTCTCTATACATTCCACATTTTTTCAAATCCGAAACAGTATGTTCTAAAACTTTATTTATTTCTTTTTTATCTACAAAAATAGAAAAATCGTCTATACGCTCTGCAATTTTATCTTTTGATTTTTCTATTTCATAAAAAACAGATTCTTTATCTAAATAAAGCTCAGTACTCCAAACTTCAACATTTCCAACATTAAAACTTGCAAAATAATATTCCGATGTTGCCATATTTTACTTACCCTTCAAATGAAATATCGTTTCCGAATAAGCCGTTTTATCTTTTTCTGTTCTATTCAAAACAAAATGCCGAAATCGATTTATAATCATCATTCCAGCATTTTTAACAATTGTTTCAATCTTCATTTTCTTCTAATTCTTTTATTATTTCATTGAAAATTGTATCATATGTCATATCAAGAGTAATGTCGCCAAGCCCCCATTCAACGCCTTTTTTGGCATAAGGAATTTCTTCATCGGTCAGTTTTCTGCCAATTCTTTCCATTGATTCGTTTTGCAAATCATCAATAGTTATTGAAAATATAATGTTATCATCTCTCATAATAAACTTTTACCTTGAAACTATCAATATGCGTAATGCCGTTATCGCCCATTTTTTTACTCTTCCATATTGAACCAAACAGGCTATATTGGAAGCGGTTACATTTCTTCCGATATAACTTGTCGCCCATTCACTGGCTTCCTTGATGGTTAACAACTTACTTTCTAAAATCATCTTGACACTTTACAAGCAAGAAATTTTTTGGGGAGCGCCCCATGGAACTGTAATTTTCATTTGTTTTTAAAAAGAATAAGTCGGTTCTTTTTTAATTAAAATTTCTTTTATACAGCCTTCGCCGGCAGAAAAGTAGACAATTTGCGATTCCATTATAGAATATTCGTTCAGCAACTTATTAAACGCCTCGCCGGAATGCAAACCGGGAAGGCAACCGTCTTCTAAGTATTCGGTACTGATAAAAATTGTCTTCATTATATGTCCTTTTGGGAAAGATTTATAATCTTTTGTAAGTATGAGTAAAATAATAATCTAATTGTTTTTTGTCCAGCACTTTATGAAAAAATAATGCCCGGTTATTCCTGCAGGTGAACGCCTCTGCGTAACAATTCCTGCTTAACCTGCCTTATTGACAGTTCCTTAAAATGAAAAATAGAGGCTGCAAGTACGGCATCTGCCCCTCCGTCCGTAAGGGCGCTGTACAGGTGATCTATATTTCCGGCGCCTCCTGAAGCTATAACCGGAATAGTAACGGCATCGGCAACAGCTCTTGTTAGTTCTATATCGTAACCGGCCTTTGTGCCGTCCCTGTCCATACTGGTCAAAAGAATTTCACCTGCTCCGAGTTCCTGCGTTCTTTTGGCCCATTCAACGACATCGAGCTTTGCAGGGGTGCGGCCGCCATGTAAATAAACTGTCCAGCCTCCAAGGTCGTTGCGTTTAGCGTCAATTGCCGCCAAAATACACTGAGAACCAAAACGCGCAGCCAAATCGCTTATAATCTCAGGGTTTTCAACCGCTGCCGTATTTATAGCTGCCTTATCGGCTCCGCTTTCGAGAATAAGCCGCACATCCTCGACTGTGCGTATGCCTCCACCCACAATAAGCGGAATCTGAACAGCCCCGGCGACATTTTTTACCACATCAAGAATAATATTACGTCCGTCCGACGAAGCCGTAATATCTAACAAAACAAGCTCGTCGGCCCCTTCTGCATCATAAAATTTTCCATTTTCAACAGGGTCTCCGGCATCTACAAGATTTACAAAATTAACGCCTTTGACAACCCTTCCGTCTTTTACGTCAAGGCACGGAATAATTCTTTTAATAAGCATTAAAACTCCAAAGATTAAAAATCTATTGACATATTGCTTCCATTGATAATTTATGTCAATGATGTTATAAATTGGAGGATTAAAATGGCGAATATTTTTATGCCGGAACGAAACCATGCCAATTTTTCATGGGAAAATTTGGGTGACATAAAAGCAGGTAGAGAAGAACTCGGCGAAGAAATGCCCGTTCTTGTATACCGCCTTTTAGAATACTCTATGAACGACATTCTTCATAAAGAATTTGGGCCGGACAAGACACATGAACTTTTCAGAAAAGCCGGGCACCTTGCCGGGACTGAGTATGCAAAAAATGTATTACCGCTTGAGAGCGATCTCAATACATTCGTGTCAGCCCTGCAACAAAGCTTAAAAAACCTGAAAGTCGGAATATTGAGAATAGAAAAATTCAACAATGAGACCGGTGAATTTATTCTTACAGTAGCAGAGGATTTGGATTGCAGCGGCTTGCCTCCGACTAATGAGGTTGTATGCAACTATGATGAAGGATTTATAGCTGGAGTTATGGAAGCCTACACGGGAAAGCCGTATCTTGTAAGAGAAATAGACTGCTGGTCTAACGGTGACCGGGTTTGTCGTTTCAAGGGTACCATTGCTAACTGAATAACAAGTTGACTAAATATACATGGATGAAAAAAATCCAACTTTAGCATCAGATATTCAAATATCAGATCTCCTGTTTGAGTACTTGCGTATTATTCTTTACTCTCCGCACAAACAGGCCTTAACTCTTGAAACGCTCCCTGACGAATTTCAGAAACTCGGAATGGGAATGCATTTTTTACACAAATGTGTTGCGGAGATGCGAACTTTTGCAAACGATCTTTCAAAAGGAAAACTCAATACGCAGCAACCCAACGTTGAAAATGGGTTGGCTGCGCCGCTTATGTCCATTCATGGGGCTCTTACTCATCTGACATGGCTGGCGCAACAGGTTGCTAATGGGGATTATGATCAGAGCATTGATTTTATGGGCGAATTTGGCCAATACTTCAACACCATGATAACCCAGCTTAAAGAAAGGCATTTGTCGCTCATAGAAGAACGTCAGCTTGTTATTGCAAAAGAAAAAGCCTTAGAGCAAACTCAGGAAATGCTTATGGACATCATAATGAAGGTTCCGCAAGGCGTTATTGTCCTTAATCCTGAGACGGGCGAAAGGTTTTTTATCAACAGGACAGCCTCAAGGTTCATAAAAACCAATCCTGAGGCAGTCAAAGAGATGCAAGCAGCGCTTATGAAGCATGCGCTTAATGTCAGCCAGCACAACGTAAAATGGGAACTCACCATTCAGTTTAAAAAACACGATGAAGAAGCCTCAAAAAGAATGTATTTTTCAGTCTATTCTTATTATGTACCATGGCAGGGAATATATGCCATATCGCATATAATTACCGATAAGACAATGGAAAAAGAAGCCGAGTTGGTGATGCATGAACTTTCTTTTAAAGACGAACTTACCGGAGTCTACAACCGCAGGTATGGCATGGAAAAAATACAGAAATGGATTACAAACCAACGTGAATTTTGTATAGCCTTTATCGATATTGATTATCTCAAATTAATGAATGATACATACGGACACAAGGAAGGCGATATCTATATTCTTCATGTTGTCGACATCCTGCTGCAAATACCTGAAGAAAAAGTGGTATGCCGAATGGGCGGAGACGAATTCATGCTGCTCAAAGATGGTATAAGCGTTGAAGAACTGGAAACCATGTTAGATAAGCTAAGGGACACTCTTGTAAGCTATAGAGACAAGGACCGTCCCGAAAGCAGACGCAGTTTCAGTTATGGAGTATCAGTCGTTGAAAAAGGTTTCAGCCGGACAATAAGCGACGTACTTCACGAGGCCGACTATAAAATGTACCAGTATAAGTTAAAGCATAAAGCTTCCCGCGCCTGAATTTTGCAGCTCTTTTATTCTCAAAGACCGGTACGCACAGAGTTGTTTGCAAACCAGACGAACGGTTTTCCGGTTACAGGATTTTTATCAACAAAACAAGGCGTTTCATAAAGTCCGCTCACTAATTCAGGACGTACAACATCAAAAGGAGCGCCATCAAAAAAAATTTTGCCGTCTTTCAAAGCAAGCAATCTGCTGCACTGCGACGATGCAAGATTGAGGTCGTGAAGCGAAACAATCACCGTCCCGCCGGCCTTGTTGATATTGCTTAAAATATCCATTACAGTAATAATATGCCTCGCATCAAGATGCGACACCGGTTCATCGAGAAGAATAATATTTCGGTTTTGCACTAATGCCTTTGCGATAAAAGCAAGCTGCAACTCGCCTCCTGACAGTTCTCCAAGCTCTCGTCCTTTCAAGTCTTCTAAAGAGCAAAGTGACAAAGCCTCTTTGACCTGAGAATGATTTATATTTTCAAATACCTGAAACGGTTTGCGGTACGGAAAAAGCCCCATAGCAATAAAATCCTCTACCGTATAGGGCGGGACAATTCCTGTAAATTGGCTTACAAAAGAAAGCTCCCGTGCAATATGCAGGGCATTCAATTTTTCAAGCGGCATCCCGCTTAAAAAAAGCGAATTCGGCGGCGCGCTTAAAATTCCTGCCATAAGTTTAAGCAAGGTGCTTTTGCCCGCGCCGTTTGGGCCTATAAGCGCAACAAATTCTCCTTTGGAAATATTAAAAGACAAGTCATGGAGCACTTCTCGCCTGCCATAAGAGGCTGAAAGGGAACGCGCTGTAAAAACATCGTTCATGCGTACCGCCTAAACACAAACATATATACAAGAAAAAATATTCCCCCTAAAAAACAGGTTATTACCCCAGCCGGAATTTCGTAAGGTGAAACAAGCGAGCGTCCGAACGCATCGCACAGCATCAAAAAAATTCCGCCGCCAACAGCCGAAAAAGGAATCAATCTGATATGATTTGCGCCGAAAACATACCTGAACAGATGCGGCACAATAAGTCCAACAAAAGCTATGACGCCTGCCAGCAAAACCGAAACAGCAGTAAGGAGCGAAGCCGTAATAAAAAGAAAGCGCACCTTGTTTTCAGAAACCCCTGTAGAAAGCGAAAAATCTTTACCAAACGATATTATATCACAACTTTTATGGTTCAAAAATATAACCGCTATGAGAAATAAACAGGCTGCGAATGTTCGCCCAAGAATTGAATAGCGCGCTATTGAAAGATCCCCCATAAGCCACATAAGAGCCCTATGAACTTCATCAGCTCTTGCAAAACAAAATAAAAGCATAACCGCCGACGATACGACAAAGCTCATTGATACTCCCGCTAAAATAAGGGAGGGAGAACCATAGCCATAGCGCCTTGAAAACATCTCTACAAAAAAGACGCTTGTTATACTGCCGGCAAAAGCAAGAATTTCAGGGGCGGCGGCAAAGGGTAAAAAAATGACGCCCACAACCATACCAAGCGCCGCCCCGCCTGAGATACCCAGAATATACGGGTCGGCTAACGAATTTCTAAGCGCCGATTGAAACACAACGCCGCTCACCGAAAGAGCAGCTCCCGCAATAAAGGCAGCCTCTATACGGGGCAGCCTGAGATTTAGTATTATATTTTTTGTAAGCGAATCCGGCTGCCCGAAAAAAACCGATAGAAGCTCAGTAGGCGGTATAAAACGTTCGCCGGCCATAAGCGATACAAACACAAGCGAACTCAAAAACAAAAACAGCAAAATGTATTTAACAACACTTTTCATCTAAAGTTTAACCGAATCAAGTATTGATATAAAATCTTTTACTGCAGCGACATAATCTGACGGAGTATAATAGGCTATATGTTCCGGTTCGATTTTAAATACATTGTTGTTCTTCAAGGCCTTCATTGAAAAAACGCCGAATTTTTTTTGAAAATATTCAACCCCTCCATTGCTCATTATAATAACGGCATCGGGAGACTTGCTTATAATTGACTCAATGCTGACTATTGGGTATGGACGCGGCGCATCGGCAAAAACATTTCTGCCGCCTGCATCGTTTATTATTTTACCTACGAAAGACATTCCAGAAGCGGTTATAAGGGGTTCATGTGAAATGAGCACAAGCAACGATATTTCGTTGCTGTTTTTTTTTAGTTTTGAAATGGCATCCATATAAAGCGCGGCCTTGCGTTCGGCTTCACTGTCCCTGCCGATTATTTTTCCAAGTTCAATGTAGTTAGCGCAAATATCATAAAAATTTGTATTTCTGGAAAACCCATGCAAATAAAGACCGCTTGCTTTTAATCCTTCAAGACGCTGGGTTGCCGCGTCTTCTTCTGAAAACAATACCAACTGCGGCTTTAAAAAAAGTATTTTTTCAAGGTTAGGAAGGTTTAGGCTTCCCACAGATTCGATTTTTCTTGAAAGCGGCGGATGATATGAAGTAACCCCGACAAGCAAATCTTCGGCGCCAAGGTCAATAATCCCGCGTGTAATGGAAGGCGAAAGTGAAACTATACCGAAAGGAACGTCTTTCTTTGCCGATTGACCGCAATTTATACAGCAGATTAAAAACAAAAAAGGCAAGGTGCGATTTATCATAATGCCTCATTCGGCTCTATAGTCTTTCCCGTGTCAAAAATATTTTATTTAAATAACACAGGTATTTCTAATCTGATAGAGCCGTTAAAAGCCGCTTAATATTTTCGTCTGCAAGGCTATATTCCATTTCTTTTACAAACTTGCAAATCTCGATAATTTTCGCATCGGTTTCCAGATCGTAATAAACCAATTCCAAACTTCTTGTCGTTTCTTCCGCCTGGCCGCTTTTTCCTGTAGTACAAGCGTTTTCTAAATTTTTTAATCTTCTAATTAGAAGATCACGGCTGATTTTATTGCGGGCTGTTTTAAAAGCCGCTCGTATTTTTTCCATTAAAATCGATGACGAAATTGGTTTAACCACAAATCCGCTGACTCCGTTTTTTTTGGCATCAATAATAGCGTCTGTAGTTCCCTGACCGCTGACTATAATAACCGGAATATGATAAGAAGACGAATCTTTCTGAATCGCTTTCAAAAATTCCAGACCAGACTCGCCGGGCATATTCAAATCAAGGAGAATCAAATCTACTTTGGTAGTACTGAGAATATTTTTTGCAATCTCTATATTTTTGGCAAGGCTAATGTCATAAGCTCCTTCCAAAAAAGTACGTATCTGAGTCAAGATCGTTATATCGTCATCAACAGCCAATATAGTTTTAACTTCTTGCATTTTTTACTCCTGATTAAATATAATATATTGTCAGGCAAGCTCTCCCAGACGTTCACAAATTGCGTCATATTCCAGATTATCCATTTGCTCCCGCAGCCAAACTACTAAATCTTCCCCCGATTCATATTTATAGGCTTCCAACTCATCTATTATCTGCCCCATAACAACGGTTTTATACCTTTTTGCAGCATCCAGCAATCGGGAAAGCAAAACGGCATCAGGAGCATCAGCCTCTTGTTTTGCTCCCATGTTGTCAATTACTTTTTGCAACAGTACGCCAAGGCCAGAAAGCAATGACTCAGTCATCATAATTAAAGAAGCATTCTTTGTCATCACAAATTCAATATCTCCGGCTCGGGCAGCATTTTCTAATTTTTCTGCCTCCATGCCAACAGCGTTTGCGCAAATACTATAGCTGGAGCCTTTAAGAGCGTGAACTATCACTTCGTACTCATGCAGGGATATTCCTGCGGTCTCTGCATAAACCGACTTGTCTCTCCCTGTAAAGGTTTGTAATTGTTCCAACAATCTTGGCGTGTGTAAATGGTAGGAACGGAGCACGTCTAAATATGCCTTTTCGTTATTAAACCTTTCCATGCCTTGAACTAAATCAATACCTTCCACGAGCGCGTCTTTTAAAATGTTCAAATCATTTTTTAATTCTGCATTCATCACTTCGGCACGCAGCGTTGTACTTTCCTCTTTCGCATCCTGCAAAGTTTCCTCGTTCTGTTTGTTTACTATCCATGTATGCAAAACCGAATCAAGGAGCACCACATCGATGGGTTTAGATATGAAAGCCTGAAACCCCTTACTCAAAAATAGTTCTTCATTTCCCACAATAGCGTTTGCCGTAAGGGCTATAATTGGCACTGTTTTGGCATATTCGGTTCCAATTTCTTCCCGAATAATCCTTACGGCCTCAATCCCGTCTATTTCGGGCATCATGTGATCCATGAAAATCGCGTCATATTTGACCTTTTCATCACGAATGGCATTGATGGCTTCATAACCGCTTTTTACACAGTCGATTTGCATGCCATAGGGCTTCATCATGCCTTTAGCCACGTCAAGATTGCTCACGACATCATCTACTATCAACACCCGCGCATAAGAGATATTTGCCCGTTTCATCCGAGAGTTGCGACGGCGCCTGTGATCTGAATAACGAAAGTTTTTCAAACTGTCTGCTGCCTTCGGCCCGATTACGACATCGGTGACAAATCGCTGTAATACCCTTACCGTGAAGACGCTGCCCTTGCCGTATTCACTTTCAACAGAGATCGAGCCTTTCATCATCTCGGCAATTCGCTTGGTAATGGACAATCCCAGACCGGTTCCTTCTATTTCGCGATTGAAGTTTTCACTCACCGTGGTATAGTCGGAAAACAAATTATCCAGGTTCTCGCTCTTAATGCCAATACCTGTATCACTGACCCGAATGATCATCCAGATCGCTTCGCCGTCCCGTTCACAACTCAGGCTCAATTCTACAACTCCTCTTTCTGTGTATTTGAAAGCGTTGGAAAGCAGATTGTTCAAAACCTGCTTAATCCGGATATCATCCCCGTAAAGACGCTCGGGCAAATTCTCATCAATATCCAAAATGAACTTAATAGGCTTTTCCTCAACACGCACGATATTTTGAGCAACGGCGTCATTAATCAAACTTGGTATACTGTACTCAACAGACGCAATCTCAAACTTACCTGCTTCTATTTTAGAAATGTCTAAAATATCGTTGACGGTACTAAGGAGAGTCAAACCGGCATTATTTATATTTTCAAGATTTGCCCGAACATGATTGTTTAAGCCGTCAACTTCAATGGATAATCCCGAAAGACCGACTATCGCGTTAAGAGGCGTACGCATTTCATGGCTCATTTTGGCCAGAAACTCAGTTTTAGCCTGATTGGCTTCATGAATATCCCTCACCGCAATCTCAAGATCTCCTTGAAGTCGGATCAATTCCGTGATATCAACAAAGTTACCCACCACGCTGACAATACTGTAGAATTCGTCAAAAATTGGCGTAGAGTGAGCCTGAAATATTTTGCCATTAATTTCGAAAACCCAATCCTGAGACCCTTCAACAAAGGTCTTGCGTATATTTGCAATAGTTGTGGCGTACTCTTCTCGATTCATATAGGCTTCAAGTTTTTCACCCTCTGTAAAGGGGAAAATTTCTTTCCATAGTTTGAGCAGCAAACCATCGAATAAGGTGATTGTCTCGGTTCTATCTACATGCCATATAATGCCGGAATAGTTGTTAACTACAGCCTTAAATTTATCAGCGGTGGAGCTAATATTCAACGCCAGTTCCTGGCGCAGCCAGGAACTGACTGTCAACATACTGAAAAAACGCAGAGTCGATTGTTCATCCTGAGAAAGTAACCGCTCGCGATGGTAATCATCATAACCGACGAAGCCCCAAAATTCATTTTGTATAAACACCGGCGTTATAAAAATTGATTTGATGCCTTGAGGAGAAAACTTTGCTTGTTCCTGAGGAGACATATCGTGCACAAGGTTGTTAATACAATCTCCCCGCGAGAGTATTTCTTCCCAGCCCGGAAATCTTTCATCGTACGGTATATCCATCATGAACTCGCCGCCTTGTTGTGACTCGACGTTTTCTGACCATTCAAACACTTGGTTAAAGAAAAGTCTACCTCCCTCTATGTAGTTTTTACAAACGTATATTCGACTGACGCCTGTAGCTTCGGCCAATATGCCCATACAATAATACAAACGATTCTCATATGCACTGATTTCTGCCTGGAGCAGAATGGCAGCGGCATTGTTAATCGTATTCTGCATATGATCCCGTTTCTCAATCTCCAGCATCATTTGTTTGTGTTCGCGCAGATCCCGGGCGTAAGCGGCAATAACATCTTTTTCTCTAAATTTGACGCGAACAAACGTAACTTCTGTAGGAATCGGTATGCCATCTGATGTTCGGTGCATCCACTCAAAGACGAGTCTGCCCTCAGCGAATGCTTTTTTTAAATTAATGCGGCCTTGTTCGATAGAAGGCCGGCCATTTGGTTGATATTCGGGAGAGAATTCAAAGAATCGGTCAATAAAGTCTTGTTTATCTTTTGCTTTGAAGAGTTTAAGGGCTTTCTCGTTACAATCAAAGATTTCACCGTTCCTGCGCCACAATTTGCAGGCCATGGGCACTGCATCTAATAAAACCTGCGTGTTTTGGTATGCCTGACGAAGCTGTGTCGCCTGAATATTGCGGTTCATGGCATTAACAATCATCAAGCCTGCGGAATGCAATATTTCGGCCTCATCCTTCAAAAAAGTACGTTCCTGATGATAGTCGTCGAAGCTGAAAAAACCCCAAAATTGATTCTGAATATACAGAGGAATAGCCAAAATAGATTTTATACCTTGAGGAATTAGAATGTCTTGCACTCCCTGTTCAAGGCCGGAAACCGGCCCGTTTACATGTTCATTCTGCAAGAATTTTTTTTCCCATCCAGGCATTTCACTATACCGGCGCTTTACAACACTTGGTTTTCCCCAATCGTCACCTCCCCTCTGCCATCGAGCCTTATTGACATAATAGAGTACGCCGTCAATTATTTCATTGCGCCAAATGTGCATTCGGTCAACATTTACACAGCGGCCTATAATTTCCATACCTGCCGAGACTGAAAAATGGATATCTTCTTCATCTGCCCCCGTGAGTAGTATCACCGTTGCGCTGTTTACCGAATGCAATAACTCTTTTTGACGCTGCAGCTCATATGTGGCATTCAATGTGGTTTGCGCTAATTCGCCGATTTCATCATTTCGGCTGCGACTCAAGAAATCTACATCATCTAAGTTGCCTTCGGATACGCTTTGAGTCAGGTGTTTCAACGGCGTGTAAATAAGTCTGCGCATCAGGGTGTTTTTACTGAGTACGTACAAAAACAGCGCGGTTAACATGACAATCATAAGCGGCAGAAACTTAGCTATACTAAGCAACATATGCGAATTGCAAAGTACAACCACCGAACAATCTGTGTTGTCTATTGGGTGGATAGCCGCATAGGCATAAGAACTTTTAGTAAGCTTGAGTAGTGCTGGACGTGAACTATCGTCAAAGAAACCATCTATGCGTTTCAAATACGAGGCGAGGCCAGAAGCAAATGCGGGATCGACATTCTCCTCGTAAATATGCCTTGTGGCCTCTTCGCTGTAAATTCCATAAGCGGCACTGTCTGATTGTATAACGCCGTGTTTATCGATGATGTAACCTCTGACATCACTTGTATCATAACCGCCTAATAGTTTTTGGAATACATCCGGAATTTGCAATCCTGAGCGAAATACGCCTGCAACCTTTCCGCCTGCCATGACCTTGTGGTTGATCCAGAGACGCCAAATATTGTAGGGTTTTTCAATATCAACGGTGAGGGTATATTCGTTTTTCGAGTTTATACAGTCAAAATACCAGGTATTGTCTTCTGACGATTGTTCAAGCCTGCTAAATGGAACAAAACCAGAAAAGGCCGCTCCTTCTGCAATTGCATATTCGTTTCTTGAATTTTCAATGCCAATATGCAAATAAACGCCCTGCAAAATCCCGACATAGTCCATTATCTCATCAAAAGCAATAGATTTTTTCAATCTATCTTTTTCGTTGGCAAACCAACCGGTTATTGCTTTTGAATGGGATGCTTTTCGCATCAGGGTAAGATCTTCGCTAATGTATGAATAAAACATTTGGGCGGCTTCAGCCGAATAA